>Ga0078972_1008881_pt1 | contig 20443 bp, 12 predicted proteins | sample YelNatPaOPGAMG01_FD_67568 | JGI IMG/M metagenome (GOLD analysis project Ga0078972, IMG submission 67568) | Hot spring thermophilic microbial communities from Obsidian Pool, Yellowstone National Park, USA - OP-RAMG-01 (SPADES assembly) (version 2) | ecosystem: Environmental > Aquatic > Thermal...
ACCCTATTGCAGGTTAGAGGGTAGCGGAAAACGTATCCTAAAAGGGGCTATAAAAAAGCTTATTTAGCACAAAAAACAAAAATAAAGGGTCGGAATCTCATAAAGAGAATTGAAAGTTGGTTCAACCTATAATATGTATATATCTGTAACCGGCAGAATCTCATAAAGAGAATTGAAAGACATTTTAGGAAGCGGTTTACAGAGCGCGAGTATTATGAATCTCATAAAGAGAATTGAAAGCGACTACATTACAGCCCAGTTCCAGGGCCGGATAAAATCGGAATCTCATAAAGAGAATTGAAAGCAATTTTTGCTTCTAAACCGCAAAAAGGACATTTCATTGAATCTCATAAAGAGAATTGAAAGGGAAACATTATATACAATGGTACAACATATTCTATTTCCAGGAATCTCATAAAGAGAATTGAAAGAAAATTTTAGACAAAAGGTTTAAAAAATTAAGCTTATGAATCTCATAAAGAGAATTGAAAGCTTTCTTTTTTGGCTTGATTTAGCAAATACATGAACGCGAATCTCATAAAGAGAATTGAAAGTATATAATGCCATATTGCTATAAAATTATTCTAGAAGAATCTCATAAAGAGAATTGAAAGGAAAATGTCTGGTTGAAAGTTTATAGGAGAATTTTCTTGGAATCTCATAAAGAGAATTGAAAGCCTTTTCGGTCGCGAGGTGGAACTGACCTTTAATAAGGCGAATCTCATAAAGAGAATTGAAAGTTTGCTACTCCGTTCGTTTCGTCCGCCATCCACTTTGTTAGAATCTCATAAAGAGAATTGAAAGACCTAAATACTGTTTTGCAGCCTCCAGGTTCACTTTACCACGGAATCTCATAAAGAGAATTGAAAGAGAGGAGGCCCTGAAAAGGCAGAAGCTTCTGCTGCCTAGAATCTCATAAAGAGAATTGAAAGTATTCCTCTCAAGACATTGGATTTGAACATTGAAGTCAAGGAATCTCATAAAGAGAATTGAAAGTTAAATCGAGTTGGGCAGACTTTTCTCCGAACAGTTCAGAATCTCATAAAGAGAATTGAAAGAAAATCTTATCCTCTCTTCTTTAGTTTTACAACTGTGATTTACCTTAAGAGTTGGAATCTCATAAAGAGAATTGAAAGACAATAGCATTTTCTACACTATTAGCTTTAACGTGGTATAGAATCTCATAAAGAGAATTGAAAGCCTGTTGAATATGTGGCTACTAATCGGGTAACGTTAGTCTTATGAATCTCATAAAGAGAATTGAAAGTTGTAATAGGTTACTTGAATACTTTGTTTAACTATATTGAATCTCATAAAGAGAATTGAAAGAGAATGTCATCCCATTCCATATCATTTGGTTCTTGAGAAAGAATCTCATAAAGAGAATTGAAAGAATCTTGTTCTCAAGTTCTTCAACCTTGTTCGTCAAGAATCTCATAAAGAGAATTGAAAGCTTGGAACGATAGTGTCATCTATTCCATTGAAACTCTTTGAATCTCATAAAGAGAATTGAAAGATTCTTGATATCAAATCCCGAATTTGTTCCTCTCCAGAATCTCATAAAGAGAATTGAAAGAATACTATGACAGATTTGGAAACATACCTTTTCATCTTCCGAATCTCATAAAGAGAATTGAAAGTGAACAGACAAAGCTATCAGTTTACGCTAACGGCGTGTATAAGGAATCTCATAAAGAGAATTGAAAGAGAAGGTCCACAATATACTTTGCCGGTGCAGCCAGCCAGGAATCTCATAAAGAGAATTGAAAGTATTCGAATGGAAAGCACAATATAGGGCTGAAAAACTCCGGAATCTCATAAAGAGAATTGAAAGTCTATATCCTTTACCGTTATCTCTCTAATATCAAGTAGAATCTCATAAAGAGAATTGAAAGTTTATTAGCTGGAATGTTGCTTCCGCCATCCTATCTTGAATCTCATAAAGAGAATTGAAAGTTCAACTGTCGCCATTTTTCTAAAAAATCTAGGCTCAGAATCTCATAAAGAGAATTGAAAGAAAGCCTTAGACCTTGTGGAGTCGTTCGGTGCTTCCGCAGAATCTCATAAAGAGAATTGAAAGTCTTCCAAAATCTGATATACTATGAATGCTAATACTATTAGAATCTCATAAAGAGAATTGAAAGATTAACTCATCCTCATGTTCATCAATCCACTCATAAATGAATCTCATAAAGAGAATTGAAAGTCTAAACTCTATTTCCTGACCGCAGGCTTTACATTTTGAATCTCATAAAGAGAATTGAAAGAGAACACTATCGCCTTACTCCAGCCCTTTCCCTGAACATTAGAATCTCATAAAGAGAATTGAAAGTCGCTTATGATATCACGCCACATGGCTTCCCTGAGGAATCTCATAAAGAGAATTGAAAGATATATATGTAGTGACTGGCACGACAGCGTCGAGCAGCGGAATCTCATAAAGAGAATTGAAAGCTTGGCCCGGCTTCGGCTTCGGAAACTCATATTTCACGGAATCTCATAAAGAGAATTGAAAGACTTGTCTGCTGTTATAGTTCCCGCTTGAATCATGTTACGAATCTCATAAAGAGAATTGAAAGTTTTCGCTTTTCATTAATTCTTTTACTGTGTTGTTTGAATCTCATAAAGAGAATTGAAAGAAGAAATAATGGAACAGCTTTTCGTAAAAGAAACATTATCATGGGAATCTCATAAAGAGAATTGAAAGAGCCCGCTAAAATGTAAGGTAAATAGGGTTTAATGGTTTCGAATCTCATAAAGAGAATTGAAAGATTTGCTCTAAAGCATTTACTATTCTTTCCCTTGTTCCAGAATCTCATAAAGAGAATTGAAAGTTAGAGTAGAAGGCGAAATATGGGCAGAAGGGGCAAGTCCAGAATCTCATAAAGAGAATTGAAAGGAAATCTGCACGGTTCTTGAGACAAATGAAAGCGGTGAATCTCATAAAGAGAATTGAAAGTCAGCATAATACTTTAGTAGCAAAAGCAATTCATGTTTTGGAATCTCATAAAGAGAATTGAAAGTAAAAGTTTTTCCAGTCAACATAGACACTTACCCGAACAACGAATCTCATAAAGAGAATTGAAAGCTATATAAGCATCTCGGTGGCAAATTCAAAACTTACACGGAATCTCATAAAGAGAATTGAAAGCTAAACACATTCAATCGGTTGTATTCAAACAACATCTTTGAATCTCATAAAGAGAATTGAAAGTCAATTGTACATTTGCTTTTACAATCAAGAATTTGTTTATCAAGAATCTCATAAAGAGAATTGAAAGGCCTCCGTCACCCCAATTTCCTCCCTGCACTCCGGATTTAGAATCTCATAAAGAGAATTGAAAGCATATTATACACCTCCGCATTAGTATAAAAACAACACCGAATCTCATAAAGAGAATTGAAAGCGTGCTAAACATTTTCACTTCAATGGGCAGTTTAGGGGAATCTCATAAAGAGAATTGAAAGAACTCCAACATTATTTCTTACCAAGTTTAGTCCTTCAAGTGAATCTCATAAAGAGAATTGAAAGCCATTCTCTATAAGGAAAACTTCTATCTTTCTCATCCTGGAATCTCATAAAGAGAATTGAAAGTAGTCTAAATTTCCGCTATTCACTCCTACTTTTACCCATGAGGGAATCTCATAAAGAGAATTGAAAGTTGTTGAAATTTCCGCTTACCCGTCCTTATCCCCGTCATGGAATCTCATAAAGAGAATTGAAAGTTCAAATAGCGATAAATAGCATCAATACAACAGTAGAGGTCTGAATCTCATAAAGAGAATTGAAAGTATTTTGTCGGTTACACATGTAAGGAACAATAGGCTCATGAATCTCATAAAGAGAATTGAAAGTAATCACGTAATAAGAGAAATACCGTTTGTCGAAAAGAATCTCATAAAGAGAATTGAAAGTGAATGGAGTGGGACGTATTGTTATCAAGATAGTGGACAGAATCTCATAAAGAGAATTGAAAGAAGTATGATATTAACTTCTTTTTCTGTCCAAGTCATGGGGTTGAATCTCATAAAGAGAATTGAAAGTTTAACGGATTTCATTGTCTTCTTCATCAAATCAGTTATGAATCTCATAAAGAGAATTGAAAGCTTGTTCCATCTTTCTGGGCCGCTCTCAATTGAATACGTGAATCTCATAAAGAGAATTGAAAGATGTTGTCTAGCCCATCTTCTCAAGCTTCCCTCTCTCTTTATGAATCTCATAAAGAGAATTGAAAGTTTAAAACATAGTGCGAGTGTAACTAATGCTAATTATATCGAATCTCATAAAGAGAATTGAAAGTGAAATTGTATCATACAGCCACACGACCCTGGGCCATAGCACGTGAATCTCATAAAGAGAATTGAAAGTTCGTGAAAAAGTTGTAGACCCCATTTAACGCATCTCTAATGAATCTCATAAAGAGAATTGAAAGCTGTTCACTCCACTTGTATAATATTGTGCCAGCAATCGGAATCTCATAAAGAGAATTGAAAGCCTTTTGGCGGTGGATTTCCCCGGCCTAAGGGGGTGCGGAATCTCATAAAGAGAATTGAAAGGTTCCTTAAGCAGTTCTTCCTTATCCTTCATCTTACAGAATCTCATAAAGAGAATTGAAAGGGAGACTTCTACATCAACAATCAGAAGGTTACCCAGTCAAGAATCTCATAAAGAGAATTGAAAGATGGTCGCATTCGAGACGAGGAAAGAGATTGTTGGACACGTGGGAATCTCATAAAGAGAATTGAAAGCTCCTAAGTTCCAGGACTTGTTTAAGTTCTTTTCCCCTACTGAATCTCATAAAGAGAATTGAAAGTTTACATAAAGTTTCACTGTATTTCTTGCCCAATCAACGGAATCTCATAAAGAGAATTGAGAAATCCTGCCTCAAAAGAGCTTTCACTCTTCCTGTCACCGTCCTGATCTATTAAATAAAAAGCACTGGATAAAAAAAATTGAAAAAGATTAAACAGTAAAGTTTTTTAAGGCACATAAGAGCATACTAAAGAATTTTAGAACTGGAAGGAATCTTTTATATAATCTTCGATTAATTTTTCAATTTGGTAAATAGAGTAAAGATATATCTTTCCGATATTTGAACTGACTTTATTTTTTAAATACACGATCGTTGGATAAATACTACTTATTTCGTTGTTAATTGTATTACTAATTTTATGATTAAAAGCATTAATATCACTATCTTCGCAAACAGTCTTACATTCAATGATTAGCATTTTTCTAAATAGTGATCCAACTGGAATACAGATTATATCGAATTCATTTTGATTTATTGCAATATTCCTTGAAATAATGAAATTTAGTTGTTTAGTAGCAAATAATTTTCTAACGCTTAAGTATACGTAACGCTCAAAAGTAATTCCTAATTTTTCATGATCTTTAAGCATTTCGTAGCATCCTTCAGAAATAAGAAAAATATTTTTATAGAGCGTAAAATTTGAAAAGCCACATTGACATTTTTTATTATTTATATGCATGAGGTGTTCATGGCGTCCGTTATCCATATCTATAATATGGCCGCGATGGCATGAATTGCACACTTTCAGTTTTTTAGCAAAACCAAATCCAAAATGGTTCAGCTGAGAATAGCCTATTTTACACAAACTTTTAGCGAGTGATCCGAAATGCTTATTGCTAATAATGTAATAGTTTTGAAAACGTAATCCTTCTATTGTCACTTTTATAGGCTTTTCAGACTTCAACTGACTAATACATTCAATTAAGTTCTGATCACTATTAAAAAGTAACGACAAGAAGTTTATACCTAAAAAAATGTCCGAGTACTCAAGAGAATATAAATTGTGTAAGTTTATCTCATTTTTGAATGATTCTCTGAGACAACCTATCGTGAAATACAATATAATAGAATCGAGGAAAGACATTATTTCAGATATATTAGTAGTTGTTAATAGATCAGGAGCAATAGTTGAATTCATTATTTTGTATAGTAACAGAGACTTGTAATTTTGAGAAATACTTTGCAATTCATCTGAACATTCTTGTTTACCATCAATTATAACATTGACAGAAATATTGCAATTAGTATCATTAAACAAATTTTTCACTTTCTGATCTTCATAAATAACTAAATCGATTAATTTTTCGCCATCTTCTTTAGCTAGTTCTTCCTTTGAAAGATAGAATCGCTCCCTATTTAGAATAGGCAAAGTGATTTCATTTAAGAATAAATCTTTAACTTTAGTTAGAATATCCTTAACTTCAGATGGATGTAACGTGCCTTCCTTTAACAGTTCAGTTGAAACGTATAAAGCCAGTTGTTTTTCAAATGGCGTACAGTAAAAAGAAATAGGATTAATCAAATCTGAATTGAAGGACAATATATATACCTCCTGCACTGCAAACATTATTTTGTAAGAGCTTCTAAATATTCACTGATTGTTAGATGTTCGTAATGTTGTTCCTTAAGTAATAGTGCACTTATATTGGATATAAGGTCTTCAAAACTTTTTGGATTAGAATTGAACTTTAATATTTTAACACTAGACTGAGTAGCATCGAGTTCAAGTAGCCCGTAACCCCTACTCTTTAGACCGCCAACGACTAATCCTTTCTCTTTAACGTATATTAATAAGTTTGCCAGTATACGCGCTTCTTTGGATTTACTTAAAACATTATCAACAATGATCCTTGTTCTAAAGATTGCATTTGGACTAATTGCTTCAACTGTATACAAGGATCCCTCTTTAACTGTAAGAGTTTTTCTTAGTATAGAAGCTGAAGTATAAGTTACGATGTCTAAAGCTTGTACTGGGATCATATCCGATAGGTTTATCTTCCCAGCTAAGCTTTTTGATCCAAATAAACTACATATCGGGCAGTTTAAAGAAAAATATAAGTCTACAATATCTTTATCTGAAAGTTCTTCAAGCTGTTTTTTATTCAAGATACCTTCATTTTCTAAGAAATTTCTTGATTTTTCCTTATAGTTATTAATGATTGAAGACTTAGCTATATTATCTTCAGGCATGTGAGTATCCTTTCTGTGGAGTTCCACTGCCATATTTGAGTCTTGGTCAAAGTTCATGTCCTTAGAAATTGTACTTGCCAAGTATCTTAAAGTACCCTTTAAAGATTCAGATGGAATTATTGGAATAAGCCTTCCATTAACGAAAAATCTAGTTATGAGGTTTAAAGTTCCTTCTTGCACAGATCCCACATGAACAGGAGTTTTTGCAATAAAGTATAATTCAAGTATTGCTCTACTCAATAGTTGATTTCTTAGTATGCTCTTCAAAGTTCATACACCTCCAAAATATTGAATCCTGTATAAGAAAACTGACCAAACCCAGAAAGTTCACAGTATACAAGTTTTTCATAGTCTAGATCATAACTGGATTTATAAAAGAATAGGGAGCCAGGTTTTGCTCCCTGCAAAGAAACTTTTGGAATATTAGAAATTGTACTAAACCCAGAGACTTTACTCATTCCTGCAAGGAGGTAGTTTTTGTCTCCAACTAAAGGGTATTCTAAAAGTCCGCTGGAAATATATTGAGCAACTATAGTGGGATTAGAACAAAGACGAGCATTTCCATTTGCGTCATTTTCTATTTCAACATTAAAAACTGGGGAGAGTGCTCTTAGTATAACTATCTTATCAAGATTTTCGACAGCAGTTTTTACACGATCAATTTCTTTGTCAATAAACTTACTATCTTCGTTTAACTTAGCTCTTACATGACCAAGACCTCTAGAGGTTCCTCTTCCAATATATAAAGTAAATTCCTTATCTACATCTAGCTCACTTACTCTTTCGCCTTGATCAAAAATTAAGCCCATAAATTTAGTTTTTGGAGAAAGCGCGACATAACTATAGATCATCCCAACTTCAACACTACCGAGTTTTCTATTTATTCCAATCGAATCTATTGATGTATAATAGTTATCTAATTTAACAGATTTAAAGGTTTTTTTGTTATTCTCTTTCCTTTCAATTATCAACTCTCCACCTTTACTTTTTGTAGCAAAGGGGTGCCCTTTTGGACATTTAATTGGGATCGCCTTTTTAACATTCCTTGAAATTACGACCTCTTTAGATAGCTCTGTAAAGATTGGATCTTCTGCACATAACTTGCAGGAGAATACTAATGGATGCGCAGGTCTAGCGGCGTCCTCTCCTATAAGAAGATATGCTGGATGAAAGACTAACTTTGGATCATTAATTTCTTGCTCGATATTTTTCTTCTTATTATAAAGATACGTTAGTAAAGAACCTCTAACTGTAGAACCACTTATATAGCTTGCCGAATGTCGGAGTACATTAGTTGTTTGATCATCAGTTATTACTAACGGCGTTTCAACTTCAAGTTCTAATTTGTAAACTTTCAAACGCTCATCGCCTCCAACACTAGACTAACAATAGAATCTTCCGCTACTTCCTTCGGGATTTTGCTTTCATTTTTAACAATCTTTACATCAACGATTCCAGCTTTACCAATTCTTTCGTACTTAATTTCCGTTATTGCAGCAATTAGTGCCCTAATTTCTTCGACACTTAACTCATTTCCAATAAGCTTTACTTTAAAGTTACAACCTATTGGTAGATACTCTACTGTAAACAAACCTTGTTCTTCTGCAACTTTAGTTTTATCATCAATCTTAACATGAGTCAGAGGATAGGTATCTAAGTTATCAAGGACTGCTGGACTAATCTTAATTTTGCTACGTGTACCGGGCTTTCCAAATATGCTTGTTATAACGTCATCTTTTGAACTTCTTAGACTTTCAGGATTTACACTATCAATAACACCACTTGAGTATCCGAGCAAGTTTGAAACCCTTATTAAGCTAGTCCTTAAAAGACCCTTAATTGTTGAAGCGGGAATAAATATTTTTTCACCCTCATTGCTGGCAATTATTCTTGCAAAAGGAACATCTGACTTGGTTTTTAAAGCCAATCCCCCGGAACTTATATTTAATTTCTTTTCAGTTGTAAATAAAAGAGACAAAACGATATCGTAACTCAAATACAACCACCTCCAAGTAACTTGATCATTTGATATAAATCATATAAAGCGAATGTTGCTTCATTATCTGAAAATGAGAGAAGGTTATACACAATTCCACTTATTATTTTATTTTCTTTTTCCTTCTCCTTCTCTTTCATTGAGAACATTATTCTTATTTCGAGCCCACACTTTCCTAAAATTGTTGCCCTCATACATTTTAAAATTTCTTTTCGGATTTCTCTAAGCTCTTCTTCAAAAGTTTTACTAATCAGGCTGTTCTTAGAAATTGAACTATTGATTATTTTCTTTATGCTGTCTCCGTTTAATGCACTTAGATTTAAACCAGAATATAAACTTATGTTACATAAGAGCCTAAATATTGAGTTGTATTCGGTTTGATCAGAAAGAATAAACGAATGAGAATACTGTAGGCTTAGTCTATCACGATAAATCTGCCTTAATACAGAGTTTAAAGCCTCCTCACTCATATTACTTCCATCAGCAACAAAGAACATTAATCCTCCTCTAAACTTGCTAGAGGGAGAACTTACAATTTCCCTATGAGAGTAGTCAAATGCTAATTTTCTCGTATTGTCCTTGGCCTTATCTAGAAGCCAACCAGCTGAAGAATACAAAAGGCTTACTGGATGCTTTGGTTTTCCAACCGCAATTCCTATTGAAAGTGTTGATTTTCCTCCCATATTTAAGTAGTATTCATTCAATAAAAATAGAGCGAGGGGGACTGCCATCACTGAAGGAACCAATAAACATCCGTCATCACCGCCAATATAAACAGTTCCAAGAACCAACCTATTGTAATATTCTGTTCCAACTTCCTTATCTATCGAAGACACTATATTTAAAAAATCTAAAAATGCCTTTTTTACTGAATAATCTATTCTTATACTTCTCTCAAAAGCATCTGTAATTGAAATGCAAGAAGCCATAATCTGAGAAGCTAAATTCGCATCAAATCTCACGAGAGCAATATTATAATAGTTTTCAATTTCTTCACTTTCTATTTCTTCTAAAGTATGTCCTGAAATGTACTCTATAATTCTTTTACTCAATTTATTGAAATCTATCTTTAATTGTTCACATTTTTCTTTAAAGTGAAGTTCTTCACCAATCTTAGATTTTAAATTACATGTTTCACATATGAGAGCGTCCACTATCTTATATTGTGCATACTCCCTTCCACAATACCTACAAACTTGAAAAATATTTTGATTAACCATTCCAAAACTACTTTCAGTCATTTTGATTATTGAAAGATCATTATCAATATTACGATTTATAATTGAAAATTCACTGAACAAGGGAGAAAATCCTATTATAATTTTAATCTTTCCTTCCTCGAAGAATTCTTTAACTTTTTCAACGACTTCATCACGCTTGGAATTAGGTATGAGTAGCGTTATATTTCCACCACCAGAATACAAAATTAATTCAGGAGGAAATTTCAATTCTTCAGTTAGGAAGAATGTAGACGACAAATAAGTTACAATATCAATGATACGACTGCCTCCAATCATTGCTTTCAAATCATTGTTTTTGACATAGGATTGTATCTGCCTTATATCAAGTCTTGCGATATGGATTTTTTCACTTAATTTATTGTAAGATGATTCCCCATTCAGCTCTAAAAATGTGGGATTGTCGTTTGAAATTTTTGAAACAATTTTACAAAATTCTTCCGTTAGTTTTTTAATGTAGTCAATACTGATATATTTGTTCCAGAACTGCCAGTCATCAAACAACTTTTCAAATAAATCGTTGAAGTTTTTTTCGTAGCTATTTGAATATTCTTTCATCTTTTTTTCAAGATCGCTCCTTAAGTCCGATTTTTGAGTTATCACTTTTAGAAGTAGGTACTTGATTCTATCTACATTGCTCGCTATAATATCTGCTTCTTTAAAAATTTCATATAGAAAGCTAGTTGAATCTTCAGACTCTTTTATTAACTTTTTGGCACTTTCAAGTATTTCTTTTGCCTCTTCCCCTTCAACATGGTAGCCAAAGATTTCCTGAACGAATTCTGAAGATATTTTTTTATGATTAGTCCAGTCGACCACTTTTCCAATATCATGAAACAGAGAAGCTAGCCTTAAGATCGCTAATTCTTTTATAGCAAGGCTACTATCTTTACTCTTTTTCTCTAAGTATAGACTGGCCGCAATAGCTGAAGTAACTAAACTATGAATTAATAAAGAAGACGTATTGGATGCAGGTCGAGTATCGGCAGGAAAACGTAAAAGCCTAAATATGCTTTCTCTCAGTTGACCGTTATATAATTTGTCTTTTACGAAGGAGTTCCTATTTTTGTTTATCTTCTCATATATATCACGGATATTCTTAAGCGCGTAGGGTTTACTCACTTTGTGAAGAGTTGCAAATTTATAGTAGACATATGCACTCGAGATGGCAGAACCTATAACTCCTGGTACCGGGTCTAAGTAAAACATTGATCTAAGATAAAGTATGAGAGCGTTAAGAACCTTATTGAAGTCGTCTGCAGAAGATATTTTTTTACCATTTAAGAAGTCTTCCGCAACTAAACTTACTATTTTTTTAAATCCATCAAAAGTTCTTTTAGCCTCTTCTTCGTCAATGATTTCAGAATATAAAAAATCATTTTCCTTTCTTATTGGAATTATGTACCCTCTTACAACTTTCATTTAAATCACCTCACTTACTTTTTTTCCAAGAGCAATCTCTTGATGGAGAAAGAAATTATTAGAAACATTTAATTTCCGCAAAACATTATACACTTCTCCGTTCTTTATCCAAAATATTTCGATAACATCTTTATCTTTTTTTCCAAACGCATAACCTAAGACTCCAAAATCTTTTATCTCAGAGGCAGTCTTGTACTTAATCACTGTAAAATCTTTTAAAACAACCACTATAAGTTTACAATTTTCTTCAATAAGTTTTTTGCTAAGTTCCTCTTCTCCTAATGTTATATAGCTCATAAAATAACACCTTTATTATAATCAATGAAGTTAGATAATTCACTATTTAGTAATTCCTCTTTCGTTTTTTCAACCAGTTCATTAGTGGTCATCCTCGACAACTCATTACTTATGAATTCATTAAAGTTAACGAGGTTAAATTTTAATAGACCAAATGAAAACTTACCCCTATATAATTTTTTAGTAATTTTCGGGTTATATCTATATTTAAAGCTCCCAATTAGTATTGGACTGCCGGAAAATATTTCAAAGCCAAGAAACAAAAGACCAAGTTCTACTAGGTTTAAGTTAATTGCGTCAATTCGCAAATTAAATTTAGAATTAGGTTTAACGGCCTCTATGTTTAGGTCTTTTAAGAACTCTAGGCTAGTAGATGTAGGAGAAGTTAGTAAGGCATCAGAAAAACTTACTCTTGAGGCTAAACTTTGAGTACCAAATAGGTCGCATACAACGCATACTTTAGGGACGTTACATGAAAATCTAAAGTATGAAGCATCATCTCCCCAAAATGTAAGATGATTTTTTGCAAAAAGTCTATTCAAGAATGAACTCTCAGCTATATAGCACGAGTAGGAGATAAAACTATCTCCAACTTTTGTAGGTTTAAGTTTATATTCAATTCTAGAACGAACAGCCCCTTTTATAGAGGATCCAGGAATAAAGTAATTGTTTAAAAGTCTAGGAAAACTCATGCTTTTTTTAAACTTTCGTTTTGAAATATCTATTTCATTTAGCAGTCTTTTAATCTCTTCTTCTAAGTTTAACTTTTCGCCACTTAATATTCTTTTTCCCATATTGTATATGCTATCGTAGAAGTTTTTAGGTTCAGGCAACTGTTCTGGAATAGCGCCACTAAAAATATAGCTATTTTCTGGAACTAATGCTTCAAAGTTTAATGTGAGATTGAACCTATCTGGAAGTAAACGTTCTCTTAATGTGAACTCCTTCCTTCTTATTTCAACTTGAACGTTTCTTTCCGACATAATTTATCCAAACCCTCCTACACTCTTCTAAAAATTCAGAGGCATTAGAAAATTTTACAGGCTCATCGTCTTCGTCGAGAGGCAAAAGTTCTCCTTTTTCTAAAACATTTTCGTAACTACTTCCCACTAATACATTACCCCGAAGCTCCTTGGGGATGACTTCTACATTTCCAAAACCTTTTGACTTGAAACCTCCTATTTTTATGACTCCAAGATTTATGTTATTTATAACTGTACTTATTAAACCAATAGCATAGTTTGGTAAATTATAGAATTTAATACTTCCTTCAAATTCAGATCCTGGCAACACGAATTCAACAGTATAAAGAGCACCCATTTTTACGGCGCCACTTCTTCTATCAATAGCGATTCCAGTCTTTACTCCTCTCCCTGGAACCTGATTCTTAGGATAAGCGTCACTAAACGATACATGCGAATAGTAACTTGCAGAACCAAATATTTTACAAATTAGACAATATTTAGACAATGTATTTATTATCGATTCAAAATCACCATTTTTCATAAAAAGTTGAAGATTTAAATCATAATTATTTTTGCAACCTTCTCCCATCATACATGCATTTATTCCATAAGACCTAGCTATAAATTCAGATGAAGAGCGAAATACTCCCTTCAAGCTACTACCGGGTACGAACGGAACTTCAATACCATTAATGTTCATTGTTATAACTTGAAGATCGACAGAAGAAGTTGGACTTTTTCCTTTTCCTGAACCTATCCTTAAAGGGGATTTTGTAATATACTTAACAAATACTTCTATAGTTCTATAAATAACACTATGGGTAAACCATGGAAGAGGTTTCATGGACAAACTTACTTCACCTCAGTACTTATAAGATTAGTTAATTTTTCTTTTACAACTTCTTTTTGCAATTTTCCATCTTCTAGATAGTGTTTAGTCACATCGAAACTTTTAATTTTAATTATTCCTAAACCTATACTCTTTCTTGCTCCAATCTGAATGCCTTCATTTATCATTTTCTTTAACAAGTATCTTATTACTTTACTTTCATCAGTGTTGTTTAGTATATCGATATTTTCAATTTCCATTGTTAAATTAAATTCTGAATATGGAACTATATACTCTATATCAAATAATCTTCCAGGGTGCTGTCCACCAGTTACTCTATCAATAGAAACACATTTTCTAGTTTCTGTAACAGAATTCTGAGAAAAAGCATCGAAAACTTTTATATGGGAAGCAACAGTTGGACCGCCGAAGATTCTGCAAACTAAGCATGGTACATAATTCTCATTAAGTTTATCTTTTCGGGACAACTCTCCATTTTCTCCTTTTGGATTTAAAATATCACAAACATATTCAGGACTTTCACCATATGTAGTTCTTACATACTTTTCTGCTTCAGACCTAAGAGCACCCTTTAAACTACTTCCGGGAACGTATACTTTGCCATTTAGTCTAACTACAGGATTATCTAACCCTTCTAAGGCCGAGGTAGCAGACTTTCCTGCACCTATTGAAAGTGGTGTTAGATTTACAAGCCTAATTTCGAACGTGTATATACTTATAAGTTTATCGAAGTTGCTCCAAGACAACTTTAATAGACCCTCCGAGTTATAAACAATTTTAGGAGATCATCGAATCGTTCAACACGACTTCCAGGTCTACTCTCATAAATCCATTTGAGCAAGACAAGATACTTCTGGAGAAATTCTCTTAGCCTTTCTGGTTTGTCCTTAAAGTTATCTAAAATTATTTTTATGTCATTAAGCAAAAGGCCTGAGACCGACCTATCTATTTCATTTCGCCCGCTCTGCCTCAATATGTATGCCGTTAACAGTAAAGTGGCAGTAACAGGATCAGACTCACTTTGAAAGATTGGAATTATATTCTCTATAGTTGTCTTATCTGTTCTAGAATTGGCTAGTGCGCTTCCTGTTTTAGCTGCTAAATCAAAAATTTGTTTCTCAAAATCACCCAATTCTTTTGAACTTAACATAAAAGAATAGCCACTATATCTCTATATAAATTTTTCTCTTCTTCAATATTATGACGATACTTTCTATACCTATGCTAGAAATCTTGAAGGCCATTCAAATCTATTTATGGGGGTTTGAGGAAAAACGGTAGCCACATCCATTTTAAAAAGGCGACAACTTTCAATTCTCTTTATGAGATTCTGGGAAAAATTTCTTTCATTATAAACGAGAAGTGGGAGAGCTTTCAATTCTCTTTATGAGATTCATCGAAAGGTAGGAGCTTTTCAGGTGCATAGCAAATGACTTTTTCAATTCTCTTTATGAGATTCTTATGTCCATAAATGCGGTGTACTGTGATGTGAACGGCTTTCAATTCTCTTTATGAGATTCTGTGAATATTCCGCCTTTTCCTTATCGTGGTAAACATCTTTCAATTCTCTTTATGAGATTCTTTAGAGCAGAAATTTAATCTTGGGACACAGGCTAACATCTTTCAATTCTCTTTATGAGATTCATCCTGCACGATCTTGGCAGGCTTCGAGCTGTCCGCTCGAATCGCTTTCAATTCTCTTTATGAGATTCCTTCACAGGTTACAGGAACTCATTAAGCTTGGAGAAACTTTCAATTCTCTTTATGAGATTCAGAAGGAAGTTGAGGCGGTTCTATAAGGAGATAGTTTCTGTCTTTCAATTCTCTTTATGAGATTCAAAGAACAGATATTTGACAGAGAAGTTTTGATAATGAACACTTTCAATTCTCTTTATGAGATTCCATAAAGATAGCACAAGTGTGTGGAAAACTCAATGTTACACTTTCAATTCTCTTTATGAGATTCACCAGTTATAATAGGTGCTGTTGCGATAAACATGAGTAACTTTCAATTCTCTTTATGAGATTCCGTACAGGTGGGACACCGGCTACCTGCCGCCTCTTAACACTTCTTTCAATTCTCTTTATGAGATTCGGTTATAAATGATTCATCCAACCTTCTCCACCTCCTCTTCTTTCAATTCTCTTTATGAGATTCGAAGTTAGGAAAAAACTAAAATATCTGGAGAAGGAATGCTTTCAATTCTCTTTATGAGATTCACCCTCGCTCCCGAGGGGGTATTCGGGAGGGCTTCAGGCAGCTTTCAATTCTCTTTATGAGATTCACCCAACAGCTGGTGCTGAGATATGGAGTCCCATATTTGTCTTTCAATTCTCTTTATGAGATTCCTTTCAAAGTATCCAGAGTATGCTGGAACAATCTACTACTTTCAATTCTCTTTATGAGATTCTCATGCTCAAAGAACACGAGCCGGGTGGAGTCATAATTTCTTTCAATTTTCTTTATGAGATTCAGGTGAGAGAAAACCAGAAAAGGTGATAGGAAATATCACTTTCAATTCTCTTTATGAGATTCGCAAAATTGATGTTCTCGTGCTAATGGGAGACATTATTGACTTTCAATTCTCTTTATGAGATTCTGCTTAAAATGTATGGGACTATGGAAGAGTTGATGAGCTTTCAATTCTCTTTATGAGATTCGAGAGAACGTAGAAGAGGTATTCTTTCATGTTATGTGATTTCTTTCAATTCTCTTTATGAGATTCTGCGATATTATTGCTTTCTTATCGCAACTCCTTTAGAGAACTTTCAATTCTCTTTATGAGATTCCATAAAGATTCCAGCATTACCCGGCCAAATCGCTTCAACTTTCAATTCTCTTTATGAGATTCCGCTTTTCCTACGATGGTTGATAGTGAGCTTCAAGCTATGCCTTTCAATTCTCTTTATGAGATTCTTCACTACTGTGACGCTTGCGGAGCTGATATACTGGTCTTTCAATTCTCTTTATGAGATTCAACGTTTATAGAACCCCGCATAAAAAGATGGTAATAGGCTTTCAATTCTCTTTATGAGATTCGAAAAGTTGAAGGGATACTATGCTCTCGTGAAAATGGATGCCTTTCAATTCTCTTTATGAGATTCGGTGCAAAAGTTGAGTCCATAAGAATAAGGGGTACAACGCTTTCAATTCTCTTTATGAGATTCTATCACCTTTTCCACCGCTTGTTCCAGCATAAGGTGGCTTTCAATTCTCTTTATGAGATTCTTAAAATGCTGTACGAGGGCAAGGTTAAACCTCTAAAGTGTCTTTCAATTCTCTTTATGAGATTCTCATCATTTCAAAGACAGAGAATGCTTGGATAAACAGGACTTTCAATTCTCTTTATGAGATTCACAAGAACGTTAACCCTTCAGCCTACAACGTTTACCTCTTTCAATTCTCTTTATGAGATTCGTAGGAGTCGCCTGCAAAAGCCTTTCCCTTTGAAGCACTTTCAATTCTCTTTATGAGATTCTCCATTTTCTTTATCACCTTGACAGTAGTATAAGAAGAACTTTCAATTCTCTTTATGAGATTCAAGGACTACAAGTGTTAAATCTACTGTCTTTGTTGTCTTTCAATTCTCTTTATGAGATTCAAAGAAATGTTGACAACATTGGTGATATCCTATGGGCTTTCAATTCTCTTTATGAGATTCGAATGCCTGGAGAGAAATATGGAGAGGAGACCAGAAGATCTTTCAATTCTCTTTATGAGATTCATAATGAAGCGGGTCCACAATCACATGCTCAGACATGCTTTCAATTCTCTTTATGAGATTCTTACGTATTCATAAACGTATTGTTCTGTTACATAAATTCTTTCAATTCTCTTTATGAGATTCTTTGCAACGGCTTAATCGGATGTTTAAGCCATAGTTTAAGCTTTCAATTCTCTTTATGAGATTCTTGAACAGTTGAAAAAGTACACGAACGTTTACGGAATCTTTCAATTCTCTTTATGAGATTCATCTGGTGTAAGAAAACCGGTGCACGTTGTACCACACGGTGTCTTTCAATTCTCTTTATGAGATTCCCGGAGCGGAGGCTGGAGTGTTGGCTGGAACATTTAGCACTTTCAATTCTCTTTATGAGATTCTGGGATTACAGCTTACAGCATCAAGTATTTCCAATTGTCTTTCAATTCTCTTTATGAGATTCGAAAATTGACGTCTATGATGAACATATCGTCATCTTCCTTTCAATTCTCTTTATGAGATTCGACCAGACAAATTTAAGTAGAAATTTGAAAAAACTAAACTTTCAATTCTCTTTATGAGATTCCTAAAATGGATAGCGTGATAATCCCAAAATCTAGTGTTGACTTTCAATTCTCTTTATGAGATTCAGGGTTAAGCAGTTACAGTTTATATGAAGTGTCAAAATTCTTTCAATTCTCTTTATGAGATTCCTTAAACCCCAGAATGAAAACGCATTATCGCCACTTATCTTTCAATTCTCTTTATGAGATTCCAAATGTAACTATTGCGGATATGTCTTTACACAAAAAATCTTTCAATTCTCTTTATGAGATTCTTCACGCTTCGATATCGTGATGGTAATGTTTCGTATGTCTTTCAATTCTCTTTATGAGATTCCAGACAAGCCTAAAATTCCAAAAGCAGTTGTAAGAGTAAAGCTTTCAATTCTCTTTATGAGATTCGACGAAAATGATTGGATTGCATTTTACACTGAAGACAACTTTCAATTCTCTTTATGAGATTCCTTATATGGGTTAAGCCTAAAGATGCGAACATTTTAGACTCTTTCAATTCTCTTTATGAGATTCAGCTGTTAATACACTAATACACGCACTTTCGGAAAATGCTCTTTCAATTCTCTTTATGAGATTCCAGCCGTTTCTTCTTACGCAAGAGTTAAACTTTATAAAACTTTCAATTCTCTTTATGAGATTCGTTACGGATGAAATAGTGCAAGTTGAAAATGGTGAGTTCTTTCAATTCTCTTTATGAGATTCCGGTAACTGCCAGGAATGTCCAGAATACAAAAAACAGCTTTCAATTCTCTTTATGAGATTCCCTGGCTTATCACGTATTCGCTGGCTTGGCTGGCGTCAGCTTTCAATTCTCTTTATGAGATTCTAGTGCAATCCGACGGCAATCCGTGGAACGCATTTATCTTTCAATTCTCTTTATGAGATTCTGTACCGTTATACCTATACAATGCACCCTCATCAGTTTTATCTTTCAATTCTCTTTATGAGATTCTATTACAGTTTGGGCACTCTACTACCGCCCACATTTAACTTTCAATTCTCTTTATGAGATTCCATCAAGTCTAAAGGAGCCAGCAGAACATCTTTACCCTTTCAATTCTCTTTATGAGATTCGGATTATGATGATAGCACCAGTGTTACTACTACCTCTTTAGCTTTCAATTCTCTTTATGAGATTCAGTTACGGTGGCTGGGACTGGTGTAGCAACTTATTTGATCTTTCAATTCTCTTTATGAGATTCAACAAAGACAATATTCAAATGGTTTTAATCTATAGTTCTTTCAATTCTCTTTATGAGATTCTTGCTGGAAAAGAACGTAATGAAGTGTACATGAACTTGACTTTCAATTCTCTTTATGAGATTCTGAATCACGAGTCCTTTACGAGGATTTGATGGAATATCTTGGCTTTCAATTCTCTTTATGAGATTCAGACATTTAGACCTTACTTTCCGTTATACCGTGTGTAGTTTCTTTCAATTCTCTTTATGAGATTCTATTTTATTATTTGCTAAACCTATTACGCTGTCAGTCTTTCAATTCTCTTTATGAGATTCCTCCACCTCTACAACCCAAACTGTTATCAATAAATCGTCTTTCAATTCTCTTTATGAGATTCACTGGAATAGAAATATTAAATTTTTTTGACAAAATCGACTTTCAATTCTCTTTATGAGATTCTGACGAATTCTTAAACGGATTGAAAGAAGAGAAAACAAACTTTCAATTCTCTTTATGAGATTCAATAGTTATCCTTAATTTGGTCCTATTAGCTATGAGTAACTTTCAATTCTCTTTATGAGATTCTGGCATCCTAGACGTCATAGCAAATCATCAATTAAGCAACTTTCAATTCTCTTTATGAGATTCAGAAAGATGGCGATAAAGATGGAAAATACTGATATAGTAACCTTTCAATTCTCTTTATGAGATTCTGATATATATTGGTATATAAATTTTTAAAAAATATATATGCTTTCAATTCTCTTTATGAGATTCTGACCCTTTATTTTTGTTTTTTGTGCTAAATAAGCTTTTTTATAGCCCCTTTTAGGATATGTTTTCCGCTACCCCCTAACTTGCAATAGGGTATATAAAGGGTAGAAACACTTTTATGTTGTAAATGGTAGATGGGAATATCCTTTAGGTTGTTAGATTTTTTAGAATATAACTTTAAATCTTTCCTCTTTTTTATCTAAAAGGGTTGTCTTTCACTAGTGTTGTTTTGGAGTTGTATGCTCCTGGAGATGTTTGTTTTAGAAGTTTTTCAGGTTTTGCTGTGAGAGGTTTTTTCTATAATATTGTTAGGAGTGTTGATGAAGAGTTTGCTTCGATGCTTCATGAGTCGAGGATGCTTGCACCTTTTAGTGTTTCTCCAGCATGTAAGGGTGGTGTGCAAGGGGATCTTTATCCGTGCTTTGATAGGCTTGCT
>Ga0078972_1008883_pt1 | contig 20436 bp, 20 predicted proteins | sample YelNatPaOPGAMG01_FD_67568 | JGI IMG/M metagenome (GOLD analysis project Ga0078972, IMG submission 67568) | Hot spring thermophilic microbial communities from Obsidian Pool, Yellowstone National Park, USA - OP-RAMG-01 (SPADES assembly) (version 2) | ecosystem: Environmental > Aquatic > Thermal...
CTAACCAGGCAATCCGGGAGGTGATCTCGGGAAAATTTTAAAAAATCGGGAATTTTTTCGAGGAATCCCCTCGGTCAAACTTCTATCGCGGAATTAGGGTCTTCTCTCCCGGTTGCAAGAGGTCAGGACGGATGCTAGGATTTTAGCAGTCGATCCCTCTGAAATCGTACCTCTGTCTTTCATCTTGCAAGACGCACCCCCCGGAGTCTCCCGTGCCCCTTTCCGCTTCCGTGATCGACAAAGGTTCGACAGTCGCCTGGCTGGGTCTGGGAACGATGGGAGTCCCCATGGCCCGGCGCCTTTTTTCCGCCGGATATTATATCCGTGGATACAACCGGACCTCCCGGCCCGATTTGTCAGATCTTCCCTTCCCCCTTTTCTCCTCTCCGGCAGAGTGTCTCCCGGGAAGCGCCCTGGTCATCCTCATGGTCAGGGACGGCATCGCCTCCCGGGAGCTTTTTGAAGGCGAACGGGGAGTTCTCTCCGCGATTCGCCCCGGACAGATCGTCGTCAACATGTCGACAATCGCCCCGGCGGAGGCCCGGGAGGAGGCCCGGCGTGTTCGGGAGAAGGAGGGGATCTACTTCGACATTCCCGTGTCGGGGTCGGTCGTTCCTGCCGGGAGGGGAGAGCTTCTGCTTCTGGCCGGGGGCGAGGAGAGGTTCCGTAGCGCCATCGAGCCGCCCCTATCAGTTATTGGAAGCAAACTCCACTGGTTCGGGCCGGCAGGGAGCGGCATGGCCGCAAAGCTTGCCATCAACTTTCTCCTGGCCTCCCATATGCAGTCCTTAGTCGAGGTCCTTTCCGCAGGAGAAGGTCTGGGTCTCGACAGAAAAGAGCTGGCGGCCGCCATTCTCGACAGCCCCCTCGCCACACCCTTCTCCCGAATCAAGTTCCGGAACCTTCTCGATGAGGACTACACGAAGGCCTTCTCCTCAAGCCTCATGAAAAAGGATCTCGACCTCCTCGAAGGGGCCTTCGGCCCCCGCAAACCCTTTCTCCCCTCCCTTTCCATCGTGCACGCCCTCTATAGAAGAGTGATCGAGAACGGTCTCGGAGAGCAGGACCTCTCGATCATCCAGGAGATCCTGAAAAAATCTCCCGGGGACTCCTGATGGGAATCTCCCTTCGCGCCGAAAGCCTCGGAAAATCCTACGGACGCCCCGGAGCCCCGATCCAGAAGGTTCTCTCCGATCTCTCCTTCGCCATAGACGATGGGGAGTGGGTGGTCATCATGGGGGACTCGGGCTCGGGGAAGTCGACCCTTCTGAACATCCTCGCCGGCATCGATCCCTTCGACTCAGGGACCCTCTTTCTCGATGGGCGCCCCTGGGGAGAGTTGAACGACGAGGAGAAGACCCTCACAAGGCGCCGGGATATGGGCTTTATCTTCCAGAACTACAATCTCTTCCCCTTTCTGAGCGCCTTTGAAAACGTGGCCCTTCCCGCCCGACTAAACGGCCGTCGGGACCGGGAGGCCGTCCTCGCCCTCCTTGGGGAGGTGGGCCTCGGCGAAAAGGCGGGCAAGTTCCCCTCCCAGCTCTCGGGCGGGGAACAGCAGAGGGTCGCGGTCGCCCGGGCCCTTATCCACCGCCCCCGGCTCCTCTTGGCCGACGAACCCACCGGAGCCCTCGACCATCTGACCGGAGAGAGGATCCTCGACCTCATGCATCAGCTTCACAGGGAGTTCCGGCCGACGATCGTCATGAGCACACACAGCCTTGACGCGGCCCGCTACGGAGACCGCATCCTCCATCTCCGGGATGGACGCTTTGTCCCCTCCCCCTCCTAGCCCTGTGTCCACAATCCTTTTCTTTCTCTCCTACTCCTTTAGGAACCTTCGCCGGACCCCTCTTGCGACTGCCCTGACCCTCTTTGGCATCTCGCTCGGAACGGCGATCGTTCTTGCCATTGTCCAAGCCGACAGGAGCTCCCTTCTCTCCTTTAAAAATGCCGTCAACCACGTCAAAAACCCCGCAGTTCTCTCGATCGTCGCCCCATCGGGGACCTTCTTCCCCGACACGACGATCGACGAGGTCGAAGGGGCCCTGGGACCGGCGCCCTTCCGACTCTCCCCCCTTCTCGAGCTCACGGTTGTCGCCAAGGGGCAGATCTTTCTCTTGAAAGGGCTCGACTTCCTCGAAAGCGCCGACCGCCCCCCGGGGAAAAACCCACGGGATGTCCTCTCCGTTCCCGGAGGCGCCTACCTTCCCCCCCATACCCTGGCCCTTTGGCACCTCAAAACGGGGGAGAGCCTCCCCGTCTCCTACGGAACCAAAACTGTCACACTCAAGATCCTGGGAGAGATCCCCGAGACCCTCCGCACGCGCATGCTTCCCCGGAACACCTTTCTCATCGACCTCTCGTGGGCCCAGGAGCTTTTTGGAAGAAATGCCCAGATCACGCGGATCGATCTTCTCTGGGACGGTCAAAAGAAAACAAAGCCGTCGCACGCCCTCGTCACAAGACTTGCCCAAAGCCTCCAGAAGGATCTCGGCAAGAAGGTCCGCGTCCTCTCCCGGAAGGAGCGCAAGAGCCAGTACGACTCCATGCTCTCGGCCTACCGCTCGAACCTCACAGCCCTCTCCCTCGTGGCCTTTCTTGTTGCCTACTTTCTCATCGCGAATACTCTCCTTCTTTTCGTCGTCAGGCGGCGCGCCGAGATCGCAACCCTCCGACTCCTGGGGGTGACGGCCCGGGAGATCCGCCTTCTTCTGGTTTTCGAGGCGGGATGGTTCGGCGTTCTGGGGGGGCTCTTCGGGATCCTCTGGGGACAGTCTCTGGCGACCGTCACACTGCGGGCCGTCTCCCGCACCATTGCTACGATGTTCCTTCCGCCCCATCTGCTTCCCTCCAGCACCTCTTTTTCCGAGGACCTGCTGGCAGTCGCTTTTTCCCTGGGGGTCTGCCTGGTCGCCATTTATGCCCCCCTTCGGGAGGCGACGACCATCGCTCCTGTCTTGGGGCTCTCCCGAATGGGAGAGGAGGAGGGAGCCCTTCTGGGGCAGAAAAAGTTCTGGGGGCTTTTTGTTCTGTTCGGACTCCTGAGCTTTATCTCCAGCCGTCTGCCCGCCGTCCATCGATTCCCCTGGGGCGGCTATGCCGCCGCCCTACTGGCCGTCTTTTCCGGGAGCTTCCTCATCCCGGCACTTCTTTCTGCCCTGGCCCCCCTCTTCCGGAAGCTCTCGGCCTCTCTCGAACACCCTGTCCCCGCCCTCTCCCTCTCGGCCTTCACCGCCACCACAAGCCGCACCCGGATCGCGATCTCGGGGGTGATGGCAAGCCTCGGGATGGTCGTGGGGATCGTCGTGATGATCTCCTCCTTCGAGCGGACCCTCAATCTCTGGATCGACGAGAACCTCACGGCCGATGTCTATATAAAGCCCGCCACCTGCCTCTCCTCCTACTGTACGGAGACCCTGACCGACGATCTCTACCGAAAGATCAAGGGCACAGAGGGAGTCCTGCGGGTGGCGCGCTACACTCTTCTTTCCGCCATGATCGCCGGCAAGCCCTCCTACCTGGCCTACTCCGACCTCGACCGTTTCTACCAGAAAACACCCCTTCCCCTTGTGGACAGCCCCCCCTCTTCTCAGGTTCTGAGAGCCTTCATGGAAGGTCAGGGGGTCCTGGTCTCCGAGCCCTTCGCAAACCGTTTCCAAAAGGAGGTCGGAGACCGGGTGACCTATCCGACGCGGAAAGGCCCCGTAACCCGCAAGATCCTCGGCATCTACCGCGACTATTCGACCATCGAGGGGATCCTTCTTCTCCCTTATGGCCAACTTCTCCCCGAGCAGGGAACCCTTGCCCCCTCGAACCTCTCGCTCTTTCTTTTGCACCCCGACAAAGTCGGAAGCTTCCTCTCCCGCCTTAACGGGACTCTCTCCCCCGATATCCATCTTCTGATACGGTCCCAGGACGGGCTACGGAACCGGATCCTCGAGGTCTTCCATCAATCCTTCTCCGTAACCTATGCCCTGCTTTTTATCGCCATCGTCGTCTCGATCTTCGGTGTCTCAAACTCCCTTGTCCTGCTTCTCTACGAAAGACGGCGGGAGTTTGCCCTCTACCGTTATCTGGGCCTCCTCTACCGGGAGCAGATCCTTATGCTTTTCTTTGAGACGGTCCTGATCGTTCTCTGGGGGATCCTCATGGGGGTTGTTCTTGGTCTCATCGTGGGGGCCATCATCGTCTTCGTCATCAACCGGGAGGCCTTCGGATGGACGATCCTCTGGCATCTTCCCACGATGAACATCTTCCTCCTCTGTCTTCTTCTCTTTACCGCCTCCCTTCTCTCCCTTTTGGCCCCGGCATACCTCTTGAGGCGGGACCGGACGATCGCCGGAGAACGACTATGAAGAAGACAAAGCTCATTGTTTCCCTTCTGACCCTCTTAACTTTCGCCCTCTCGGTCGTCACGCCCGGCTTTGCCGCCGCTTCATCCCCCCTTTGGGAGGATCTTTCTCCCCATAAAGACTTCCCCGTGGAGTGGTGGTACATGACGGGGTTCCTGAAGACGGAAAAGGGGCAGAGCCTGGGATTCCAGGCGACCTTCTTCCGGATGGAAAACAGCAAAGAGACCTCCGTACCCTCCCAATCTCCCCGGGGGGCATGGGCCCCCCGCGAGATCTTCGGCTTTCATGGGGCGGTTTCGGATCTCGACAGGAAGACCTTTATCTCAACCGAGCGGGAGAGACGAGAGTTTTCAAAGTCAGTCGGGACAAAAAGCACTCCGTTTTCCGTCCATATCGGGAGAAACCGTCTCGACCATACAAGCTCTTCCTCCCCTTCCCTTTTACTTGCCTTTCGGGTGGAAAACCAGAGCTTCTCCCTGACCCTCACCCCCCAATCCCCTCCGATCTGGCACGACAAAGACAAGAAATTCTTCACCGGTCCCAATCCCACCGACTGGGCCTACTACTACTCCTACCCGCTGGTCCGGATCTCCGGAACGCGAACTCTCGCAAGACCCGACGGAACGGTCACGACCGAGAATGTTCATGGTCAGTGCTGGTTCGACCACGAATGGATGTTCCACACGATGAACAAAGACCAGATCGGCTGGATCTGGCTCTGGGGATGGAACAAGGCCAATACCCGCGGAATCATGCTCTATCAGATGCTCGACCGGGGGGGGAGGCTGTCGAGATTCCACAGAGCGACGATTATTGAAAAAGACGGAGAGAACTGGAAAATTACACGCTCACGAAATGTCTTACTGGTTGGGGGAAAAACTGGGCGATGCCTGAATCTTGACAAGATTGCCTTCGAGATTGGCCGGTCGCAGATCGTTCAAGTCCATCCGGAAATCGAACGCCAGCGGCTTGGCGGGACGGTCTCCTACTGGGAAGGAGCGTCTAAGGTTGACCTGGGGAAGACCGGATCCCCCGATCAAGGGAAAGGATACCTTGAAGTCACGGGGCTTGTTAGGTGGGAGAACGGAAAATTGTGTCAAAGCAGCCAAGGAAAATGAAAGGGGAACCAGAAAAATCGAAGCCTTTTTCAATGGCGATAGATGAGGACTGGAAAATGAATGAGGGCAATTCATTGAGAAAATTAAGTGGCATTAATATTCTTGTTATTCAGAAAATGGGAACTGTTGGTGGTGCAGAAAAGAATTTGGAGCGAATTTTAGGCTACTTTATGAATAAGTTTTCTTTTAATGCCACAATTTATGGCCCGGGAGATGGTCCATTCTTTCGCGAAATGGATTTAGTCGGAGTGCCAACTGTCCGGGGACCACTACCTGATTGGAGGAAAGGGAAAAGTATTATTTTTCGCTATCTTGCAAGAAGAAAGATGATCCTCTCCCTATCATCACGACCGGTGGATCTCGTTTACGTCAATGACTTTTTTTACGCCCCGTATGGAGTTGCCCTTGGGAAGGCTATGAAATGTCCTGTTGTTGTTCATATTCAGTCGGACAGCCAAGCAAAGCGAGTGTCTCAGTATCACCTCAATCAGGCGGATGCCGTCATTGTCACGACAAAATCAACCTACGATCGTCTCAAACCATCCTTCTCGTCCCAAACAATTTTAGAATACATTCCTAATGGGGTTCCAAGCAGCAATAATTATTTGAACGATCTCTCCCGGCATTCATCAGAAATGCCCCCCCAATCCTCTCCCATAAAATTTGGTATTGTCGCAAACATTCTTCCACACAAAGGCATCGAGTGCATGATGCACGTCATGGAAGAACTTAAGGAAATTGACGGTTGGGAACTTCACTGGGCAGGGAATGACCCACAATCTCTTTTGCCATCCTTGAAAGTAAAAATAGAGTCCATGAATCTTTCTGACCGAGTCTTTTTTCACGGATTCATCGACAGAATGGATTCTTTCTATGAATCACTCGATTGCTTGATACATCCATCACAATTCGAACCCTTTGGCCTTGCCATGATCGAAGCGATGAGTAACGGAATTCCGGTGTTGGCAACCGCCACTGAAGGGGGGAAGGAGATACTCGGATCTGTTGAAAACGGACAATGGTTGGTGCCTGTTGATGATTGGCAATCCATGGCCCAGCGTATAAAACGTCTCATTAGTGACCCTTCGCTGCTTACAAAATCCCGACCCGTCTTCAGGGGGGAATTCGAAAAAAAATATGACTTCGATGTCATGGGCAAGAAACTTGAAGACTTATTTTCTCGGGTTTTGACAAGATTTTGATGAAAAGAGAGATTGCAACTTACCTTCTGGGAGCTTTGAAAGACCCATTCAAAGATGAAAGGATCTTTTTGAGGCAAGACCTCAGGAGCCAACGAAATGTCTTCGGGTTGGGATCCATGCTGAAGAGGATATACGCCATATGGGCGGCTTCCGTGTATTCACCAAACTGAATCAAAGTTTTAGGGATGCTCTGAAGCCTGTCAAGATTGGCCCATGTTCTCCATGTAAAATACTTCTTGTAGAGTGCATCGTCTGGAACCCTGAGAAGTTTTCCGCCCCAGGAGATTTTTAGGGGGTGTTTTCCTTTTTCGGAGTTTGAAAAAACAAGCACTTCTGAAGTTCCTGCCGAGAGATCCTCTTTGTTCTCAACTTCAATAAGATGAAAGCCTTTTCGGCCCATAAAAAAGACAAGACCATCGAAACTCCAATAAATCCGTTCCGTTTCGATCGGGCCTTCCGAGTTGACTCTCTCCCAGCCCCATCGCTCTTCTTCTCTCAGTGCAAGCTCAATTCGTTGGGGATTATCAGAGGAAATCGTGTCAGAAAAATGTTCGACCTTTGATTGAGTCTCGAGATCGGATTGGACATTGATGGGGTATTCCAAGGACGAAAGATGAGGGAGAGGGCTGCTAACGGAGGGAATCATTTCAAGCGGAATCAATCTTTTTGTGCCACAAACGCACATCAGGATAATCCCTCGACGAGAGGCTTGTGTCGTATAGAGCATAAGACGAAGGCATGCCGGGCATGAAGGGAGATGAATCTCTCCAGGCTTCGCATGTTGGAGCTGAAAAAGAAACGAGTAGTAGACTGTATTGAGAGTGGGAGAAACGATTTGGTTGGCATCCATCGTCGTTACAAGAAGCGAGTTCGGAGAGATTGGGCGAATTTCGAGAGGGGGGTGTTCTTTTGACGTATAAATGACCGTGGAGGGGATGTCGAGTCCGGCCGCCATATGGGCAAGCCCTGAGTCGAGGCCGATGAAGCCCTTTGCAAACGACATGACGCCGGCCACCTGGCTGACTGTCAGGTCGTAGGCATGAATACATTCCGGGATTTCAAAGAGACCGGCCTCGGGGTAAGCCAGGATGAGCGACCTGAGACGGAACTCATGATAAATCCGTGTTCCAAGGTTTTCGAAATCTTTTTTGGGCCACTGTTTTTCAGGCCAGGTAAAAGGGGCAAGAATGACAAAATTGAATGGCTCGAGATCGTGCCTCTTCAGAAACTCTTCAGCCCAAACAGTATCCTCGCGGTCCACCGGGACAACGGGCCAGGGACGATCGTGAGAAATGATCCCGGCTGTCCGCGGAACAGACTCCCATGTTGACTCACCTTTGGCATGCTGGTCAGGTTGACAAAAATGGCCGACTGCAATGAAAATATTTCCAGGCTCTGATTTAACATGAGCCCGGATGTGGGGAAGCACCATTTCATAGCTGATCGTTCCGGTCCCCGGTTTTCGAACATCAAATCCATCGGGAAAATGACGAAGTTCTATCCCAGGAATCTTTTTGACGAGCAGGTCCCATCTTTTATCTGAGTAAACAATCAGTTTCGCTTTTTTGTATCGTTTCTGAATTTCGACTAGAGCCCTTAAGTTGTTGACGACATCACCCAACCCATAGCCGAAAAGAAAGTACAGGGTGCCTTCAAAATCCTGGCCGTAATTTTCAGCATAAAAAACAGGAATGCTTCGCCACACTGATGACGAAAGGGGAAGGGAAGGGGAAAACGGAGTGGTTATTTTTTCCTCTGATGACATTGTGTCTCCATAAAAATGATCTTCTGAACCTATTGCACTACCTTTTGAACAATTGATGCAGACGAGACCTCAGAAGCCAACGAAATGTCTTCGGGTTCGGATCCATGTTGAAGAGGATATATGCCATGTGGGCGGCTTCCGTGTATTCACCAAACTGGATCAAAATTTTTGGGATGCTCTGAAGCCTGTCAAGATTGGCCCATGTTCTCCATGTAAAATATTTCTTGTAGAGTGCGTCGTCTGGAACCCTCAGAAGTTTTCCGCCCCAGGAGATTTTCAGGGGGTGTTTTCCTTTTTCGGAATTTGAAAAAACAAGGATTTCTGAAGTTCCTGCCAAGAGATTTTCTTTTTTCACAACTTCCATAAGATGAAAGCCTTTTCGGCCCATAAAAAAGACAAGACCATCGAAACTCCAATGAATCCGTTCCGTTTCGATCGGGTCTTCCGAGTTGACTCTCTCCCAGCCCCATCGCTCTTCTTCTCTCAGCGCAAGCTCAATTTCTTGGGGATTATCAGAGGAAATCGTGTCAGAAAAATGTTCGACCTTTGATTGAGTCTCGAGATCGGATTGGACATTGATGGGGTATTCCAAGGACGGAAGATGAGGGAGAGGGCTGCTAACGGAGGGAATTGTTTCAAACGGAATCAATCTTTTTGTGCCACAAACGCACATCAGGATAATCCCTCGACAAGAGGCTTGTGTCGTATAGAGCATAAGACGAAGGCATGCCGGGCATGAAGGGAGATGAATCTCTCCAGGCTTCGCATGTTGGAGCTGAAAAAGAAACGAGTTGTAGACTGTATTGAGAGTGGGAGAGACGATTTGGTTGGCATCCATCGTCGTTACAAGAAGCGAGTTCGGAGAGAGGGGGCGAATTTCGAGAGGGGGTTTTTCGTTTGACGTGTAAATGACCGTGGAGGGGATGTCGAGTCCGGCCGCCATATGGGCAGGCCCGGAATCGAGGCCGATGAAGCCCTTTGCAAAAGACATGACGCCGGCCATCTGGCTGACGGTCAGGTCGTAAGCGTGAATACATTCCGGGATTTCAAAGAGACCGGCCTCGGGGTAAGCCAGGATGAGGGACCTGAGACGGAACTCATGATAAATCCGTGTTCCAAGGTTTTCGAAATCTTTTTTGGGCCACTGCCTTTCAGGCCAGGTGAAAGGGGCAAGAATGACAAAATCGAATGGCTCGAGATCGTGCCTCTTCAGAAACTCTTCAGCCCAGGCAGTATCCTCGCGATCCACCGAAACAACAGGCCAGGGACGCCCCTCGAAAGCATATCCGAATGCTCTTAGTGCCGACTCCGCAGAAGATTCGCCTTTAGCATGGGAGTCGGCTTGCCTGACTGGAAGAAATGCTAGGACATGTTCACCTTTTTCTTGAGAGAGGTCATTGATTTTCTCAACAAACTCAAAGCTTGTGTCCCTTGTTTTTTTCTTCGGTTTTCTTATGTCTCCCATATCGGAAATGAATCGGACTTCGACTCCCTCAATTTTAAGGGCAATCTCGACCCATTTTTCGTCCAAATATACTATTTTCTTTGAATATGGAAACTTGTTTTGGGATTCAATTACAGCACGAAGATTATTGACAACATCTCCTAATCCGTGTCCTAGATAAAAATATTGGCACCCAGTAAAATCTTGCGGAGGGAGGGAAAGATTATAGAATCCTTTTTTTGCCTTACTCATCTTGAAATCTCATTTAAAATAAAATCCTTCCTGATCAGCATAATATACCGTCCCGGCCTGGCGCGGCAAAAAACAACGCAGCCGACTCTCCTTTAGCTCCATTCGCCTGCCATTGGAACAGGATTTCGTCCAGAGGCCTAGCTTCGCCTAGCTGAACAATCGTGCTAATCAGGACATTTTTTCATCACACATTGTCAGGCAGCCTAAAAAATTCGCCCAACTTTTCCTGATCAGTCATTTCACTAAGAAGGTGGGGAGAAAATTCCTGGAGATTAAGTGCATTGAGAAGTTTCTTATCGGAAAGATATGACCGGAGAAACCATTTCCAGTTTTTGGGATCCGTTGGGTTTGCCCAGAGAGCACGCAGAAGCAGGGAGCGGCCGATGCGTCTCCCATCCCGACACCCGAAGACGTCCATGGAAAGCTCCCGAAGCCATTGGGACTGGATTTTATGAAATTTCCGCCTGATGTTCTGGTCATTCTTTCGATAATATTTTTCAACAAGTTTGGAAAAAAAAAGGCTCAGGTTACGCTTTGCCATCAACGAGTTTGTATTTCCTGTCCGCTTCTTATTCAAAAATGCCGGAGAAGGAAGCCTAAAGGCAATCACTGCTTCAGGAACAAGCTTAAATGGCCCAAGATCCCACATTCTCAGGTAAAAATCAGTTTCCTCAACAAAAATTGGATTAAATCGCTCATCAAATAATCCCGCTTCTATCGCACGGTCTTTTCGAAAGAATGTCACGGATGGTCGGGGCTCAACGAGGGGGTCAAGCTTAAAACGGGGGTGATCCCCAAATAAAGATGTTGACCAAGCCCCTGGCAGATCCACTTTATTTTTTTCAACAATGGTTTGTCCATCAAAGGAAACAATGTCCAACAGCCCATACACCAAGGAAACCTCAGGGGACCCTTCCATTGCCTCAAGTTGTTTGGAAAGCCTATTGGGATACATCCTGTCATCATCATCAAGAAGGGCCACGTATGTTCCCTTCGACTCTCTTATCCCAAAGTTTCTTGCCGAAGGGACTCCTTGTGTAGGCTCATGGATAACTCGAATCTTGTCGGGATTAAGGCGGGCAGCTTCATTGAAGGCGTCCCTAGTATCTTCCGAAGCGTTGTTGTCAACAACAATGATCTCAATATCCTGAAAGGTTTGGGCAAGGACAGAATCGATCGCTTCTCTAATAAGGGAGCCGGCCCGAAAAGCCGTAATCACAACCGATATGATCGGATGGTCCACTAATTCTCCTTGGAGCAGAAACTCTAAATCAATTTAGAATATACTCAAAAAATGAGGACACTATTCGTTAGGCAACCTAAAAAATGACATTAGGTCTTCGGGACAGATTAAGTCTTTTAAGTTTTTTTGGGAAAAACTATGAACTTTTAATTTTCGTAATAAGTTTTTTTTCGTCAAAAAAGTTCGAAAAAACCACTTCCAATTTTTCCAATCCCTAGGTTGGTCCCGAATAGCCCTCATCAACAGGAATCGGGCAACAGCCACTCCATCCTCTGACATGAGGACGTCATGAGAAATTTCTCTAAGCCATTGAGCCCGAATTTTTTGGAAACGAATAACGGAATCCCGTTTCTTTTTGTTGTAATATTTACTGGCGAGAATGGAAAAAAAGGTATTAGTATTACGGGCAACCTGTGCCCAGTTTGAAACATTTTCCCTTTTTTTCTTTAAGTAGGTTTGAGAAGGAAGTCTAAATGCAACAAGTGGCACTGGAATCTCGAGGAGTGGTCCTTTTTCCCACATACGCAGAGAAAATTCTGTATCTTCACCAAAGCAAGGGTTAAATCGTTCGTCAAAACCGCCAATGTCCAAGGCTTTTTTCCTAGAGAACAGACTGACCGATGGGGCGACCGAGATGACAGGGTCTGACGGAAACCGGGGATGGTCATGAAAAAGGATATGCGCCCAGTACTGAATATCATTAGATCTATTGCCGTTCACAATCGTGTTTCCGTCAAAAGCCACATCATTGAGCAACCCATGGACAATGGATGCCTCAGGATTTTTTTCAATGACCTCCAACTGCTTTTCAAGACGGAAAGGATACATCATGTCGTCATCATCAAGAAGCGCTATATAGACGCCCTTCGCTTCCGTGATTCCCCTGTTTCTTGCAGAGGAATTCCCTTGATTCTTCTCTAGAACTGACCTTATCTTTTTGGGATAGCGCTCCACATACCGGTTGATAACGGCACGTGTCTCCTCAGACGCATTGTTGTCGACTAGGATCAACTCCCAATCCTGCTCCGTCTGGGCAAGAACCGACTCAATCGCCTCGGCAAGAAGCTCTCCGGCCCTAAAGCAGGGGATCACCACAGAGATTGCCGGATCTTTCCCAGAGATTACTGTCTCGGCCATCCCTAAACCCCATACTCCCGAAGGATCTCGTCGACCACCTTCTGGCGTGACGGATCCCCAACCTTGGCCTTGTAGAGTTCTCCCAGAAGCTTCTTTCCTTCGGCCTCCGCCCCCGAGCTCTTCTCCCAGTGGAGCACCATCAGAACCTCCAGAAGCTTGTTCTCGACGATCTGGATCGACTGTCCGATCTTCCTGAGATTCTGCTGGACGAGATCCTGGAACCCCAAGGCTCCCATAACGCGAAGGGTGTTTTGTTGATCGAGGGAGAGGTAGGAGTCGAGGAGGGAGATCTCGGCAGAGGACAGCTCTCCCTTGTGGAGAAGCGCCACCATCTTCCGCTGAAGCTCAAGCTGCTCCTCGATCACCGTGAGGATCGACTGGCTCGCCTCCTCTGTCATGGAGGAGACCTCGGAGAGCGACTCGGTGGCCCCCGGAAGGGTCGCCTGGGCCGAGACAAGAGGTCCGGAAAGAGTCCCTATCGTCCTGAGCGCCGAGTGGATCTCGCGAACGATTGCTCCCAGCTGAATCGACAGACGCTCCGGGTCGACCTTTGTCGGATCAGAGTCCTCTCCCATGAAGCGCTCCCTTGCAAAAATGTCCATAGTCAGTCCCTCAGCCAATCTCTTCCGGCACCACATCGCCCGTTCGCATGAGGTGAAGAATGAAGCTCTTGTAGCGGCTGTCCGTCTTCATCAGCTCATCATGGGTGCCGGATTCTATCAGGCGGCCCCCTTCGAGGACAAAGACCGTATGGGCCTGCCGGATCGTCGTCAGGCGGTGGGCGATGGCGATCGTCGTCCGTCCCCTCATGACCGACTCGAGGGCCTTCTGCACCACCCATTCCGACTCGGAGTCGAGGGCGCTCGTCGCCTCGTCGAGAACGAGAAGAGAGGGATTCCGGAGGACCACCCGAGCCAGTGCCAGGCGCTGTTTTTCGCCGCCCGAGAGAAAGATCCCACGCTCCCCTACCCGGGTATCATACCCCTTCGGCAGGGCAGAAATAAAATCGTGGGCATAGGCCGTTCTTGCCGCCTCTACAAGCTCCTCCTCCGGAACCTCCCGGGAGAGCCCGTAGAGAAGATTTTCGCGAACTGTCTGGTTCATGAGAACCACATCCTGGGTCACAAACCCGATCACAGACCGGAGAGAGGCCGCCTCGATCTCCGCAAGAGTCACCCCGTCCCACAGAATCTCTCCCCTTGAGGGCTCGTAGAACCTGGGCAGGAGATTGGCCAGAGTGCTCTTTCCCGACCCGGAAGCCCCCACAAGAGCCACAAAGCTTCCCGAGGGGATCCTAAGAGAGATATCGTCCAAAGCGGAGGTCGCTGTCTCCGGATAGGCAAAGGAGACGTGGCGAAACTCGATCCCCTCGCAAAGGGATGAGACCTTTCTGGCAGCGGGATCTGCGACCTTTTCCTCGGGGACCGAGAGAAGATCCACGATCCGTTCGGCGGCCGCCAGGGACTGCTGGATGTCGGTCTGCGCCCCGGCAAAGCCCTTGATCGGCTGGTAGAGCATCTGGGCGGCAGTAATGAAGCCCACCAGAGTCCCGAAGCTCAGCGTCCCCCGGATGACGGCGTAGCCGCCGGCCCAAACGGCGATCCCGGCGGCGAGCGCGCCAAGTGTCTCCATGATGGGGGAGAGAAGGTTCGTATACTTGGCCGTCTTGATCTGAACGCTCACAAACTCGTCGCTATAGGCCCTGAACTTCTCCTTCTCGATCTCCTCCGACACCACTCCCTTTATCAGGCGGATCGAGGAGAGAGTCTCGGAGAGATGCTGGTTCACATCCCCGAAGGACTCCTGGGTTCGCCGCGAGAGGGTCTTGAGCTTCTTCCCGGTCTTTCTGATCGGGATCAGGACCATCGGCAGCATCACCACCAGAAAGAGGGTCAGCCGGGGGCTCATCACGAGCATCGAGCCAAGAACCCCGACGATCGTAAACCCCTGCTGCACAAGATCCCGAAAGGTATTGGCCACTCCCCCCTGGAGCCGTTCGGCATCGTAGGTCACCCGCCCCATGAGCGATCCTGTCCCCTCCCGGCCGTAGTAGCCCAGGGGAAGGCTCACGAGATGGGAAAAAAGATCCTTCCGAACATCGTTCACCATCCGGAGGGCCGTGATGCGAAGGATGTAGTTCTGATAAAAGACAGCCAGCCCCTTCAACGCAAAGAGGAGGAAGAAGGCGAAGGGGAGAATGACGAGGTAATGGGTGTTCTTCTGGGTAAAGATCTTGTCGATCAGCTCCTTCAAGACAAGGGGAACGCCCGATGTCATGGCGGAGGCCACAATGCCAAGAAGGATACCGCCGATCATGTTCCATCGGTAGGGACGGACCCATCCGTGAAAATAGGGCCGGATGCGAATATAGACGGGATCTTTCCAGAAGAAAAATGTCATGATGCGGGGAGGATTGAGGGAGATATCATGGGAGAGGTCTCCAGAGCGGTCAAAAAGGTCTCCTGTTTACATTCTGTGATAACGGACATCCCGCTACTTCCACTTCCATTTGGCCCCAAGAAGCACCAGGGAGAGGAGGAGGGTGATCCCGTTGGCCAGGATCATCGGCAGGGCACGAAGCCGGATCCCGTAGAGAAGCCAGAAAAAGACCCCGGTGGTAAAGAGAATATACATCCCAAGAGAGATGCTCCGGGTATCCCGGCTCTTCAGGGTCTTGGCCACCTGGGGCAGAAAGGCGAGCGTCGTCATCGTGCCGCCCAGATAGCCAAACCACTCGTCTCTCACCCGGGATTGCCCAACCCGCTCTGCCAGTTCCAGGCATCGGCGCACATCCGCTCGACCCCAAGCTCCGCCTTCCATCCCAGGAGCTTTTCCGCGCGGGACGGATCCGCCCAGCAGGAGGCCACATCGCCCGGACGTCGCGGGGAGACGCGGGTCGGAATCGTTCTTCCTGAGACCTTCTCGAAGGCGCTGACCATCTCGAGGACCGAGGTTCCCCGGCCCGTGCCGAGATTCACGGTAAGCGGCCCCGCCCCGCCCCAGGAGGGTAGAGAGCGAAGTGCCGCAAGATGGCCCTTCGCCAGGTCCATCACATGGATATAGTCCCGGACCCCTGTGCCGTCGGGGGTCGGATAGTCGTCGCCGAAGACCGAGAGGAAGGGGCGAAGCCCCGCCGCCACCTGGGCCACGAAGGGCATGAGATTGTTGGGAACGCCCCGGGGGTTCTCTCCGATCAGAGCCGAAGGATGCGCCCCTACCGGATTGAAGTAGCGGAGAAGCGCCACACTCCAAGAGGAGTCGGAGGTCACCAGGCTTCGGAGAATTTCCTCGATCACGAGCTTCGTCATCCCGTAGGGATTGGTGGCGGAAAGCGGAGCCTCTTCTGTGATCGGGAGGCTCTCGGGAACCCCATAGACCGTGGCCGAGGAGCTGAAGACCAGCGTCCTCACCTTCTTTTCTCTCATCGCAAAAAGAAGCGAGAGCGTTCCCGTGACATTGTTGTCGTAGTACTCAAGCGGAAGGCGGGAGGACTCTCCGACCGCCTTGAGCCCCGCAAAATGGATCACCGCATCGGGAGACTCGGAGGACAAAATCTCCTCCAACCGGCTCCGGTCGCGGATATCGGCCCGATAAAAAGTGACCGATTTCCCCGCGATTTGTTCGATGCGACCGACCACCGACTGATCGCTGTTCGACAGATTGTCGACAATGGCCACCTCGAAGCCGGCATCAAGGAGAACAACGGCCGTATGAGAGCCGATGTATCCCGTCCCCCCTGTCACCAGAACCTTCATCGCGAGGCCTTCCCTTCCAGTTTTTCATCCGTCATTTGAGGATACCCCTCAGGCTTTGCCCTCCGGACCTCTGATGCTAGAATAGCGCAATGCCCCCAAGACTGAAAGCCCCGAACCTGTCGACATCAGTCAGGAGATCCTTTGTCCTCCCCCTTCCTGCTTCACCCCATGATCGTGCACCTGGCCCTCTCGCTGGCTCTCATGACAGGAGCGGGAGAGATCTTTCCCCGTCTCAGGGAAAGGATCCCGACGCCTCTCCTCAGGGGGCTCTGGGCGGGAACCCTGGCCGCCTTTCTTCTGGCCGCCCTCACGGGGATCCTGTCGCTTGAGCGGATCGCAGGACAAAAGATCCCGATTCCCGGAGAGGCCGGGCTCCACCGTCTGATAGCCCTTTCCGCCATCGGGATCTTTTTTATCCTTGGGCTCCTTCGCCTTCTCCCGGAAAGGAAATCATTTTCCCTTCCCCTCGCCCGCCGGATGCTGGCCCTGTCCGCTCTCTTACTCCTTCTCTCCGCCGCCGCACTGGGAGGCCATCTTGTCTACGACGACCGGCTCGGGACGGCCTTCATGACCCAAGGCCTCCCTCACCTGCCCAAGACCCCCTAGCGAAGAAGAAAGAGGGAGACGGATCCGGCCAAAAGACAATAGATGCCGAAGGGAACCAGAGCCCGGGTCGCCTCGAAGCTCCTGAAATACCGCATGAGAAGAAAGGTCGTAAGCCAGGCCATGAGAAAGGCCATCGTCCCTCCCAGAAAGGCCAGGTGCATTGCCTTAGGAGAACCATGGCGCACAAGCTTCGGGATCTCCAGCAGCCCCGCGGCCCCGATGATCGGAGTCGAGAGGAGAAAGGAAAAGCGAGCGGAGGCCTCGTGTCCCAGCCCACTCCACAGCCCCCCCACCATGGTGATCCCCGAGCGCGAAATCCCGGGAAGAAGCGCCGCCGCCTGGAATATCCCGATGAGAAAGGCCCGAAAAAACCCGAGATCTTCGAGGACGAGAGTCGGACGTTTTGCGCTTCGTCTTCTGAGAAGCTCGGCCGCAATCAGGACCAGGCCGTTGACCGCAAGAAAGATCGCCGCAAGTGTGGGGGCCGAAAAAAGGTGGCGAAGCTTCTTCTCGAGCAGAAGACCGACCAGGCCCGCAGGGATCGTCGCGGCAACCAGGAGAAAGAAAAGCCTGCGGGCGCCCGAAAGACCCGGATCCTGCCTGGCCAGCCCAGGAAGAAAAAAGCCGGTCAGAAGGGCGCGCCAGTCCCGATGGAAGTAGAGGAGAAGAGCCGTAGCCGTTCCCAGATGAAGAGCGACCATGAAGGGGAGGTAGGAGGGATCCTTTTCGATCTCCCCCCAGCCCAGAAGGGCGGGCAGGATCACCCCGTGGCCAAGGGAGCTGATGGGAGCCAGTTCGGTGAGCCCCTGAGTCGCCCCGATGACAAGGGCCTGAATCGTTGTCATGAATTGGGTCCTTTATCTTGAAGTTGAAGGATTGCGATAGCAGGGCCAATCCGGGTCAGAACACGTCGGTACCTGAAGTCAATCAAAGATCCATATTTCTTCTTGCGGCCAGGAGTTGATCAGGCGTCATGACGGAGATCGCGGAGAGGAAAAAAACCTTTTCTGTCCCTCGTGACAATGACAGAGGCCCCCGCCCCTCTGGCAGACTCGCGAAAGACACTATCTTTAAAGTCCTCCATATCAAGGGACCATGGAGATTCCAGAACGGACCGGGTGACCAAAGCGAACTCAAACAAGGACAAGAGTGCGCCGATAACCTGTTTAAGGCTCAACAATTGGCGGCCATTGCTGCGCCCCATGCAGTACACGAGCAACATATGCGGTATTAGCGTCAACCTGGCAGATGACGATATAGGGAAATCCACCAAGAACCATTTCCCTCGTTCCGTCGATTCGGCCGGGTCTTCCCATATTCGGGAACTGTTCCAGCGCAATCACTTGCTCTCTTATCTCTGAGACAATTCGTATGGCTGCGGGCAGGTTGTCCTTTCGGATATAGACAGCAATGGCTTGAATATCGCGCTCAGCTTCCGGTGTAATCTCAACCCGGAAGATCGGCAAGGCTCGCCTCCAGTTCATTAAAAAACTCATTGGCCGGTCGAGTGCTCCCTTTTCTCACCGATTCCAGGCCAATTTCGACTTGCTCCCGAAACCATTTGTCGTGAGCAACGGCCGCATTGGTGCGTTTCATTGCAGCCGCCCGATCCGGTCGAGATGGGCGCTCACTCTCTCCCTGCTCCGGGTTCCATGCCTTGATATCGATCCGTGCATCGAGGATACCCATTTCGCGCAACAGGAGCATGGCTTTCCGCAGATCCGAAAACGATCTCGGCGACTTGTCGCGTGTTGTAACAAGCACGGCCCCATCGCCTTTGCGGGTTTCCGCATTAACGTAGAATACTCCCCCTTTGGCTTTCAGCGTCACAGACAGGATGCCCCCGGTTTCTACGCTGGACCGAAACTGCCCTAAAGTTATTTCACGCATATCACACCTCGCACAATCATCACAATCAATGATCTTATGCTTACTTTGCAAAGCGATCAATTATTGATTGACGACATTTTGTCAGATAATGACTGTTTTCGTGACGCCTCTCCCGACCATCGAGATCCCCGAGGCCTTGCGGATTTAGAAAAAAGAGCATCTGGCATCTGGCGAATAGGGCCTTCGATCCAGGATGACATCCAGCACAATATTGGTATCGATAAGAACCCTCAACGATATTTTCCCTCAACAGATCGGAGATAGTCTTTTTCGTCCATCCGGGATCCGCGCATAACTCCAAGAAGGCTCTTGGTAACAGGTGGAATCTCCTGGCTTGCGTCAGAAGGACTCTGATCCAAAAGAGGGAAATATCATTAAACAACTATAGAAAATGACTTTTTCTGACGATTTGTATGTTTTTTTCTTTTTCGATCAGGTTCTCGTCCATGAGTAGAGTCAATTTTGTTTTCATTGTTTTATTGCCCTCTCCCGTAAGACGTAATTATATAAGTGTACCCGAATCTCCCCGCGACTTAACAACCACCCGCTTAATTTGCCTGTTGTTAATGCCTGTTGTTAATGATTGTCTCAAAGACTCCCAGACATCATCCCGAACGAGGTTTGGCATGCCTTTCCTCGAACGCTCAGATCTGATCAACCACGCCGGCTTCATAGGCCCAGAAATCGGAGGGGCCAATGATCGGGACACCTTTGTGATTTTTCAGGACAAGCAAATCCCGGTCTCCCGTCACAAGACAACGACATCTTCCGGAAATGGCCGTTTCTATGATGGGATCGTCGTTCCGATCACGGCAAACTTTCGGAATGTCAGGCGGGAGGACGACTCGCTCCATGCAAGAATCCAGAAGATCGGCCACCTGCTTAAGAAAGCGTTCTTCATATTTGAATTTAAACGCAAGGTTGTCGATAACTTCGCTGAGAATGAACTCGGATGTCACCATCCGATGATTCCTTGCGCAATGCTCAAAAATATCGTGGCAGCTTCCGTGGGAAATGAACGCGGCGATTAAAACATTGGTGTCGAGCAGGATTCTCATGAAATGCGGTCGAAAATATCCTGGTCGGTATGGATTCCCTGGTTTTGCGCATAAGGGATCATTTCCTGGCGAAGATTCCTGAATCGTCGAACGGCCAAATACTCTTTCAATGCTTCCCGGATCAGTTCGCTTCTGGAAATACCTTCTTTCATAGTGGCTTCGTTCAGATCGGCCTTCATCGCTTCGGGCAGGCTCACGGAAATGGTTTCTCGCATGGGAAACTCCTTTTTATAGACTCAGTGGCGAATAGCCTATCGTCCGAGAGGTCAATGTGTAACAAATTGTAACACAGCATGCATGAAAAAGCGATAACGATAAAAATGTCCAAATAGAATTCAGCCGGTCGACGGACAGATTGCCGCTCTCTGGGGGGGGGGGGCATGGTCGGGGAATCAGAGAATGAACTCTCCCGCCACTAAGCTGACGCTGTAGTGGGGGTTTCCGATCTCACGAGCGGACGTTCCTCTTTCGCCGAGGATGCGCGAAGGCGTTTGGGCCTTTGCGTCTTATGATCCTCTCCGGAGGCTTTGACTTCGGACAGTTCCTGCCCTAGTTGTTTCTCTTTTCCGATCCCGCACCGCCGGACCCGTTTCTTCTGAATATCCCCCTCC
>Ga0078972_1008885_pt1 | contig 20431 bp, 17 predicted proteins | sample YelNatPaOPGAMG01_FD_67568 | JGI IMG/M metagenome (GOLD analysis project Ga0078972, IMG submission 67568) | Hot spring thermophilic microbial communities from Obsidian Pool, Yellowstone National Park, USA - OP-RAMG-01 (SPADES assembly) (version 2) | ecosystem: Environmental > Aquatic > Thermal...
ACAGAATCTACTAGAAGGTTTTTAATGAAGCTATGAGAAACGAGATTAAAGCTTCAAAATGAATAAAAAGATTGAAGTTTGAAGAAGGCTTAGAAACTTAAACCAAAACCTTTCTTCAAAAATAATAAATGCAATGAAATAAGCATTTAATAGATGCTAAGCAAGTAAAACTATAATGAATAAAAATCATTAGTATTGGAGAGAAAACTAGAGTTCAGGACTGAATTTAAGAATAATCTTTTTGTATATTTCTCTGAATTCACTACTTGTCCTAATATCTCCTCCTATGAAAGCTTTATCTACACGAAGAAAACTACCATCTAAAGCCATCTCAAAAGTTATAACTTTCCCATTTGTAAGGTGAAACCATATTCTTCCTGGACAAAATAATCTCACACGTCCACTTCTGGTAGATTTGTGGATACTCCATATTAGTTGAGAAATCAAATTTTTATCTATTATTTTATATTTTGAAGCCTCCCGAGAATATTCCTGTGGATATTTTTGTTTATATTCTTCTGGAAAACGTACGTTAGGTTGAATTATTATATAAAGAGTTGTATTCTCATTTACTTTATTAGCAGTTAAAATCTTACTTGCTGGATTTATGCTACTATAGTATATTCCTAAGAGAGTGATAAAAACAATTAATACAATCATTATTTTATTAATAACGAAAAGATTTCTATAAATCAAAAACTTTTTAAGAACTTCATATCCTCCTAAAATACCAAATATAATGAATAGATATAAAATAAAATCTTCTGCAGATATATGTGCCCCAAATTTTTCTTCTAATAATGCAATTAAAATCTCAAACGTTATTCCAGATAATATATAGATTGCCCAAATTGGATATCTTTTTATTATATATATTAATAACATTAAAGGAAATATGAAAAAAATTAAAATACCTAAAACCCAAAGAAAAATTAAATAAATTTTAATAATCATTCTTATCTAAGCGAAATGTTTTGATTCCCATATTTTCTTAATAAATTCCACTTAAAAGGCGAAAGTTCAGTAGCATAAGCAATAGTTATCCCCCGATAAACATTATAATACCAGAAATATGTATAAAAAAGACTAGACCATAAAATTCTAGGACTATTATGCCAACCTAAATAACAACCAGTTTGACAATCCTCTGGAATATCAAAAGCATCCCAAAAAGTAGAACCTATTCCTGGTTGGTCCCCCGATTCGCATGAATTTAAAGCAACCAATCTATAGTTATAATTGAAATTATTGATTTCATAAATATCAAGAATTCCTTCTTCTTTTTCTTCTTTTCGTCCTTCATATGTCAAAGCAATGCGTTTCGAATCCGAATAACCATGGCCATCAAAGTAAAATACTTTTCCCGGGGTTTTTTCAAGTATTTTACACAATATTATTTTAACCCTCTTTATAAAAATTGTAAATTTTTATGATAGCCGTATAATAAAAGAGTACATTCCCTCTCCTTAAGATAAGAAGGTTGTCTGAGTATTATCTACAGGGTATCATATATAAGTAAGATTCTGTTTTTACTCCACTTAATAGAAAGGGAAAATATGATATACAGAGATTTTGGAAACACGGGAGTCAAGGTATCATTGCTCGGGTTTGGAACAATGCGACTTCCTGTGAAGGAAATAAATGGTAATAAGGTGGTTGATGAAGAGTTATCTATAAAGATAATACAGAGGGGCATTGAACTTGGTATTAACTATATTGATACCGCCTATGGATATTGCGACAGAAAAAGCGAGATAGTAGTAGGTAAGGCAGTAAAAGGCATTCGTGATAAGGTTTACATAGCAACAAAATGCCCGATGTGGAATGTGGAAAAAAGGGACGACTATAGAAGGTTTCTGGAAGAACAACTTAAAAAGATTGATGTTGATTACATTGACTTTTATCACTTCCACAGTTTGAACTGGCAGTTTTTTACAGAAAAGGTGATGGGGTTTAAACTTATAGATGATGCAGTAAAAGCAAAGGAAGAAGGAATTATAAAACATATCTCTTTTTCCTTCCACGATAAGCCAGAAATAATGAAAAAGATAGTTGACAGTTGCCCTGAGATGGAAACAGTTCTGTGCCAGTATAACATTCTTGACAGGGCAAATGAAGAGGCAATGAGATATGTAAGAAAAAAGGGGCTGGGTGTTGCAGTTATGGGACCTGTAGGTGGAGGTCGTTTATCTGACTTTCCTGTGCTTACAAATATTTTCAAAGAAAAGTACAGGAGTTCTGTGGAGATTGCATTAAAATTTGTCTTTTCTAATCCTGATGTATGTGTGGCTCTGTCGGGTATGAATTCAAGGGAGATGGTTGAAGAAAATGCGGTTATTGCAAGTTCTCCTGATTTTTTAACAGAAGAGGAAAAACACCTGATTGATGAAGTGATAAATAAACGAAAAGAAAAAGGAGAAGTCCCCTGTACCGGATGTGAGTACTGTCTCCCCTGCCCTCAGGATATACCAATACCTCATATCCTGAACCTTTACAATCAATTTCTCATCACTGGCTCTGAGACCTACAAAAGGTCTTATCAAGATATTGGAAAGGGAAAAGAAGATAAGCGACAGAAGGCAGATGCCTGTATGGAATGTGGCAAATGTGAAGAGAAATGTCCGCAAAAAATAAAGATAACAGAAGAATTGAAAAAGATACATAAAATCTTCTCCAGCTAAACTATCTCTTACACTCATCATTGGAGAAGGTGTTGACGGCAGAAGGCAAAATTGTGTATAATTTAATAGATGGGAAAATTAGGAAATAAAAAATTTTATACAACAGGGGATATTGCAGAAGTCTTCGGAGTAAGCAGAATAGCCGCTTACAAGTGGGTAAAAAAGGGCAAGATATCGGCATTCAGAATTCCTGGTGGTAGATATAAGATAGAGAAAAAGGCACTCTTAGAGTTTGCTAAAAAGAGTGGGCTGAAGCCGGATGTATTAGAGAAAGAGGAATGGCACAAAGTCCTGATTGTAGATGATGAGGAACTTATCACGCAATCAATAAAGGATTTCCTTGAAAGTAGATACCCCACATTTTATATCAATATTGCCAGCGATGGGTTTGAGGCAGGCAGATTGATAACAAAGATAGTTCCTGATATTGTCATCCTTGACCTTTTTCTCCCAGGTGTTAATGGGTTTCAACTCTGTAGAAAGATTAAGAGTGATGAAAATACAAAAAATATAAAAATTATCGCCATTACCGGCTACCCGACAGAAGAAAATATTAAAAAAATTAAGGAATGTGGTGCAGATGCGGTTTTAGGGAAACCCTTTAAAATGGATGAACTGGAAAAAAATATCAAAAAACTTATAGAATAAACTTTATGAAAAATAACTGACGATATTTTTGAAGAATATATAGCCGTAGCCCATCTCCTCCTTATCTTTTTCCTTATATTTATCAGGATAATAGTATTTTAATAAAGCCCTTTCAGGATGTGGCATCATCCCAACAATAAGCCCATCTAAAGAAGAAATCCCTGCTATATTTTTTACAGAACCATTAGGATTATAGGGATAACCACTTAAACTCCCATCAGGACCACAATATCTGAAAACAACCTGTTTTTCTTTTTCTATCCTCTGGAGTACCTCTTCATCACTAACTATAAACTTCCCTTCTGCATGTGCAACAGGAAGTTTTATGATAGGTGGCATACCCTTGAAAAAAGGTGATGCCGTCTCTTCTATCTTAAGATATACCCACCTGTCTTCAAACCTTGCTGAGTCATTCCATCCCAGTGAAACCACCTGCCTGCCATTCCAGGGGAGTATACCGGACTTTGCAAGAACCTGAAACCCGTTGCATATTCCTATCACTGGCTTTTTCTCTTCAATAAATATTTCTATCTCTTCTTTAAGGTTATGCCTTATCTCATTTGCAAGCACCTTCCCGGCAGATATGTCATCCCCATAGGAAAAACCACCTGGTATTACAAGAACCTGGTAGTCCTTTAGTTTTTTACTCCCTTCCTTTATCCTGTTTATGTGCACCCTCTCAGGAGATGCACCAGCAAGATGGAATGCCCACTCTGTTTCCATATCACAGTTGGTGCCTCCTACCCTTAAAATTAAAACCCTGGGCCTTACCATTTAAGTCCACTCCTCCATACATCTCCTGCCTCTTTAATGGGAATCTCTAATATGGGCTCGCCTTTATATATGCACCTTAAACCGTCATTATCCCCGACACTTCCTATGTATGAGACATCCAGGTCTGACATCAAGGAGTCAAATACATCCCTGTTTTTTCTCTCAATCTCCACTATAAACCTTCCCTGGCTCTCTGAGAAAAGCAATACCTCCAGTGAACTATCTAAAGAAGGTATATTATCAAGATAGACAGTAGCTCCTTTTTCACCACCTATAGCCATCTCTAAAAGAGAAACAATAAATCCACCATCAGAGCAGTCATGACAGGAAAGAATAATTCCCTCTTTTATACATCTGTGTATCTTCTTCATGACCATCCTTGCCTTTGAAGGACGCGGCACAGGAACTGCTCCACCTTCTATTCCATACCTTCTGTAATACTCTGAACCACCGAGTTCATTATATGTCTTACCGCAGATATACAGACAGTTGCCATCTTCCTTAAAATCAGAGGTTATCGCTTTTCTTATATCAGGGACAATCCCGACCGCAGAGATTAAAAGTGTTCCAGGGATGGATGTTTTAACACCTGTCTTTTTATCAATGAAAAAGTTATTCAAACTGTCCTTGCCGGATATAAAAGGAACCTTGTATTTAATAGCAAAGTCCCGACACCCTTTAACATTTCTTACAAGTGCGCCAAGATTCTTTTCATCATTCACATCTCCCCAGCAGAAGTTGTCAAGGATTGCAACCCTGTCAGGGTCAGCACCAACACAAACAATATTCCTTATTGCTTCCTCAATACAGCATCCAGCCATATAATACGGGTCAATCATTCCATAAAAAGGATTTATACCACAGCCAACTGCTATCCCCTTCCAGTCATTATAAAGTGGCTTTAATACTGTGGCATCTGAAGGACCTTTCTGTTCCATCCCTGTAAGTGGCTTGATAATGGTATGTGCCTGAACCTCATGGTCATACTGGCGGATAACTACCTCTTTGGAGGCAATATTGGGACTGCCTAAAACATTCAGGACACGTTCTTTCCAGTCAAATGGCTTTATTAAATTTATATTCGGGGTGGGTAGATTCTTTTCAATATGGTAAGATGCCTTTAACTTTCTTGGTGGAAGCCCCCTGTGAAGAAATCCCATATCAAGTTCGCAAACCCTTACTCTTTTATAAAATATCTCAAGTTTTCCTGTATCTACAAACTGCCCTATCACAGTGGCTTCTACATCCTCTTCCGAAAAAAGTTCCAGCAATCTTTTGAGGTTTTCCTCAGGCACAGCAAGTACCATCCTCTCCTGTGATTCTGAAACCCATATCTCCCAGGGTGCAAGCCCTTCATACTTCAATGGTACCTTCTCCAGATATACCACTGCCCCTACATCCTTTCCCATCTCACCGACAGCAGATGAAAGACCTCCTGCCCCACAGTCAGTTACAGCATTGTAGAGGTTCTCATCCCTTGCCTTCATAAGGACATCCATCATCTTTTTCTCAACAATGGGATTTCCTATCTGGACTACACTGGTAGAGATATCCTTATCCAGCGCCACAGAGGAAAAGGTAGCACCGTGAATACCATCCCTTCCTGTTCTTCCTCCAACCACAACAACATAATCATTCACCTCTACCTCTTTTTCCACCTTATCAAGAGGAATAATACCTACAGTCCCACAATAGACAAGACAGTTATTCTGATAACCACTGTCAAAGATGATGGCACCTGAAGCAGTGGGGATACCCATACGGTTCCCATAGTCCCTTACACCACTAACAACACCACGAAAGACCCTTCTCGGATGAAGAACCCCTTCAGGAAGTTCCTCATAAGATACGTCCTGTAATCCAAAGCAGAATATATCAGTATTAAGTATGGGAAATGCGCCCTTGCCTGCGCCAAGTATATCTCTTATCACACCACCTATGCCTGTTCCAGCACCTCCATATGGTTCAAGGGCAGAAGGATGGTTATGTGTCTCTACCTTAAAGGCAATACCATACCTGTTGTTGAATCTTATAATACCTGCATTATCCTTGAATACAGAAACGCAAAAAAATTTTTCTGCCTTTTCTGTGGCTGACTGAATCTCTTTCAGCAGTGTTATCTTTTCTCTTTTTATCTTTTTACCTTTTCTCTCACTGTATTCAATGTCTGCCTTAAAAATTTTGTGGTAACAGTGTTCTGACCAGGTCTGTGCAATCGTCTCCATCTCGCAATCAGTAGGGTTTCTCCCGAGAGATGTAAAATATTCCTGAACAATCTTCATCTCTTCAAGGTTAAGAGAAAGGAGGGCTCGTTCACTTATTTCTAAGAGCGTCTTTTCATCTGCCCCAATAATTTTTACCTCTTCTACATATCTATCCATTACATCTCCCGTTTCCTTTCCTTACCTAATTAAATACTCCTGCACAAGACGGTTAGCAAGCACCTTCTCACATATCCTTTCAATATCCTCTTTTGTAAAGACACCTTTGAGATAATATCTTTTCCCTGTGGAGACCCTTACTTCTTTTTTTATCCCAGCATCTTTTATTGCAACGGAAACCGTATCTGCCACTGCATCTGTAACACCCTTCTTATAAAAAACATCTATAACCACACAACCTTCTTCCTTTTTCCCCTTGATATGCACATCATCTAAAAAATATTCCTGGATAACACTATCAAGCAATACATCCTTTGCTATCTTTTCAATATCTTCGGGAGAGATATTCCCCTCAAAACGATAAAGGTCAGCAGTGAATACTTCTTCTATTCCTAAAATACCTGTCTCCCTGATGCTTTTTCTTATCTCCTGTCCGAACGCATCAGGGATACCCTTTTTATTACAGACCTCTACTGTATATCCCATTTTTCACCTTTGCTATATATTTTACCACAAGTTAAAATTTTACTTATTTTTCAGGGATGCCCTTATAAATGAAGCAAAGAGCGGATGAGGACTAAATGGCTTTGACTTAAATTCAGGATGAAACTGTGTTGCCAAAAAAAATGGGTGGTCTTTTAACTCTATTATTTCAACAAGGTCTCCTTCCTGATAAACACCAGAAATAATCATTCCCTTTTTCTCAAACATTTCCCTGTACTGGTTGTTAAACTCATATCTATGCCTGTGTCTTTCATAGACAACCTGCTTTTTATAGGAGTTGTAAGCAATCGTCCCTTTTTTCAGATGGCAGGGATATGCACCCAGCCGCATTGTCCCTCCTAAATTCTTTATTTTTTTCTGTTCGGGTAAAAGGCATATTACAGGATGGGGTGTCTCCGGGTGGCACTCTGTACTTGCTGCATCCTTCAATCCACATACATTTCTCGCAAATTCAATAGAAGCACACTGCATCCCGAGGCATATCCCAAAAAATGGGAGACCTTTTTCCCTTGTATATCTTACTACCTCTATCATTCCTTCTACACCCCTTATACCAAATCCACCAGGCATTATAATCCCTGCTACACCTTTTGCTGCTTCTTCAACACCCTTTTCTTCCACAACCTCTGTATCAATCTTTTTGTACCTTACCCTTACATTATTGGCAATCCCACCGTGAACCAGTGCCTCATATATGGACTTATAAGAGTCCTGCAACTTTACATACTTACCTGCCACACCTATAACCACCTCGTCCTTTGCATTCCTTAGAGTAGATACAACCTTCTCCCACTTTGTAAGGTCTTGCTTTCTGTTTGCCTTCAGTCCTAAGTATCCAAGTATAATCTTATCAAGATTCTGCCGTGAAAAGATAAGGGGTATCTCATATATAAGGTCTGTGTCCAGTGCCTCTATAACTGCTTCTTTTTTTACATTACAGAATAAGGCAATCTTTTCTTTTATATCACTACCCAGCGGTTTTTCTGTGCGGCATAGAAGAATCTCTGGCTGGATTCCTATCTCTCTCAACTTACCAACACTGTGCTGTGTGGGTTTTGTCTTAAGTTCATCTGCAGCCCTTATGTACGGGATAAGTGTGAGGTGGATATGTAGTGTATCTCCTTTCTTCTGGAGATGCATCTGCCTCACTGCCTCAAGAAAAGGCAAACTTTCAATATCTCCAACAGTGCCTCCTATCTCTGTAATAACTACATCTACATCATCAGCCACTGCGAGAATCCTTCCCTTTATCTCATCAGTAATATGTGGAACAACCTGTACTGTCTTCCCTAAATATCCCCCTTCCCTCTCTCTTGTAAGGACAGCATTGTATATCTGCCCACTGGTAGCATTATTTTTTCTTGTAATCTTCGCATCTGTAAATCTCTCATAATGGCCTAAGTCAAGGTCTGTCTCTGCACCATCCTCTGTTACAAATACCTCTCCATGCTGAAAAGGATTCATTGTCCCCGGGTCAACATTTAGATATGGGTCAAACTTCAACATTGTAATCTTATATCCATGTGATTCTAAGAGTGTCCCAATAGACGCAGAAGCGATACCTTTACCAAGAGAAGAGACAACACCGCCCGTTATAAATATAAACTTTTTCATTTTTCACCTCTTTCTATATCCGAATCATTTTTTCTTTTCCCCTCACCCTTCATTCCCATTCAATGGTAGCAGGTGGCTTTGAAGTAATATCATAGACCACACGGTTAACACCCTTCACCTCATTAACTATACGGTTGGATATAATACCAAGAACATCATAAGGAAGTTTCACCCAGTCAGCAGTCATACCATCAGTGCTTTTTACAACCCTGAGGGCAATGACATTCTCATAGGTTCTTTTATCCCCCATCACCCCGACACTTTTCACAGGAAGCAGGACAGCAAATGCCTGCCACACATCTAAATATAGCCCGCTTTTCTTCATCTCTTCCATTACTATACTATCTGCCTCTCTAAGAATATTCAGCCGTGCCTCATCTATACTCCCAATAATTCTTACAGCAAGCCCTGGTCCAGGAAATGGGTGCCTGTTGATAATAAAGTCCTGTAGTCCAATCTCTCTTGCAATACTTCTCACCTCATCTTTAAAGAGGAATCTAAATGGCTCCACAAGAAGCAGATGTAACTTTTCAGGTAAACCACCAACATTATGGTGTGTTTTGATCCTTGCTGAAGGTCCACCAAAAGGAGACATACTTTCAATAACATCTGGATAGAGTGTCCCCTGGGCAAGAAATTTAGCACCTGATGCCTTCGCTTCTTTTTCAAAAATTCGTATAAATGTGTTCCCTATTATCTTCCTTTTCTTTTCAGGGTCAGCCACTCCTTTCAATCTTTTTAGAAAGAGGTCGCCTGCATCAATATATCTGAGGTTTACTCTCTCCTTAAATACCTCTATTATCTTCTCTGCCTCTCCTTTTCTTAGCAATCCATTATTTACAAAGACACTGATGGCATTTTTACCGCAGACATTATGCAGGATAATAGAAAGTGTGGCAGAGTCAACACCTCCACTTAGTCCACAGATGACCTTCCCATCCCCTACCCTTTCCCTTATCTCCTGTTCTACCATCTTTAACATTGAACCGGAATCCCATACAGGCTTCAGGTTACAGATATCATAAAGGAAGTTTTTAAGGACGTTAGTCCCTTCTCTTGTATGGACAACCTCAGGATGGAATTGGAATCCATAGACCCTTCCATCATCACTCCGCATAGCAGCGATTTTAGTATTTTTAGTTCTGCCTATTACTTTAAAGTTCTCCGGCAGTTTGCTTACAGAATCCCAGTGGCTCATCCAAACAATGGTTTCTTCAGAAATACCTTTAAATATTCTATCAGATATATCAGGATAAAAGACGGTTTCTCCATATTCCCTTTTATCACCGGGCACAACCTCTCCACCGAAATACTTTGCGGTCATCTGCATACCATAGCATATCCCCAGTATATAAAAATGCTCTAAGATTCTACGGTCAAAATCTATATTGTCTAAATGCGGGATATGTCCCGGACCCCCTGAAAGGACTACCACAGATATATTGCTATCCTTAAGTGTTTCAAAACTCACCGAAGAAGGAAAGATTTTGCAGAAAATCTTCAGTTCCCTTATCCTGCGGGCAATCAACTGTGTATATTGAGAACCGAAATCAATAACCGCTACCATAAAATACCTCACTCATAGGTTGAATAGTAGTAAGGGGTATATGCCTCAAACTCACCCGCACAGGTATCTACAAGTTTATAGTCCACACCTATACCATAACCTTCCCTCAACCTTCTTATATCCTTTTCACTCTTTCTACCTGTGAGTTTTGCTATATGTCTGTCTGAAAATCCATACTCCTTTGCCTTTTTCAGAACAGCAAAGGGGAGTTTCCTTCCTTTATATCTTTTTATCTCACTTTCACAGTCAACGAGTTCTTTAAGGTTATATAAAAACCACTTATCAATCTTTGATAAAGTAGCAACTTCTTCAATAGATAACCCCTTTTTAAGTCCTTCTTTTATATAAAAAAGCCGATGGGGATTGGGCTTTCTTATCCCTTCAGATATTTCTAAAGAAAGTTTTATATCTTCATAGCCAAAGTATTTCTCTTCTAAACTCCTGAGTGCCTTGTTCAGCGCCTCTCTAAACGTCCTGCCTATAGCCATTACCTCTCCTACGGACTTCATTGAAATAGATAGAAACGGCGCTGCCTCAGGGAATTTTTCAAAGTTAAACTTTGGTATCTTAACCACGCAATAGTCAATGGATGGTTCAAAACAGGCAGGTGTCTTTTTTGTAATATCATTTGGTATCTCATCAAGTGTATAACCAACAGCAAGTTTTGCTGCAATCTTTGCTATGGGAAAACCGGTTGCCTTTGAAGCAAGTGCTGAACTCCTTGATACCCTTGGATTCATCTCTATTATAACCATCTCCCCGTTTTCCGGATTAACGGCAAACTGGACATTGGAGCCACCTGTCTCAACACCTATCTCTTCCATTATCCTTATAGCAAAAAGCCGCATCTTCTGATATTCCTTATCTGTAAGGGTCTGGACAGGGGCGACAGTGATACTATCTCCTGTGTGTACACCCATCGGGTCAAAGTTTTCTATTGAACAGATGACAACCGCATTCCCTTTTTTATCACGCATTACTTCAAGTTCATACTCCTTCCAGCCGAGAACTGACTGCTCAATAAGTATCTCTCCAGCAGGGCTCATCTTCAGCCCTGCATCAGCAAGTTCCTTAAACTCATCTATATTATAGGCAACACTTCCGCCTGTTCCACCAAGTGTAAATGATGGCCTTATAATGACAGGGAAACCAATCTTTTTTGATATTTCTATCGCCTCTTCCAGTGTATATGCCACCCCACTTTCAGGAACCTTCAGTCCAACCCTGGTTGCTGCTTCTTTGAATAATGCCCTGTCCTCTGCCTTTCTGATTGCCTCATAACTTGCACCGATTACTTCAACACCATATTTTTTAAGGACACCCATCTCTTCCAGTGCTACAGTGATATTCAGGGCTGTCTGACCACCTAATGTAGGTAAAAGTGCATCTGGCTTTTCTTTTTCTATTATCTTTGCCACTATTTCAGGAATAAGTGGCTCAAGATATATCCGGTCAGCCATATCAGGGTCTGTCATTATGGTAGCAGGATTACTATTAACAAGTATTATATAATATCCCTCTTCCCTGAGTGCCTTACACGCCTGAGAACCAGAATAGTCAAACTCACACGCCTGGCCTATGACAATGGGCCCTGAACCTATAAGCATTATCCTTTTTATATCCATCCTTTTCGGCATATCAGTCCCTCTCAATCTTTACTGATAACCTTACAACTTCAGGCACAAAGTTAAAAACTCTCAAAGAAGATTGCTATCCTCGGCACAAAGGCACATAGTAAATTCTCTATCAAAGAGGAAATGGGATGTCTGGCGAACGACTTGCGGAGGGACAGGAACAAAACAAGCAGAAAAGCGGAAGCGTTCGGGATATCCTTCGGAGGCGGTGTCTGAACCCGTCGGAGAAACTTTGCGGAGACGGGTGAGTTCGCCGTAGCCCGATTTCTGCGTAGTTTTGTCTGTACCGTAGCATCTGTCGTGAGACAGATTTCCCATTTCCTTACCTCTATGCCTTTCACTAAACTGATTTCAGTGAGCATCTTTCAGTCCCTTTTGTTCTTTTCTATCACCTCTTTAAACCTATCAAAAAGATAGACAGCATCCGGTGGACCAGGTGCATACTCAGGATGAAACTGAACAGCAAATACAGGGAATTTTTTATGTTCTATCCCCTCCAGTGTATTATCATTGAGGTTGATGTGGGTTATCTCAACATCACTTTCATTCAGGGTATTTATATCCACACAGAAAGAGTGATTCTGAACAGTTATGTAAATCTTTCCTGTCTTCATATCCTTAACAGGATGGTTTGCACCATGGTGGCCAAACTTAAGTTTATATGTCCTTCCTCCAAGAACCTGTGCGATAACCTGGATACCAAAGCATATACCAAACATTGGATACTTCTCAATAAGGTTTGATAGTGTCTTTACAACATAGGGAACCGCAGCAGGGTCCCCGGGTCCATTGGAAACTAATATTCCATCCGGCTTTTCTTTGTCAATCTCTTCCCATGGTGTAGTAGCAGGCATCACCACAACCTTCATATCCCTTTCTGCCAGCAACCTCAGTGTATTGTATTTAACACCACAGTCAAGTACAACAACCTTATACCTGCCACTATCACACCAGATATATGGCTTATCCTTGATAACATACCTTACAAGGTCAACACCAACAATATCAGGGGACCTTTTAACCTTTTCAACCATCTTTTTTATACTTTGCTTCCCTGTAAAGATACCTGCCTTCATAGCCCCTTTATCCCTCAACATTACGGTTATCTCTCTTGTATCAATTCCTTCTATTCCTATAACTCCCTGCTCATAAAGCAATAGGTCAAGTGGCTTGGTCGCTCTCCAGTTGCTATAAATCTTACTCCTCTCTTTTACTACAAAACCTTCAAGGTGGATCCTGTCTGACTCCACATCCTCATTGTTTACACCATAATTACCGATAAGGGGATAGGTCATCACCACTATCTGTCCTTTATAAGAAGGGTCATATAGAATCTCCTGATAGCCGGTCATACTTGTATTAAAGATAAGTTCACCATAACTTTCACCGGTCGCCCCGAATGTCTCCCCTTTTAACACAGTTCCATCTTCAATAACCAGATAGCCATCCATCTTCAGTCCCCGCAACACTTTTTATTTCTTTCAAACTGCTCCTTACCTAAAAATCCTTTATTTCTCACATTATATTTACCTGTGAAACAGGCAGTGCAGAACTCATCTTCAGGAAGTCCTATAGAAGAAAGCATACCTTCAAGAGAGAGATAATACAGCCCATCTAAACCTATACTTTTTGCTATCTCCTCAACCGTGTGTCTTCCTGCAATCAGTTCCTCCCTTGTAGGGAAATCAATGCCATAGAAACAGGGATACCTTATAGGAGGACAACTCACAGCCATAAATATTCTCCTTGCCCCTGACTCTCTTAAGCTTTTTATCCTCAATCGGCTTGTAGTCCCTCTCACTATAGAGTCCTCAAATATAATAATATCCTTATCCTTTACCACCTCTTTTATGGGATTTAGTTTAATCTTTACTCCCATCTCCCTTGATGTCTGGAATGGCTGTATAAATGTTCTGCCGACATAGTGGTTCCTGACTATCCCCATCTCAAACGGAATGCCTGTCTTTTGAGAAAACCCGAGTGCAGAGATATTACCTGAATCAGGAATAGGAATAACCACATCTCCTTTATAGGGAAACTCTTCTGCCAATCTCTCTCCAAGTTTCTTTCTCGCATAATAAACACTCGCTCCAAAGATATTACTATCGGGCCTTGCAAAGTATATAAACTCAAAGATACACCTGGAAAGTTTCTGTTCTGGCAGGTAAGTACTGGTCAGCCCTCTGTCATTTATTGTAAGAACCTCTCCTGGAGAAAGTTCTCTTATATAATGTGCACCAACAAGGTCAAATGCACAACTCTCAGAGGCAATGATATAACCATCCCCGAGTTTTCCAAGGCAGAGTGGCCTAAAGTCCCAGGGGTCTTTCACCGCTATAATGCCCTCAGGGGTAAGGATAAGAAAGGCAAATGCACCTTTAAGTTTAGTAAGTGATTCTATTAATCTTTCTTCAAAGGTCTTCTTTTTTGAGGCGGTGATAAGATGCATCAGGACCTCTGTATCAAGTGTTGTCTGAAAGATACTGCCTCTCTTTTCAAGGGATTCTCTTAAGCCCGCACTATTGATAATATTCCCGTTGTGTGCAATCGCATATGCCTTACCTCTATACTCAGCAAAAAATGGCTGGATATTTCTCACAGAGGAACTACCTGTTGTGGAATATCTCACATGGCCTATACCGAAATTACCTTCCAGTGAAGAAATCCCATCATCCCTGAAGACATCTGGAACAGTCCCCATCCCTTTTTTTATATTTACTTTATTTCCATCTGAGACAACTATACCACAACTTTCCTGTCCCCTGTGTTGAAGTGAAAAAAGTGATAGGTATAATATCTTTGGTGCATCTTTATGGTTCCATACACCTGCGATACCACAATTTTCTTTTATCTCCATCTGCCCTTTTAACTCCACTTACGTATAAAACCTGCTGACTGAGTTTTTCAGTATGCATATATTTTACCATAAGGTCGGGCAGTAACAGGAATTATTTTTTTAAATCTTTCTTTCCATATGTCAGCCATATCTACACTAAAGAATGAGGAGAACCTTTCTATATAAGGGACCATCCTCTCTATATCCCCCTTTTCTACATCAAATATCTTAATCTCCTTACCCAGAATAGCATTATCAACCGTCCCTCTGACATAGATAGTCCCTCCATGCATACCGGTCCCAACATAGTCCCCTACACACCTTCCGCCTGTTAATCCGAGAACTATAATCATACCTCCTGCCATATATTCTCCTAAAAAATTTCCTGCCTTACCACCAACAACTATAACAGGATACATATCTCTATATTCCTTCATATGGATACCCACCCGATACCCCACATCTCCTTTTATAAAAATCTCTCCGCCCCTCATAGAATGTCCTACAATATCCCCTGCATTCCCATATACTACTATCCTGCCTGAATTCATTGTATTTCCAGTCCCGTCCTGCATATTATCTTTCACTATTATCTCAGGACCATCCATAAAAATCCCCAGGTCATTGCCGGGTAAACCATCTATCTCAATCTTTACATCACTATCACTAATCCCTGCTCCTATATATCTCTGACCACAAACACCCTTAATAAATATCTCCCTGTGCCCATCTTTCAACAATAACCTTATCTTTTCGTTCAACACCTTATAATGGAGGCCTTCCGCATCTATCTTAATCATATCACACCTCAACTCCTTCACCCCTTACCATATGTTTTCTATATTCTGCGGGAAGAACAAGTAGCCCAAAGTCATCATCCAGCAAACTATCCTTAAATCGTGATATATCAACCTTATGTCTGATAAGCCCCTGAAAAATTCCGCTTCTGTCAATCTTTCCAAGGAATATACACCCAACAATTCTGTTATCCCTGATAACAATCTTTTTATATTCCTCTTCGTCTTTTTTTACCATTATTTCATATTTATCTACATCCACAGGATTTGTGATACCAAAAGAGATAACAGGATATCCTGCAATATCCACAGCATTCATAGGAAATAATCCATTATATATCGCACTGCCACCAGCCATATTGATACCTGCAATCTTCCCCTGCCTTGCTGCCACAGGCCAGATTGCAATTACAGTATTTCTATCCATAAGCATATCTTTACCCTCCGCGACATCCCCTGCCGCATAGATATCAGGGATATTTGTCCTCATATGTTTATCTACAAGTATCCCGCGGTTATATTTCACAGGTGTTTCTTTAACAAGAGCAATATTGGGTCTAACACCCACCGCTATTACGAGTAATTCTGTTTCTATTTCTCTACCGGACATAAGTGAGATACGGAAAATTACACCATTCTTATAATCAATTCTTTTTATTGTATCTCCCTTCAACACCTTACAATCTGACCTTTCTTTCAGTCCCTTTTCTATTATCTCAGATGCATCTCTGTCAAGGGTCATTGAAAGTAAGCGGTCTGCCATCTCAATAATATATACCTTCAACCCTTTATCTATCAGCCCTTCCGCACACTTCAGTCCAATCAATCCCCCTCCTAATATAACACCCTCACGGCATTTCCTCTCTTCTATATAATTCTTTAATTTTCTTGCGTCAGAAAGAGAGGTAAAAGTAAAAATACCTTTTATATCTTCTGAATATCCCTCTATCTCAGGCATTACTGGTTTACCACCTGTGGCAATAAGAAGTTTATTAAATTCTATCTCTCCTTTATTGGTAAAGACCTTCCTTTTTTCTACATCTATTCCAAGTGCAACTGTTTCATATAAAACATCTGCATTGTTTTCATTGTAAAAGTCATTCCCTTTCAAAGAAAGTGATTTTTCCTCTATTCTGCCACCGAGATAATAAGATATGAGAGGCCTGGAATAGTCAGGACAGTCCTCTTCTGAAATAACAATGAGACCTCCCTTTCTGTCTATCCCTCTTATGCCTTCAATACAGTTAATGCCTGCTACAGAATTTCCAATAATAAGATAGTCGGTTTTCATTTTTTCAGTTCCTTCTCCTTTTCTATCCGTTCCCCTTTCCCGTCAACAAGAATTATCGCTTCATTCGGACAGTGCTCTACACAGGCAGGAAATTCTCTGTCAATACATAAATCACACTTTGAAACAACCTTTTTCTCCTTATAATCTATCTTTATCACCCCTAAAGGACAGGACATAACACACATCCAACATCCAACACACCTGTCTTTATTATGGAGAACATTTCCTGTCTCTTTGTCCCTGTGCATTGCCCCTGTAAGACAATTTTCAACACAGGGTGCTTCATCACAATGTCTGCATTGTATAGCAAAAGAGAGGGCTCCTTTCTCTTCAAAATATATACCTGAGACAGGTTTAGTGTCTTTTTCTCTATATGTCCTGATAATGTCCTTTGAAGGTGAATGCTGTGTAATACAGAAGACCTCACACAACCTGCACCCAATACAATACTCTTCTCTTATCAATATCCTTTTTGGTTTCACCATGCCTCCCCTGCATGTTTAATACCGAGTATTCTTAGTTCTGTTTCAGTAAGTCCCACAGCCCTTAACTGTTCTCTATTTCCCCTCAATGATTCAATGGCATTTATTCCCATACCTCCAAGCATCTCCTTTATCTCAAGTGACCATGCTCTCAATAGATTAGATAACCTTTTTGCTCCTATCTCAGGATTAAGCCGCCTTGTCAGATAAGGGTCCTGCGTGGCAATGCCCCAGTTACACTTTCCTGTATAACACTTCTGACATACATGGCATCCAAGTGCTATTAATGCCGCTGTGCCTATATAAACTGCATCAGCACCAAGTGCAATGGCTTTCATCACATCTGCACTTGTTTTAAAACCGCCTGCTGCTATGATGGATGCCTGGTTCCTGATACCCTCTTCTCTTAATCTCTGGTCCACAACAGCAACTGCAATCTCTATGGGGATACCTACATTATCCCTTATAACAACTGGTGCAGCCCCTGTTCCACCTCTTATACCATCTATTGTTACGAAGTCCGCGCCTGCCCTTACAATACCACTTGCTATAGGAGCAACATTATGAACAGCAGCTATCTTTACCCCTACAGGTTTCTTATAAGAAGTTGCCTCCTTTATTGCAAATATAAGTTGTCTTAAGTCCTCTATAGAATATATATCATGGTGAGGAGCAGGACTTATCGCATCCGAACCTTCAGGTATCATCCTTGTAAGAGATATCTCACTTGAAACCTTTTCTCCTGGAAGGTGTCCCCCAATTCCTGGTTTTGCTCCCTGCCCTATCTTTATCTCCACAGCAGCGGCTTTTTCAAGATACTCAACATTAACACCAAACCTTCCACTTGCTACCTGTACAATCGCCCTGTCTGCATAAGGATATAAGTCCCTGTGCAGCCCACCTTCTCCTGTATTCCAGTATATACCGGCATCAGATGCTGCTTTTGCAAGTGACTTACAGGCATTAAGAGAGATGGACCCGAAACTCATCGCAGAAAACATCACAGGGACTTCCAGTTCAAGAAGTGGAGGAAGATGTTGTTTTAGAAAACACCTCTCATCTTTTCCCTTAGTGCATATCACCCTATCCGGTTTACTCCCTATAAATGTCCTGAGTTCCATCGGCTCTCTTAGTGGGTCTATAGATGGATTGGTAACCTGTGCTGCATTCAAAACAATATGCTCAAAATAGTTTTTGTATGGCCTGTCATTACCCATACCTGTTAACAATATCCCGCCTGTTGATGCCTGTTTAACTATTCTGTATATATAGTCCCTGCTCCAGTTAGCATTCTTTCTCGTATCAGATGGGTTTCTTTTTATTGTTAGCGCCCCTGTAGGACATATATCCTCACAAAAATGACAGCCAGCACACATAACATTATCTGAAATAATGTCCCCTGTATCTTCGTCATATTTATGAACATCATTGGCGCAGACACGGACACATGCCTGGCACCTTATACACTTATTCATATCCCTTTCTATAACAAACTCACTTATATTCTTTGCCTTAGCCATATCTACCTCTTCAATTTTCAACCCTTACAACTACGGGCTCTCCTGCCTCTGGCATCCATATCCTTTCAGGTTGCTGGCATATATACCTTATGGCTGACTCTTCAGATGCCATATATACAAAGTCCCCTTTCTGTGCTGCAACAAGTGGCCTTAGTTTCAGTCGGTCATTAAGTCCTATCAAAGTATCGGAATTGGCTACAAGGATAGCAAAAGGTCCATTTATCAAAGCAGAGGCATATATAATCCTCAATCTTTTCAAGAGTTCTTTTTTTTCTTCATTCTTTTCCATTTCTATCTTTTCCCAGAAGGGAGCGGATAAGATATTGCCTATAATATCAAAATCAAGTTGATGCTTTCTGCTTAAAAGGTCAAAGAGATAGGTTATTACCTCTGTATCAGTAAAGAAGGTGCAGTAATAACCAGCATTTTCAAGATACCTCCTGTTAATACCATATGAGGATATCTCACCATTATGGACAACAGACCAGCCAAGAATACCAAATGGATGAGCCCCGCCCCACCATCCTACTGTATTTGTAGGGAACCTGTTATGTGCTGTCCATATATAGCCCTTGTAGTCATATATCCTGAAGAACTCACCTATCTCATCAGGGTCTCCAACCCCTTTAAATATCCCCATATTCTTTCCTGAAGAAAAGACACAGGCACCCTTAAAATTCTTATTTATCTTCATCACTGTCTCAAGGATATACTCTTCCTGTGAAGATGAATCTTTATTATTCTCCTCTTTAATCTCTAAAAAATATCTGTAGAGTGTAGGGACATATTTGAGCGTATTTATCTTTTTAGTAGGGATGGGTTCCTCATTAACTATAATAAATCTTGTCTCTAAAAATTTCTCAACCAATTCTCGGGCATTTGCCTCATCATACATAATGTGGAAACACCAATTATCTTTCATTTCAGGATATATACCATAACCTGCATATCCAGCCCCAAGTCCATTGCCCCTCTCCTTCATTGTGCATATGGAGGCAAGGACATTTTCTCCCGAGAAAACTTTTCCCTTTTTATTCACCACACCAGAAATCCCGCACCCTGAAGGTATATGATAATTCCTTTCCTGTTCCTTAATCTGTTCATATTCCATTTTTACTCCCTGTACCCCCCCACCCGTCCTCTGCTACCATCTATGTAGCAGATTCGGGGTGAGGGGTACGGAACCCACATATTTTTTACAACAAAGGCAGATAGGTAGTTATCTCATATTCGTGGACCCTCTTTCTATATTCATCCCACTCTATCTTCTTTGCTGCTATGAGGTTGTTGAATATATGCTCCCCAAGCACTTCCTTTAACAGTTCACTCTTTTCAGATACCTCTATCGCCTCTATCAAACTACCAGGTAAACACTCAACCCCTAACTCCTTCATCTCTTCCTCTGACAGGTGATATACATCCCTTTCAAGTGGCTCACTTAAAGGATATTTATTTTCTATCCCCTTCATTCCTGCTGCTACCATACAGGCAAATGCTAAGTATGGATTACAGGCAGGGTCTGGAGACCTTAACTCTATCCTTGTGGACTTCTCTTTACCCGGCTGATACATAGGAACACGAACAAGGGCACTCCTGTTTCTCCTTGCCCAGCAGATATATACAGGCGCCTCATAACCAACAACAAGACGCTTGTATGAGTTCACCCACTGGTTACACACAAGGGTGATCTCTTTTATATGTT
>Ga0078972_1008886_pt1 | contig 20429 bp, 15 predicted proteins | sample YelNatPaOPGAMG01_FD_67568 | JGI IMG/M metagenome (GOLD analysis project Ga0078972, IMG submission 67568) | Hot spring thermophilic microbial communities from Obsidian Pool, Yellowstone National Park, USA - OP-RAMG-01 (SPADES assembly) (version 2) | ecosystem: Environmental > Aquatic > Thermal...
TTATTATTAAAACTTTTGATGTCTGTTAGATCCTCTTCATGCCATTTTATGAAATATTCACTTAATGTCCGGTTAAATCGTTCTATATACGCATTGCTCTGCGGATGTCGTGGATAGCTATAATAATGTGTCATGTTTTGTTTTTGTATATATGCCTGAAAGTGTTTTGCAAACTCTAACCCGTTATCGGTTTGTATCTTCCGAATAGTAAAGGGACATACCTGACTGAATTTCTCCATAAAGTCCCTGGCACTATCGCTGGATAGATGTGGGTAAGCATAGCTGAATCCAAAACGGGTTTTTACATCAATAGCTGTGATAAGATATCTTTTCACTCCATTTACAAACCTATGCACGGAGTCTAACTGTACCAAATCTCCAGGATGTTTGGGTTTATAGCCTTTAGGACGCCTTTGTTTTTTGATGCGTGTCTTTTCCCTCTGTATAAACCTGCCGCTTCTTGCATAGTAGGACTGTTTTGGCTTAAAATCTATGATACAACCTTTTACCTTGAGTTCATTCAGAACTCTCCCTATTGTAGAACTGCTTACAGTCTTAAGCTGGTTATTTACGCAAAAATCATCCAGTGCCGGCTTTATTATTTCTTTCCCTACACCAGGATGCATATTCCTGTATTCCTTTATAAACTGTACAACAGATTGAGAAACCTCTCTGGTTCGCTTCTTGTGGGGTGCTTTTGATGCAGAAGCTAATGCACTGAGATTTCCTTGTCCTTGCTTTAGTTTCTTCTTCCATAAGAATACCGTTGAACGAGCTACCCCAAACGCTTCCTTTGTTGCCTGTGCTCCGTAGGTATCAAAAAATGCCATAACCTTTAACCGCTGGTGGATCTCCTCATTATTCAGACCCTCTATCTTATCTATATACCCTATGAGCTTCTTATATCCCTTAAAGTAACTTTCTATGTATATTTGCTGCATATTGAACCCATTTAGCCTCCCATCTATACCTATTCTTTATCTTTAAAATAGTCCAATATGTTTCTGAACTTTTGCAGATTTTCTGTGTGATGAGTGTATTTTTTTATGTATTCAGGACTATTATAATAGTTATTGACAAATTCAATAAAATAAATAAAAATATATTATGTGTAGAATAAATAGGGAGGCTTATATGGTAAGGAAAATAGACTCTTTAGTTTTGTTTTTAGTGATGGGTATAGCGTTTTTAAGTTGCTCAAATAACAGAACTGTTACAATTAATACGGCTAATAATCTCGGCGTAATTACAGGAAAGGTAATAGATTACTCGACCAGTGCGCCAATTGCAAATGCAGAGGTGATCCTCTACACGGGGGGCAATGAAGTTGTAACAAAAACAATATCAGATAATAATAAGGATCCAAATCTCAATAAAACAGGTATGTTTACATTCAACGGTGTTGCTGCCGGTGATTTTACACTAAGGATTGTTGCAAATGGGTATGCTACAATAGAAACACAAGGCTCCCTGACGTATAACTTGTATACAAACATAAATAGTAACGTAGTAAAAGACTATGGTAGAATTCCGCTTTACAAGGGATTTAACCTTGATGTGTATGTTAGTTCTTATGGTACACTGCTTAACGGAGTAACTGTTTATACATTTAATAAAGACATGAGTTGTCCTATATATTATGACTCTTTCTTTTATTCACCTACTATTACGGGTACAACAGATTCAACAGGTCGTGCTATATTACAAGGACTGAGCGAATGTGGACAATATTTGATTGTAGCACCTGCAATAGATCTAAATGGAGATGGCATATATGATTATCAAACAGCTGTTGCGTCTACTAATGGGCCTACAAAAAGTAATACAGCTCTTGCGATTAATATGATTCCGTCACAAAGGCAGGATCCTATAAAACTTATATCGACTAGTGCAGAAAAATATATGGATATTGAGTTTAATCCATATTTTGATTGGTCGTTGGGTAATATTATCATGTCGGCTGGTCCACAAGGTAAAATGGTTTATGTGTTTAATTATCCAGTTTCACTTGATTATTTAACAGTTACTCTTTACAATGTGCGGGTAATAAATACAGATCCTAATTATAAAAAATATATAAATGCTCCTATGAATGCTACATTATCAGCGGGGAATACAGTTCTTACAATTAATCCAGTATCGGAATTTATTACCGACAACACTTATTTGGTAAATGGAATTGTAAGTGCAAATATTAATGGTTATTTGAACACATATCCTTTGAATGACTATTGGTATATATTTGATAATTCCGCAAATGGTGTTGGGGGTGCAAACTTTACTATCACAGCAGACAACTTTAATGGTTCTGTAAATGGTTCTGGCGGTGCTAATCCCGTTTATCTAAAGTTTCCTGAATATGTTCACGGAACATATCAAGTTATTGCTTACACACAAGCCGGTACTACAACTTATGTGGGTTCTTATGGTCTTCAAGGCTCATTAAGCGGTACTCCTCCAAATTCTGTATATTATGAGGGTAATTATCTTGCTGGTGGTTGCGATGGGACAACGTGCCCTGGCACAAAGGTTGTTTATGTAGTAGAATTAAATGGAATACCCTCTCTTAATGATGATGTATCTTTCGGTGGTCCTTCTGTCAACAATGTAACAGTTGCTATTGACGCAACAGATGCAGAGGGCAACAGATATGTTCAAACATTGACATTACCTATTAATTAATTTGGTTGCACTCATAAAGAGATAAGGTGGTTCTCCATTTAAAACGAGGATATATCAAATTTCAACTCAATGCCCATCGGCTTTAAGGCCGATGGGTGCATAAGTTTGCCGGCTGTTTGATTAAAAAGTACTTAAGAGTCCACTACAAATTAGATGGACCGATTGTTTAGCAAATTCCTTAAAAGTAACCATTTTTATCTCACTCACTCTGTCTTGCATCTCTATTTCCATTTTATTCTTGGTATAAGATATATGGATAGAGAATTCCATATCATTCCAAGCCTTATTCCTCTCCCTATGCCCCATAGCTTTGGTTCTTTTGAACCAAAACCTATTATGAAGATTCGAGGGGGCATATATATCTCCCATAGAGCATCCTACGCCCTCAAATAAGCCGTTTAAAGCGTAACAGAGGGCATTCCTGAACGACGTTTCAGCCCCTGCTATCACAGAGTAGGAACTCTCGACAATCAATCTGCACTATTCAATTTCTGGCCAAAAAGGGGGTGAGCATTAATGGGCAAGAAGTCAGACAAATCTGGAGAGCCTGAGCCATCTGAGCAGGATAATCTGCTTACAGAAAAGCTAAAGAATGCCTGTAACCTTATCGGGATAAACCTCGTGGATCATATCATCGTAGGAAACAGAAGATACACAAGCTTTGCAGATAGACATGAATTATAAGAGGGTATACAAAGCCCTCTTTTTTTAGGAAAATTGAGATATCTTACAACACCAACACATTATCGCATAGATTTGTCTTCATATAACCACCTCTCTTTTTAATTATACTATTACATTTACATCTTATATCTGCAAATAGAATCAAGTTTAGGTAGATAAATGAATTACAGTATAAAGACAAAACTTCACATGTAAGTAATAAGGCTTATATTTTGAGCTGGTATACATATTCATTAAATTCTTTGCTATCGGAAAAAGAGCTAAGTTTTGCTGTTAGCTCCATGAGTTTAGTTATAAATCTTGAGTACATATTTATTTCCGATTCTTCTTCTGGTTTTTTACCTTCATAAATATAATTTAATATTGCAGGTGTACTGGTTATTAAAGTCATTGTTTCTAATTGGTTTTCTGGAGAAAACAATTTTAAACTACTCTTTAAATTCTTTTTTAAAGAATCCAGTTCAAAGCTAACAGTATCCATGAACAGGGTTATTTTGTATTGATCTTTCTTCATGATTTCAAATACAGGATACAGTTCAGCAGTAGCAACAGGGTCCATAAATAAATTTGAATTGCTGCCAATCAATTTTTGAAAAAGTATTTTTAATATATCTATATCTTCAATAGAAACGGCGACCTTCAAAGGATTATACATTTTAAAAAGATATTTTGCAGGTAGAATAGAGAAGACTGGTAAATGAAGAGTTTTTGTGACTATTTCTGGTAAAGTTGGAGTTAGGGTTTCAAAATACTGGGTCTCATTTTCATCAGGAACGAAATTTTTTTTGTAATCTTTTTGAAATAAACAAAGCAAAGAATCTTTACAAAACATACATAAATGGAACTTTTCATTATTAAAATATAGACATGTTTTATGGCACAGTTGAGCTATAGCATTTACCCAACTAATGTTAGGTATAAAGACGAAGGCTTGTGGGAATTCTACAATTGTGTAAATAGTTTTTTCACGATTTATTAATTCAAGATTAAATTTTGGTGTAATGATAAAATTATCCAGTTTTAACCACATTTATTTTTTTCCCTCTTGTTTTTTTTGCCACAAATTCAATTGTTCTAAGGGTGAGCGTTTATTTTTAATTAATTTTGTTAGCTCCTTTCTAGCAGGTAATTTTGAGAAAAACTTTTGTATTTCTTCATTAGTATTATTTGCGAGTAAATTACAAAAATGTATAAAAATCTCATAATTATAATTAGAAATGTCTAATAAGAATTGATTAATATTTGTGCGTATTGTTTTACTATTAAGATTTTCGTGTTCAAGAATAGATAATGCCTCATCTATTGCTTCCAACAGCTCGATTGGCGTTTTTTTTATTATATCTTCTTTTTTTTCAATATAGTTAAGAACAATTTCTTCTCCGGTAGTAAAATCCACGTTTTCCGTTTTGTTAGATCTTAAGAAGGACAAGAAGGCAGTTGCTGCTTCTTTACCTATAATACCCGCTATTACCTCCTGTTTTAAGTAAGGAAGAGGAGGAATCACATTTTCTTTTAACAACAAAGAAAGCATTCTATATCCATCAGGTGTAGGTATTTGATTTCTTAGTAATGAACCTTTAGTGTTAATCAACAACATTTGAGGATTTTTTTTAATAAAAGTTATTATATCATGTGAAATGTTAGCATTATTAGCCCAATCTATCCACTCCTGAACTGAAGGGGTGACATTAAGAATACAAAATCGGCGTAACATTGCCTTATCAATTTCATCTACTTGATAAAATCCATCAGGTGGGTTGATAACTGCAACAATATGCCATTCTTCTGGGAGCTTATGAGTATGCAAGACTCGTTCATTAATTATTTGGAAGACCGCTTGACGAACGTCTTGTTGAGCTCTATTCAGCTCTTCGAAACAGAGGATACCTCTTGTATTTTCTTCAGGCCACCATGAAGGTTTTGCCCAATGAGTAACAACATTGTGTTCATTTTTATGAATTGTTATAGGTAAACCTATCAAATCCCCGATTTCCATCTGAGCTAAACGAAGGTCTATGTATTCAATGTTAAGGGTTTGAGCTACTTCTCTAACGAGCCATGTTTTTCCAACACCAGTTTGCCCAACTAAGAGCACTGGTATATGAACTTTTTTTTCAATGATGTTTTTAAGAATTTTTTTAGCATCATTTATTTTCATAATCCACCCCTTTTTATTATTTTATAGCTATTATATGTCCGAATGGAACTTTCTCACCTGCGTTTGTAGGGGTAGTAATCCACAGTACTTTATACGAAAAGTGAGTTTTTTGGGGGTATATACCTTGTAAATCTGTAAAATATATTAAGAGATCAATTTTCATGTGATGATTATCTATATATTCAAATACGGGTGAAAAATCTGTTCCTCCGCCTCCTACAAATTCAATATGATTGATATCCTCCTTATAAGAGTTTATCTCATAGACCTTTCTTACATCATCATCGGCCTCAATAATTATGAGCTTAGTCTTATAAAATTGTAAGATCTTTTTTATTTCTGCAAAAAAGATGCTAAATTCTTCTTCTCCAATACTTCCACTTGTATCTACAGCAATAGCAATCTTTGTAGTTCTGATAGAGAGCTTACCAGGGAAGAAATCAAATCTTCTATTTCTTTTTTTAAAACTTATCTTTTTTTGGAATTTTAACTGTTTGAACAGAAAATTTCGTAATATTATCTGCCATGGTATATCAGTTATTTTATTAGCATTTTTATTGAACTCTCGCGTACTCGGTTCTTCTGAAAATGGATAAGGAGGTAACAGTATTTGGTTATGGGGACTACTAACTTTTTTGTATAAATCATAACTCCTTTTTACATTGGGGTTATCAAAAATATCTTGTAATGTTCCATCATCTATATTGTCCCACTCATCATGAAGGTCTATAAACGTAATTTGTTTTTCAGGAATTTTTTTTGTATCAAATAACAATGTAGCATAGTACTGTTCTGCAGCCAAGTTTGGGGGGTAGCCAAACATTTCAGGGACAATGGCGTCTGGTAATAACTTTTCAGGTGAAATCAATGAATTTACAGCCATATCGGTTGCCAAATTCCACAGACTTATCGTGTTAGTTTTATTTATGAACACATTTACAGATTTATTGACTCCCCGTGTAAGGTGCAACAAAATAACATGGAGGAGCTCGTGTTCCAACACTCCCACAGCTTGAATTAGTGTTAGTTCACGCATAAGCTCTGGATTAAGGTATAAAGTAACATTTTCCTTACCTGAAATAGCAGCATGCGCACCTAATGTTAGGCTTTCTTGGATGTTAAGCTGTAGAAGAACTGCTCCATAAAAAGGGTTTTCTTCAATAATCATATCAATTGCGTGCTCAATTATTGGATCCATAAGTTATTCTAATTTTGACTCTATAGAATGTATAACTCTATCAGCCCAATTTTTATCAATACTTCCTGCATTAGACTCTTTTGCTTTAACAAGGATATCCTTAAACTCTTTAAGGAGCTCAGGATCTGATGTAGTTGTATTGACTATAGCTTTGAATTGCTCAATTGCGTTTTCAAACTGGTTATTACTGGCATAAAAGTTTGCGAGAATGCGTCGTGCTTCAACAAGATAACCAACTTCCGCTTCATCCAATGGATTAGCCACGTCTATGATTTGTTTACAAAGCTGAAAAATATCATCGTATTTTTCAAGATAGAGTGAATCCATCACAAGCATTTCCAAGACAGAAGGTTTTGGTTCTTCGGATATAACCCTCCTGAAGGCATCACTTGATTTTTCTAATAAGTCTTTAAGATGCTCCTCTTCAGCTTTATTGGGTGGCATGTCTTCAGAAAGCTGTTTTTTTTCTTTTTCGTATTGATAGTAATAGCAACGACCTATTCTTTCATATGAAGAAATGATATCACTTTTTTCAGTTTCTATTTTTACTAATTGCTCGTAGATATTAGCTGCTTGTAAAAAATCCTCTTGTTTATATAAAAGATTAGCTTTTAACCTCAATACAAATTTCTTTGGTACTCCTCCCATTTGTTCAAATTTAGCTATTAAATTATCTATAATCTTAGAGTTTACGGAGAGCATCTGTAATTGATATAAGACATTAAATATTTTTTCATACGAATTTTCATCCAGCGGAGATGTAGTAAAGTGCTCTAATTGGGAAATATGAATGATCAGTTTCTCAAGAACAAAGAGCATCCACAAGTATTTACTCTGTTTTTCCATTGAATCTGTATATGAATCAAGTTCTACTGTTGCACTATCTAAGAGATCATATAAATCTTCAATCTCCGAGAAACATTTAAACTGATTTACAGAACTATCCTGTTTCTTATTACCATCGTTTTTTACCTCAGCATTTTCACTTATTTTTATTAAATTTTTTGTATTAGCATTAGCCTTCATTTTTATCTCCTTTCGGTTTTAAAATTTTATTTAACAATGCCTCTAAAGAATCCAAAAATTCTATATTGCTTGATAAAATTATTTCTGGTTCCAACAAAGCAACGATCTCTACATTCTCCAAAGGGATAATCATTCTTTTAAGATGATATTTCTGGACTGCATTTTTAATATATCTTCCTACATATGGAGTTTTTATTAATTTACCAGAAGCATTTATTGCACCGATTACAGCTACATCATTTTTAACCGGTATATTCATAACTGAGCTTACGATCGCAACAGCTATAGCTGCGCCAATCGCTTCTATATATTTATCTTCTATGGAACTAAAAGAGAGGGAAATGTGAATGTTATCCATGTTAAAACCTTTATTTATTAAAAAGTATAAGGCAGCTTCATAGGCTTGCTGTACAATAGAGTCCAACTTCTGGGATAAAGATGCAGGATATGTAATCTTAGGGTAATAGCCTTCCATTAAAACATTTTTAGCTCTTATATGGTATGGAGTATCTTCTGATGTGTTAATAAAAAGAACGACTCCAGGTTCGTTTATGGCAGGAATATTATTTAATTTATTATATGCAATAGCAGATGAAAAATGTAATCTTCCGTTGAGTTGCTCTTCAATTTTTCTTAATAAGCCTATGTACATAGAATTAAAAGGATCTTGCTTGATACAATTCTCAATATGAATTAAAGCAGTTTCATATTCTTTTAATTCAAATGATGCATCCGCAATCAAAAAATGAGTTTCTTTATTAAAACCAAATGTATCTTTATATTCCTTTGCCAGAGCCAATATTGTAGGGTAGTCATGTTTTACATAATTTTCCTTGATCATCAGTTCTATATATTTTAATGTCGGCTGATTATTTATAATGCTTTTTAGTTCTTCAAAATCTTTATTCATCAAGAGGCATTGGGCATATTTAAGCTCAAGTTCGTTATATTTAGGGTGTGATGTATCAATCCGTTTTAAAATATCTTTGAACAAAATGCGACCAAGTGTATAAAAACCTATTTTAAAGTAGGCTTCCGCAAGTAATATATTCATCTTAATTAACAAATCATCATTAAATTTATCTTGCTTAAAGAAAAAGCCATATCTATACGGAGACAATATTTTGATCACAGCATCATAATCCTCTATTATGTAATAATGTGAACTCAGTTCAAAAATTTCGTCGGCTGATAAATCTATGTGATGAGTCGTTTTATACTCAAGAGCAATAAGTCTTAAGTTAGAATCATCTGATGACAGAGTTTTAATGAAACCATCTATGTTTGATAGATTACCAATACTTAAATAAGCTGCGAGCAATAATCTTTGCGATTCTTGATAAAATGTTTTGCTTTTTAAAAGCTTAATCTTTTCAGATATAGGAAGCAGCTTGTTAATAACAGCTTGATAATGACCAAACAATAGATCCATTTTCGCCCACAGCAGAAATGCCTTGTAATATTCAATAGAATTTTTATCAGATATATCGTCTAAATAAATATTGAAATACTTTGAGTAAAAATCCGGATAGGTGATCTTATCAGTAGTGTCAGTGTTGTCTAACGCAGATTTAGCAAAGTCCAGAATCCAGCTGTGATCATTTGAAAGATTGGCATACTCTTCAAAAAACTGTATTGAATTGGGTATATCATATAAGAAGAAATAACTAAAGCCTAAAAGTTTAAATATAGCTGGGTTCGTAGGATCTATTTTTAAAGCTTCTTCCAAAAGCTTCTTAGCTGTTTTTATTGATTCCTCTTCCCAACTATTCCAGGCTTCTTTCAGATAAGACTCGGCTATCTTTATCTTTGCTAAAACCTCTTCGGACTCAGCTAAATTTAATTCTTTAAATGTTTTAGAATCAAATATATCCCTCAAGAAAGTGTATTTCTCATTTCTGATCAGGATATCCGCATACAACATATAGAGTTCAAAAAGCTCCCGAGAAGATAAGTGATTATACCTTAATAAGGGTACTATATGAGTTATCGCGTCCTTATCTTTACCCGTGGCAATAAGGATGCGTATTAATAAAAGCTGTAAGTGATCATTTTCGCTGCTCAATTTTATGGCTTGTTCAATGTCGTATAATGCTTCTGTAAATCTGTTTTGCCGATATTTTATGAGGCTATATATCACATAATAAGCGGCATCAGATGGTCCTAACCCCAGTGATTTTAAGATAGATAATATATTGCTATTATTGCTCAGTTCATTTTCAACAAAAGCTTCAAGAAGAGAAATATCTAACAAGTTAGATCTTAACATGGTTTTGATAGCCGCAAAATAAACAGCCTTCGTCTTTTTCTCTAATGCCGTTTTTGTAAGTTCAAAGAATAACGAGGTAATATTGTTATCGCTGTTTTTCAGATAATTAGAAAGTTTTTTATTGCAACTGGAACTGAACTCTTTAAGAGCCTGCGATAACTCGTTGACTCTGAAAAGAAAACCAGCCATTAAAAAATGCGGAATTGGGTTGTTTCGATTCAGAGTTTTACCCACTAAATCTTTTATTTCTTTGTGCGTCTGACTCAATTCTTCTTTGCTAATCTGCTGTTTATTAAGCGTAAATAAAAGATCCTTTACTTTCTCATCAACAGATAAACTGTTTGTCTTTCTTGAAACTTTCATAATTTATTATCACACTCTATTATATATTATTTTTTAAACAAAATTTTGTTACAACTACCTTATTGACCTATATCTTTTTTAAAAGGTAGATAGACCTTTACAGGTGTACCTGGAGGAGCACCGTTATAGAGATCAAAATTATCTAATCCAGTTGAGTCTATAAAGCACCATATACGCCCATTTATATAAGCTCCGTGACACACAACTCCAGGCAAATCTACCACGATAGCCATATGGTCCTTAGAATCTATCTCAACCAATCCAGACCTATGAAATCCATTAAGGAAAAGAAGTGCATCTGTCAGGATAGAAAAGTCAGCACACAGCCCGGTTCCATTTTTTGCAAATAATAACCTTCCAAGTAACTGAGTTGCATATAGTGGATACCAATCTACATGATTGGCATTAAGATAATTATAGTACGTTCTTTGTGCAATAGATTGCCCAAAACTTGCAATAAATTCTGCAAAAACCTTGGGACTATTATCATAACCGTTCTCTTCAGCTTTTTCCCTTAGCTGGTTTGCAATGTTTGCTATCACTGGCTCAGATTGAATTGCTGACTGCAATTCACAAATATATGAACATCGTGGTTTTTTTACAAATTCTTCATAAGTGGATTCTGAAATATTTATTACAACACTATGCCTTCTCTCTCTAAACACCCAAGACCAACTAAGCTCTTTACTATAAACGTTAAAAGAAAGTGTAAATATGCATAAAAAGATTATAACAGCACTTATAATAACCTGTCTTACTTTTTTTTTCATTATTCATCCTCTTTCTTTTTTAAACGTAATACACAGGGGATATATATATATATCCCCTGTGTAACCGGCTCTTTCATCGATTAGTTAATTGGGTAGATGGAGCGGCAAGATATGTATTATAAATCTCGCCTGTATCTTGAGGTGTTGGACTCGGGGCCGGCGCAGGGGCTGGTGTAGGAGCTGGCGCAGGGGCTGGTTGTACAGTGTTGTTCACTTGCGTACCATTATTATTACATGGGTTGTCGCATTGTTTGATTACCCTTATTATTATCACCTGAGGCTGTGGTTGCACTGGCATTGGTACTGGAGTGGGTGGACCAACTACAAACACTGGTGGCGGTGGTGGAAATGGTATAGGTGCTGGCATCATTATAGGCATAGGCATGGGTATAGGCATAGGGGGTGGACCAACCAGGATTATACCCCCAGCTACCGCTAATTTAGCTACCCCAATAACAACCATAACGGCTGTTATTAACACAATTTTTTTGAGTGGTTTTTTCCTTTTCATAATTTTACCTCCTATCTTTATATAGCTGATGACCTTAAATTTTGTTACAAGGGACCCGGCCATCAATAGTGAATCCGAGGCACATTCCAAACCTCAGGAAGGTCAAGCTGCTTGCACAGATCATCCCCTGGATTTTGCGCCTCCGTAACCAGTTTGCCTGCTGAAAAAAGATTATTTACATACGGTTGATATTGCAGTAAAACATTCGGGTCTATCTGGAATATTATTATTTTATTGACCTTACCTGAAATTTGAGTAAGAAGCCTCGCTATATCCTGCAAACGCTGCTCTGGGATTATCACTGGATTGGTGTTATTAGGGTCATCCTTACCATCCGTTATGACAAACAAAGATGTGTAAATATATTTATTTTGATTCTCAGACTGCTCCAGATTGATTTCTGTGTTTACTGCCTGTATGGCTGCCACAAGGTCAGTTTTTTCTTTCCATGATCGAGGTTGTTTATGTAACATTGACAGGATTGTGCTTTCAGCTGCACTAAATTTTTTACCTGCGAGATCAGAAAAAAGAATCATTGGCTTTGCTCCAAATATGATAAAAGTTATACGCAAATGAGAGTCTAAATTGTTGCCGGTTTTCCCGATAAAATTATTTAAGCATTGAAGTTCTTGATCTTGAGCCATGGATAAACTTGCATCGTATGCCACGATAAGGTGAATGCTGTCAGGATCTTGGGATTTTACACAGCCATAACTAAACAGACTGAAAGCCAGGAATACACTAATTAAACTCACGAGAATGTAAGACCTGGTAAACCCATTATTATTATAGGGCGATCCTGAATAAGGGCTTGGTGGCCTTGTATCGCTTATATGTATGTATCTAATTTGATTTCCTCCCGATGATGGAGCATCCGGTGGTGGCTCCTGATCAGGCGGTTTTTCTTTGTTCTTCGTGTCTTGTTTAGTTGTTACATTCGGTTGTTCTGCTTGTACAGGCTTGGCTGATTCAAAAATCTCCTTTAGCTCAATTTCGCCCTTTATAAAACTTATCATTTTTTCTAAATCCACTCTGCTATACTGCGCCGGATTTAGTTCGATCTCAGACAGAAGTCGATCATATCTATCTACTATCTCCCGAGCTTGAATTTTAAAATGCTTTATGTTTTTATTGCTCTGTCGAATTTGTAAAAGCCATTTGGCTTGATGATATGCCACTATCAATCTGGCTATCAAGAAAATAAGCGGTATGGATATTGAGAAAAGCAGTTCAATCGTGGGACTTTGAAACATCCTGAATCCATAAATGGATGTTCCTTCAATAACTGCAATAAGAATAGCAAGCGTCAGGGCTGCTAAAAGCCATAAACGATGACTGGATCGTTGGTGTTCAGGAAGCTGAAGCATTTCATCACTTTCGACCTTGACAAAATACAGACTCCACGCTTCCACCAACAGGATGGCAATGAAAAAACCTATAACTGCGGTCACAGGAATAAGATTGAATAACAATAAAGGCTGTTCACGCGATGTCAAAAGCCCAAGCGCCTGCGCCAATCCGATACCCACGACATAACTGTCGATAAACCCAATCACGCACAGAAGAAAAATAATCAACGATAAGCGGATAGAGATGTTAACTCGCTCTTCTTTAATGTTATTCATCAATTCACGGTGGTTCCTATTGTAAAATTGGGTCATCCGCTCCCTTAACATTTTAACATTATTGTCTGTATTATTAGATATCATAGTTACCTCCCTTTTTATTATTATATATCGCGTAGCCATTTATTTTGTTACATTTGTTACAATTGGTTGTTACAAATAGACCCGGGGAAAACTCCAAAAATCTGGAAATACTATTCTTTTACATGCATCCTTTTGAGATATGTTTGATGGTTCTATAACTAATTTATTTTCTCGTATTAGGCTGGAGAGATAAGGCTCATATTGTGGAATTGCATTCGGATCTGCTTGAAATATAAATATTTTGTCTGCTCGCCTTGCTATATCTGTCAAGTCATTACTAATAGCCGTTAACCTGGATGATGGTATATTGAGCGGAACATCTCCTAATGGATCATCCAATAGATCACTCACTATTACAATTTCCTTGTGATTATTTCCTTTGTATTCTGATTCATCAAGTGCAAGCTGAGACTTTATCTGTTCAAGAACATTAACTATATCAGTACGACTCCGAAAAGTATCGGGTAATTGATGTGTATCTTGTGTTATCTTAGTAATTATAGTATTTAACTTATTGTTACATAGCCCGGTATATATAACATCTGCACCAAAGCCAAAAAGTATTATGTCTACTAAAGCAGGCTCTCTTTGCAAACTAATATAGTTAAAGATGTTGGCTATACATGTATCTTCTTTTGGATAATTCATAGAGAAAGAGGCATCTATACCAATGATGATTATCATGCTGGGTGCTTTATATGAGTTACACCTCGCTAACAAGATATCAGGAAACATAACCAGAGAATATATCGTACTAATCAGTATTAATATTATTCTACCATACTTGTTCATGATGCCTTCCTTTTAATGCCTATAAATTTACTGCATTCTTCATTTGATTTTGATCTGGTTGAACAAAATCTATTATCCAACCGCCAATGCCCTCAAGCTGATTTCTTTTTTCATATTCAAAATCCTTTGCTGCTTCTGTAATCTGATTAAAGATGTCGTACGCATTCCAGTCAGTTAAAGCATTCGCTTGCCCTGCATCTATTCTCTTCATCAAGCTTGCCCTGTGGTCCTTGCTTGTATTCAATATCTCATCTGCGTTTCTGATCCCGCTAACCATTGCTACTCGCCGCCAGACCCTTATAAATTGCATTATGGACAATCTTATCCTTATAAGACCTGTGTATTTTGCTGTAAAGCTACCGAAATCTATCGCCATCTGCTTTAGTTGTTTCACAAACTCGTTCATCATTTCTTCTACGGTAAGTTCATAATCAAATTTGATCTCAGAGTTACCCCACTCTGCCATGAGTGTTGCACCATTACTACAAACCTGCCTTAATACCCAAAAATTTGCTTTCGTTCCCTTCAAAAATCCTGTCTCAGAGTTTTGAATCCTCATGCCAACAAGAGAGGTATCCCCAACTATTGGCTCAATCCTTTTATCTGTAAATAAAAGCATTATATCAATCCCTGCATCGGATATCCTTACCTCGTTTACACTGCAATTAAGCTCGTTGAGCTGCATTTCTATGTGCTCAGCTATCTCTTTATTTGATAAACAAATAAACGGATGCCTCACTATATTCACAATTCTATCATTGATTATAAATATCACTACGCGGTCATCCAAACCTGATTTTAAAGAATTGATATTATGAACCAATAAATCCTCCTTTATCCTGCGTGCATACGCCAGAGGAATCCTGAGAATCCGACAAAGACTCTTTAAGGCGGACTTTGTCATTGGATATGAAAAGTCATTATCAACAGATAAATACCCTTCCTCATCTACATCCACTTTCCCTAAGTTCACTCCAAATGTTGTTGCCTTAAAATGTGTTTGAAGTAGCTCTTTAACCCCAGAAAAACTGTCCACAGAGGTCTCCATTTCTTCCATTAATTGGTCCCACATTATTTATTACCTCCTTTTATATAGTATTTTATATAAGAATAGGAAACACTGATTTTTTTTGTTACATAATAAAGGCAAACTCTTTTATTATTCAGTTTTTATATGTTTTGAGTACCCTTTGATATAATTGGTTTTAGTGAAATAAGTTGTGTCCTTAAAACATTCTATGCTTTTACAAATAACCAGTTTTTAGATCCCAAACCACTTCTTGTATTGTTTTTAGCTCAATTTTCCTCGTTTAAGTAGAAAATTGTTAGATTATAATAGAAATTTTATCTTGATTTTTAGAAACCGATAGATGTATAAATAGAAACTTTATCTTGATTTTTAGAAACTAATAGGTATATAATTGGTAACAAAATTTTCAGGCATCTTATATTATAAAGATACATGAATAAAATAAAGATAGGAGCTAAAAAATGGAGCAATTAAATAATAAATTTTCAAACGAGCTGTTTGGTAAGCTAATAAGTTATGTAAAACAATTGGTGCAAAAGGATGAAGAAAAGTTTACAGAGATTGAATGGGATTTATTGTCTATACGAACCACTATAAAGCAAAAGCTAAATGCGTTGAATGAACTTGAAAAACTTGGTCCCATTTATGTAGAAGAAGCCATGGATGTCCTTGATTATGTGGCAAAAGATAAACAAGCATCAGAGGAGGTTCGTGAAAAATGTAATAAGCTACTGGATTCTATAAAAGGAAAATCCAGAGACACTACAAAAAAAGGGAATCGTATTTTGCAACCAATAACAAATGAGCTTATCTGGGCTACTGCTCCAATTGGAGACTGTGAGCTTAGGATAACACCGCAGGGTAATACCAATATCACATCAAAAACACCTTTACCTTTACATGAACCGATAAAACTCCTTTTAGAAGGTAGACCTGTTTGGAAAGGTGAGATATCACCAACAGTGGATTTAAGAGTGACACGTTCTATAAGAAAAGCCTCAGATAAAGATAAGTATACTTACTCCATTCCAATAGACAGTTCTTTACTCGGAGATATCGCTAATAAAAAAGAGATAGATTTATTGATCGGTAACAAAAAAATACATCTTAATAAAAAGATAAAATAAATTAGGTTTTTCTAATCTTTATAATATTTTTTACTATTTAGCTATTTCATATCTTTATTCTTTCTGTTGACAATTAAACACTAAACCTGCAAATGAAAACACATTGTGTTATGGAGGGTTTATGAAAAAGAAATCTAATAATAATGACTCATCAAGTGCACAAATTCCACCAGAGTTCTGGTTTGAGTACTGGCTTACGGTATGCAATGGGATGGAAGCGGTAGAGGCGTTTATTACTGCAAATACCCATGAGGAAGAGCTAACATTACTGGAAAAATACCCTGTGCTGATAACCCATGAGTTCTCTGAGACAATGAAATGGTTGGCTAATAAACAAGCCAATAGGGGTCAAAGAGCTCTACTAAACAGTAAAGCAGAAAGTCTGAAAGAGATTCAGAATGGGTTGGCTGATGATAAAATGGTGGGATTACTTTTTGATCTTGCGGCACAATTATTATTAGATGAATCCGGTGGGGAGCGCATTATTAACCTTTATATAGCTATTGATATATATGAGAAACTTAGAGAGCAGTTGCGTTCAGACAGTCAAGGTGCTGCAGATTGCATGACGAATGAAGGGCTTGCACTTACTGACCTTGCTAAGCTCGGGGAGGAGCCGAAGAAAAACTTAGAAAATGCTATAGATTTGTATGAACAAGCGCTAAGGATTTTTGACCCAAAAAGTCCTGATGCTGCAACGTGCATGATGGATGAAGGGCTTGCACTTATTGACCTCGCTGAGCTCGGGGAAGAGCCGAAGAAGAACTTAGTAAAGGCTATAGATTTGTATGAGCAAGCACTAAGGATTTTTGACCAAAAAAGTCCTGATGCTGCAGGATGCATGATTGATGAAGGGCTTGCACTTACTGACCTTGCTGAGCTTGGGGAGGAACCGAAGAAAAACTTAGTAAAGGCTATAGGTTTGTATGAGCAAGCACTAAGGATTTTCGACCCAAAAAGTCCGAGTGCTGCAAGATGCATGGCGAATGAAGGGATTGCACTTGCTAACCTTGCTAAGCTTGGGGAAGAGCCGAAGAAAAACTTAGAAAAGGCTATAGATTTGTATGAGCAAGCGCTAAGAATTTTTGACTCAAAAAGTCCTGATGCTGCAGGATGCATGATGAATGAAGGGCTTGCACTTGCTGAGCTTGCTAAGCTTGGGGAAGAGCCGAAAAAGAATTTAGTAAAAGCTATAGATTTGTATGAGAAAGCGCTAAGGCTTTTTGACCCAAAAAGTCCTGATGCTGCAGGATGCATGATGGATGAAGGAATTGCACTTACTAAGCTTGCTGAGCTTGGGGAAGAGCCGAAGAAAAACTTAGAAAATGCTATAGATTTGTATGAACAAGCGCTAAGTATTTTCGACCCAAAAAGTCCGAGTGCTGCAAGATGCATGATGAATGAAGGGCTTGCACTTACTGGCCTTGCTGAGCTCGGGGAAGAGCCGAAGAAAAACTTAGAAAAGGCTATAGATTTGTATGAGCAAGTGCTAAGGATTTTTGACCCAAAAAGTCCTGATGCTGCAGGATGCATGATGAATGAAGGGGCTGCACTTATAAGGCTTGCTGAGCTCGGGGCAGAACCGAAGAAGAACATAGGAAAAGCTATAGATTTGTATGAGCAAGCGCTAAGGCTTTTCGACCCAAAAAGTCCTGATGCTGCAAGATGCATGATGGATGAAGGGACTGCACTTACTGGCCTTGCTGAGCTCGGGGCGGAGCCGAAGAAGAACTTAGAAAAGGCTATAGATTTGTATGAGCAAGCGTTAAGGATTTTTGACTCAAAAAGTCCGAGTGCTGCAAGATGCATGGCGAATGAAGGAATTGCACTTGCTGAACTTGCTGAGCTCGGGGAGGAGCCGAAAAAGAACTTGGAAGAGGCTATAGATTTATACAAGAATGCCTATGAGATATTCAAAGATACAGGGTCTAATTTACACGCAATCAAGGTACTCGGTAACTTGGGCAAACTATATTTAACACAGAAGCGAGATTTTACGAAGGCGCTTGGTGCATTCAAGCAGGCAATAGAAGTTATAGATACAATAAGGGGTAATATCAAGCTTATACAGGACAAGCAAGCCTTTATGGAGCAGAATATGGGTATATTCAGTGGTGCAGTAAAAGCATGTCTAAAGCTTGGGCTATACGAAGAGGCATTGGAGTATGTAGAGAAGGGTCGTAGTCGTGCATTACTGGATTTGCTGTATACTGAAGATGCAAAGCCCAAAAACTGTTCTGACGAACTAATAAACGAATATAAGAAGGCGATAAAGCGAGCAGAGGAGCTTGAGGTAGAGCTTGCAAAAGAGTCAAAGGGAAGAAGTGGTGGAAGATTTGATAGCAACAGGGGTATTTTTACGAAAGCACACTATGATGAGGAAAAGATAAAACAAATGGCAGAAAAGAAGGCAGTGTTATTAAAAGCGATACAAAAGTATGAGCAACAGATACGGGATAAAGACCCTGACTATTTTATCGCAGCGAAGCCGCCGGAGATTGAAGAGATAAAAAATATAGCGCGCAATATAAGGCGGGCAGTTATAGTGCCATGGATAGGCAAAGATAATGGAGCGCTGTTTTTTATAAGCAGGGAAGGAAAGTTTGCTTACAAGGAACTGAAAGAAATAAATGATAAAGTTATAAGAAAATGGATGTTTGGAGATGATGGTAATAAAGGTTGGATAGGTGCATACGAGCAGTTTATAAAAGCCCTAAACAAACAGGAAGAATCTGAGGCATTATTAAATAACTGGCTTGGTCAAATGGAAACAATTTTAGCTGAACTCTCAGAAAGAGTTACAGGTCCGTTACAAGAGCAGTTATCAGAATGGAAAGAGGAAAGGATAGCATTTGTACCAGGCGGATATCTTGGGTTATTGCCGTTACATGCCATGAAATTAGATGGTGGTCATCTAATAGACAGATACGATGTGATATATGCACCCTCTGCATGGATACTTGGTCGTTCAGAAAAGCGAAGCGGGATAAAAGGAGGCAATTGGAGTATCTTAGGTATAGAGAATAGCAGTCTTGATTTTGCAGAGAAAGAAATAAACGGGATAAAAGGGTTATTTGGGGACCACAAAGTTGAAAGTCTTAAGGATACCAATAAAGAAGGATTAGCTGAGAAACTACCGAAGCACCAGATTGCCCATTTTTCATGTCATGGTATGTATGAATCAAACGAGCCGCTTCAATCAGCCTTACAATTAAACCCTGACAGTTTTATAACGCTTGGAGAGATAATAGGGCGGATAGATACAAACGAGTTGAGGTTTGCGGTATTATCAGCGTGTGAGACAGGGATAGGGTATAAAGGATTTGGTTCCGAGGAATATCTTGGGATACCTGCTGGGTTTATGTTTGCGGGTGCGAAGGCAGTAATAGGGAGTTTATGGAGTGTAAACGATGTAGCGACAGCGATGCTGATGATCAAGGTATATGAAGGTCTTAAGGAAGGGAAGGAATTATCAGAGGCATTACGATGCGCACAGGTATGGCTAAAGAGATTGACTATAGAAGAAGCGAGAAAGGAGATTGAGGGATTGGCAGAAACAGAAAACGGGGATGAATTAACAGCGAAGCTAAGAGAGCTGGGGGGTCACCCATTTTCTCATCCATACTGGTGGGCAGGGTTTCAGGTAATAGGGGTATCTGATAAGATAGTTCTAAGAAAATAAAAAGGAGGTAAAGAACAATGGATAGTGTTGAAAGTGCATTTAAAAAGTTGGAGGCAACACTTTAACTCGGATTGCCTCGTCTTTAACAGTCTTGTTCATGCGTTCTATCTTCCCATTGGTCTGCGGGTGATTCTGTCTCGTAAACACCTGCTGTATCTGAAGCCTTGTTATCAATCCCTTGAAGTCATTTGATATAAACTTTGAGCCATTGTCATTGATCAGCATCCGTCGTGCATCTGGGTACTTCTCTTTTACTATCTTGCATGCAGACAGCAGGTTATAAACATTTGTTTCACTCATATACGCCACATCTGCATCGTTCATCATCCATGTCAATTTCCTATACCCAACATCCCGATGCTCGTTCCGATAGTTTATTACACGCTCAATTTCTTCCGGCAATATCCTGGTCTTTATAGGCTGACGCT
>Ga0078972_1008888_pt1 | contig 20427 bp, 19 predicted proteins | sample YelNatPaOPGAMG01_FD_67568 | JGI IMG/M metagenome (GOLD analysis project Ga0078972, IMG submission 67568) | Hot spring thermophilic microbial communities from Obsidian Pool, Yellowstone National Park, USA - OP-RAMG-01 (SPADES assembly) (version 2) | ecosystem: Environmental > Aquatic > Thermal...
AATATTATCTACCTTTGCTTTTGCGTTCTCTAACTTTGGAGTAGATTATGAAAAATTAAATTTTAATCATTTTAGTTTTAACCATTCTGAAGGGAAAAATGAAAGTATCGAAATAGAGACCCATGATGCGGAGGAGCGAGAGATTACTCAACTACCTGATGTTGCGGTCATAAGTCTAACTTGGAGTAATCCTATACCGAGCGATGGAACTATTGTAACGATATATGCGCAGGTAAAAAATGTAGGTGAGATTGAAGTTAAAGATTCTATACAATGTGCATTTTATATAGATGGAGAGCAGATAATAAAACATAGCATTTCCTGCTTGGATAGAAATGATACAAAGGTGTTGCAGGCTGAAATACGTCCCGAGCCTGGCGTGCATACTATAAGATTTATGGTAGATTGTGAAGATGCAATTTGGGAAGCAAACGAAACAAACAATGTTATGTTGTCTGAGATGAGTGTTGAGTATCCGAACTTGGTTGTAAAGAATTTGGATTATTATCCGAAGTTATATTCGGACGGTGAAAAGGTAACTTTCTTTGTTGAGTTAGAGAATAAGGGATTTGAAACTACAAGAACTTTTCTTGTGTCTTTCTATCTTGATGGCGAGAGAGCAAGCACCAAGCCGATACAGGGCATGTCTAGCGGAGGGGATGCAGTAATATCGTTTGAGTGTGTGCTCGCTGGGGGTGCGCATTTTGTACGCGTGGAGGCTGATTCTAATAATGATATTATAGAATATAACGAGACAGACAATATGGAATCTATTTTAATAGAATGTGAAATGCCTGATTTATACATAGAGAAAGGAGTAATACAAGATGCAAATTTAGTTGACGGGATGGAAACAACGATAGAAGTAAAATTGATAAATGCAGGGGGAGCGACCTATTCTACATTTTTTGTAGATATGTATGTAGATGGTAAGAAGGCAGGTAGTAAAGGGCTCTATGGGCTTGGGAACAGAACGATAGAAGTATTGGTCTATAATTGGACAGTCGAAGGTGGAGTTCATGATATAGGCTTTGTGGTAGATTCGTCTGATTCTGTAAAGGAAAGATGCGAATGGAACAATTACTATTATCTAAACACTAGCATATCGTATCCTGACCTTGAAGTATCAGAGATAGAGATTCCTTCGATGTCTCCTGCAGATGGAGAAGTTATCAACATTTCTGTAGCGATTACAAATATAGGGGATGGGGCGACTTCTGCAAGATTTTTGTCTATATTGTATGTAGATGGTAAAGCAACAGATTACGAATATGTGAATGGCTTGGAGGTGATGGAAAGGAAGTATGTGCAATTTACATGGCTTGGAGAATCTGGGATGCATGATATTTTGGTAGTTGTAAATGGAGAAAGAGTGGTAAAGGAGAATGCGTATTGGAACAACGAAGGATATTATAGGATAGAGGTATTGAGACCAGATTTGGAGATAGTAAGTGCGTTTTATGCACCTGAAGAGCCTGCGATTGGCGAGAATGTTACTATTTCAGTGATTGTAAAGAACAACGGACCTGGTTATACAATTCGTGGAGTGCCTATAGATTTATACACTAAAGGAATAAAGTTAGGCTCGATGCAAATTCCAAGCCTACCCGAAGGTAGTCAAACTACGGTTATATTTAGTTATATTTCCAAAGGAGGTGTGCAACCAATTAAGATAATAATCGATAGGTTGAATGAATTTAAGGAAAGCAACGAGTCGAACAACGAATTTTCGATTGTTATAGAGAGTGGATATGCAGATTATGTTCTTCAGGAATTGACTTGGACACCTGCAAATCCTACGATTGGGACCTTAGTGCAAATAAGTTGCACTGTAGTAAATTTAGGCGTGAGCGTGAATATGTTTACTAAGGTGAACTTTTCGGTTAATGGCATGGAGGTTGGAGAAATAGGATGTCCTGCATTGCCTCAAGGTGGTGGGGCTGTAATAACATGCGGTTGGGTTGCAACCTGTTCGATACTTAAGGTATCAAGTAAGGCAGATTCTAGAAATGATATATTGGAGACAAACGAAGCAAACAACTGGTTGAGCAAAGATGCGCTGGGGAATGTGCTTGAGTTTAATACGATAGAGATATCAATAAAGTCTATTTCTGTTTATGGTGGAGGAGGGATAGGTTCTGAAATATCGATATCCGCGAATTTGACTTCGAATGCAGATGCTTTAATCAAACTAAGCCTATATTCAGAGACAGAAAACATAGGCGCAACAGATGTTCTGATAAGAGGGAATCAGGATGCGTTTGTCATATTCAAATGGAGAGTAAGATCGGGGTTGCAAAATTTTGTGATAAGGGCGGATAGCGATGAGAGATACGATGAAGCGAACGAGGAAGATAATTTTGCAAGGTATGTATACACTTACCAAACGGCTGACCTTCTGGTAAGTTCTTTATCATGGACAGAAGGGGGTATAGATTCTGGTGGGGATTTTGTAGTTTTTGCGAATGTGGAAAATGTCGGCTTGGGGAATATTACCAAAGAAGTAAGCGCAATTCTTTGTGTAGATGGCGCGACGGTTGCAGGGGTTACTTTGCCGAACTCTATTTCAGGGACAAAACAAGTAGTTTCATTTTTATGGAAAGCCAAGCCGGGAAGTCATGCGATAAGAGTATGTGTAGATAAAGATGGAGATTACAACGAAGATAACGAAACGAACAACGAAGTATTTGCTACGATTTTTATAGAGAACCCACAATTGACAGTTACTTCCTTGAACTATACAGAAGGTAAAGCAGATGAATCTGGGATTGTGGAGATTTATGCATCCATAAAAAATGTAGGAAGTGCAGGGATAGATGAGCAGATAGAGGTTATGTTGATTATAGACGGCTTGGAATGTACAACGCAATCTTTTGATGGGCTTGAGACCTCTTTGGAAACCACTTTAAAATTTACATACAAATGTAAACCTGGAATGCATCTGATATCTTTATGGATAGATAAGGATGCGAAACTTCTAGAGTTTTCAAGAGATGATAACAGGCGTTCGATTTTTACCATAAATGTAAGTGCACCAGATATAACAGTTACCGAACTCTTTTTTGTAAGGTCGTATGCAAGTTTAGGAGAAGAGCCTAGCGTATATGCAACAGTATGGAATGGAGGAAATGGAGATACCTTGGGAAATTTCGAGTTGAAGTTTTTGTTAGATGGTAAGAAAGTAGGGAGCGTGAATGTTCAGGGGTTGCTTAGCGGGACGAGCACTACGATTGCCATGTCTGTGAAAGCGCAAGCGCATTTTGGTATAAACAAAATAGGTGCAATTGTAGATAGCACAAATGTTGTGTATGAAGATGAAGAAGGGAACAACTTTAAGGTTTGTGATGGGTTTAATACAGAATATCCGAATTTGAGATGCAGATTTGTTTTTGATTTAAATTCGAGTTCTGCAAAAGGATGCGATGGTCTAAGAACACCTGTTTTTGTAAAGATAGAGAACGATGGAGGATTTATTTGCAGAGAGTTCAAGATTGGATTTTACATAGATGGTCTTCTGATTGAAAATAGAATAATTTCCGGCTTGGGATTCGGTAATACGACCATACCCTTTTACTATTATGCAAGAGCAGGATTGCATCAGGCAAAAGTTATAGTTGACTTAGATAGAGAGATAGAAGAATGGAACGAGAATGACAATCAGGCAACGGCTTACTTGCCTGCTTATGAATACCCTAACTTTGTGCCTGAAGAGATAAAAACAGTCCGGCTTGGGGCTTCCTATCTTACTTCTGTGAGTATTAGGAATACGGGTTGGCATACGCTTTCTCAGTTTAAGGTTTGGCTATATGGAGATGAGCAAAGGCTTGGGGAGCAGACGATTAATGGTTTGCCTGGATGTGAAACTGCATCTTTTTATATCGAATGGAATTCAAAAAATAAGCCAAATAAACTTCTTGTTAGGGTAGATGCTACGAGAGAGATTATAGAATCTAGAGAAGATGACAATGAACTTGAAATCCCCTTTACGGTTGTTGATACTGACGAAAAAAGACCCGATTATAAAGTGGGCGAGATTAAGATACTTCCTGAATATCCATGCGAAGGGACCTACACGAGGATATACATCTCTGTTGAAAATATAGGTGGGTATCATAACTTTTCAAAAGGTGTAAAGATAGAATTGATAGACAATAATTCTATGATAGGTTCATTTGGAAGGAAAAGCAGAAGTGTGCAGATAGGAGTATCTTCGCAAATCGTAATACCTGGCGTGAAAACTTTTGTTGTGATGGATTGGGTTGCAAGTAGTGGTAATCATACATTTACTGCAAAGGTTTCCACTTCTGAGAAAGAAGATAACGATATGAACAATATTGGAATTGGTAATTATATGGTGGAATATGTAGATTTGAGTTTGATAGATTTCCAGGCAAGTCCTCTAAATGCAACAGATGGCGAGAAGGTTACGATTTTTGCAAGGTTTATGAATATAGGAAAAGCAGCACTTGAGCGTTCAGTTTATGTTGAACTTTTTGTAGAAGGAATAAGTTATGCTAAGAGTACGATTTATGGGATGCTCCCTAATGAGACATGCGAGATTGCGTTTACATGGCAAGCAACACCCGGAGCAAACGAGATTGCTATTTACCTTGCAAGAGAAGATGAACTTTTCGAATTGAAAACAGACAACTACATAATAACTACATTGAATGTGGTATATCCTGACATACTGGCAAGCGACATCTTGAGTGCATATACGAATCAAGGCTCAAGTTCGGATGGTTCTCTCTGGGTATTTGCAAAAGTAGATGCTTTGGGTAACCTAACGACTGGCGGATTTTCTACAAGGATATATTATGTTGAGATTTACGATAATGGAAGACTTTCTTGGCGTGGGCAGGTATATGGGATAGCGCCAGGTAGGCAGGCTTGGGTTTCTTTTGAGTTACCGAGCGTGAATTCGACAGTGAAGATATTTGCGGATTCCACGAACATCGTAAAAGAAGGTATAGAGACAAACAATATGATTTCAAAGAAGATGCCTGACGGGGGAATAGATAGGAATATAAGCAAGCCTGATGTTACGATAGTATCCACTAGTTACAAGCAATCGAATGCAGACGGTGCGAATATAGAAAATAGGTTAAAGTTGAATATTACCATTGCAAATATTGGTGAGAATGAGGGAAAAGGGATCAAGATATCTGTGATATGCGATGGAATTCAGGTTGGTACAATATCAGTAGTAGAAGTAGGCTTGGGCGAAAAGAACTATGAATTTACATTTAGCCCATCGACGCGTGCGCATAGGATAAAAGTGATTGCGGATTGTGAATATACTTTAGCAGAAACTACAGAAACAAACAACTATGCAATTCTTTTTGTATCTCAAAACACGCCGCCTTTTGTTATGCTAACTACAGATAGGATATATGCCGAGGTTGGAGTGCCTGTTTCGTTTATAGCAGACGGACTTGATAATGACGATGGCGTCCCTACCTACTTTGCATGGGATTTCGATGGCGATGGTAAATTCGATTGGGAATCGAATACTGTATCTACTGCCACATTCGTATATAAGAAGAATGGGACCTATCTTGCCCGTCTATATGTTCTTGATTCAAAAGGAGCAAGCGCAGAAGGCTTGGTATATGTATTTGTGAAAAATCCCAAGCCAAAACCGCCGAAAACAGAGGATTACAAGCAGTATTGGATAACTCTGAACATAGTATCTCTAGCGATTTTGACGGGTGTATGCTATTACATAGTAAGGAGCGAAAGAAGTAAGAATGGCACAAAGGACAGGAAAAAAGAAAAGAACAAAAAAGTTAATCCTGGCTTGCAAAATATGAATAAGAATAAAGTCGATAGTGCGAAGTGATAATTAGCAAAGTATCTATTTAGTATCCATTATAAGTTGATGAGGTAAAATAAAAGTCTAAGATAGAGGGTGTGAAAATGGGTAAGAGATATGATGTAGTATCGATAGGAAGTGCAAATCAAGATGTATATGTAAGAAGCAATCTTTCAAAGTTAATTGTGCATAAAGACCTTTTAAGCGAGAAAAAGTTTCTTTGTTATGATTATGGGTCTAAAGTGAATGTAGATACTATAGAATTTCAAACGGGAGGAGGGGGAACAAATACAGCAGTCTGTTTTAGTCGGCTTGGATTAAAAACTGCATATATCGGTAAAGTCGGAAAAGATGATGCAGGTCGTGCAATAATCTCAGAACTTGAGCGTGAAGGCGTAGATACAAGCATGGTAGTGCAGAGTTCAGAGCATAACACTGGTTATTCTGTGGTGTTAACAAGTTTTGAAGGCGATAGAACAATCCTGGTTTACAGAGGAGCAAACAGTCATCTTACCGCAGATGACCTTCCTTTTGAAAAACTGAAAGATGCTGATTGGCTTTACATCTCTACCTTAACCGGAAAGTCAGGCGAACTTCTTGATGCAGTTGCTGAATTTGCAGAAGAAAATGGTATTTCTGTTGCGCATAATCCCGGAACCACACAGATAAAAAGAGGGTTAGAAGGTATGCGTAAGATTCTCAAGACGCTTGAAGTGCTTATTCTCAATAAAGAAGAGGCTGCAGCAATGACAGGTATGGAATATTCGCAAATGGCAATAGATTTGAAAAAATGCATATTGTGCGGTACCTGCGTAGATGTTTGCAAACCTAAGTTGTTTAAGATATGTGATGGCACCATAATGGTTACAAAACATGAATCTTGTATAAAATGTGGAATCTGTGTAGAAAGATGTCCTACACAAGCGATAACGATAGAACCTTGGGCAGATAATTCAGATACGATAATGAAAAAACTTTATGAATACGGACCTAAACTTGTGGTAATAACAGACGGCTCAAAAGGCGTGCAGGTATATGATGGGAAGTATCGTTATCTATTTCCAGCCTATCCTGCAGTAGTAGCAGATACAACGGGCGCAGGAGATTCATTTGCAGCAGGGTTCTTAACTGGTTGGATAAAAAAGAAAGATGTAGAGTATGCGATCCGGCTTGGAAGTGCAAATGCAGCATCGAACATAGAAAAAGTAGGTGCAAAAACAGGAACTTTAACTTTGGCACAGGCGGAAGAATACATAAATGCACATCCTATGACTGTAAGAAAGAAGGAATTGTAAAACTAATTCTTTTTTCCAAGCGTGCCTTCTCTGCCGCATTTGGTACATTTGAGTTGTAGTGGTCGTTCGGTTGTGTATATAGGAATTATTTCGCCACAACCTGGGCATTTTACTCTCGAAACAGGGGCTTGGCTGGTTCCTATGCTTGGTTGAGATACATTCGGTTCAGTTGAGATGGTTTGTTTTACATGCTCAATTATAGGTTGAGGAACTGGTTGTGGGTTTCTATTCTCAAAACTACCAAGATGTGCATCGATTTTCCCAAGTTTATCCTCAAGAGAAGCAACGCGTTCGATAAGCATAGAAACCTGAACGTCCATGGCTCGAATCCTCGAATCAAGTTCTTCGTATTGTGCTCTTTTTGCTTTTTCTTCTTCGAGCATTTTTCCAGTAACTATCTGCAAACCCTGTTGGTCATCTTGTTTCTGGTCCTTTTTAGCTTTTGACCAAGAATATACTTTTCTAATCACCCAAATTACAACCGAGATAATTACAGAGACAATGAGCATCAAGATTAGGTTTATCAAACACCAACTGTAAGGAGAATCTGTAATGCCCGAGATATTAGGGAGATCCATACCAGGAACTGGTGAGGTCCCTGAGAGTGCATTCTTTCCTGACCAAATGACTTTCATGGAAACGTTCTCAGATTTTGTTGCGATAGCACCACGGGGTGTTCTGTTTGCATTTTCGAGGACTATGTAGAATGAAGATTTTGAAGGTATGATGAATTTGCAAGAGCCATTTTGCACATTAAGAAGAGAAGAGTTATAATATGAGAAATCTTTGTCAGATTCGTATAAGTCGTAATTTGTCTTATTAAAAATAAGTAAATCTATACGACCGCCAGTTTTTACGTCTATCGAGATAGTAAGCAAATCGCCAGTTTCAATCGATGTTGTAGTAGGTTCTATTGGTAGATATTGATATGAATAAAGAGCGATACTTATGGTTCTATCGAAGAGGGTTACTTCACCTGCAGATGCATTTGGTAGAAGAATAATAAATGCAATGCTAAATGTAAATATGTATAAAGGCAAACGGTATCTTCGGTTAATTGGCATTCTGCCAACCTCTTTGTTTATATTTATTATAGATATGATTCTATGATTAATACTCATTTCAAATAGACAAAGGTATGATATTCCTTATGACCAGATACTTCGAGTAGTTTGCGTTCGATTACAAGGTCATGTCCTGAGGTTGTTTTTAGATGTTGTGTTGATTCATCTTTGTCTTCAAGTTGGTATCTGGGAACATATCCAGTATCGAGATTTAGACCTGAACAATCAGAGGGTGCAAAAGGATGAATGTTGAAATGAAACTTTGCTGTTACGCTTTTATCGTCTTGCATAAGATTAACTACATTATGATAAATAACGACATCATAAGTTCTACTTCGAAATAGAGGGTTAATATATACATTCCCCTTAGTATTTCTCTCAACCTGGTTAAAGGTAATATTGAGTTGAGTATTTGCTTCGCTTCTACCAACTTCGTTTACTGCATTTGCAATTGTATTTGCGCTATTCTGGAATTCTATAGCCTCAAGTTCACTGCGCTGGATTGCAAAGAAGCCTACCATTGAGACGATAAGTATTAACACGGCAACAGACATAGCAACTTTAGAAGTTAGCCAATCCAACATACTTCGACACCCTCATTAAGCAAATTGTTATTGTTTTTTGTCTATTTATAATTACCCATGTCTATTTGCCAAGCCATCGTCTAAACAAATCGTTTTTTATACCTAAAGCATCAAGCGTACGAGCAGAAATAAAATCGATTAGTTCCTCGATGCTCTTTGGCTTGGTGTAGAATGCAGGCATTGCAGGAAGGATAACAGCGCCCATTTCAGAAAGTTTAGCCATTGCTTGAAGATGTATGGTAGAAAGAGGAGTTTCACGAGGCACTATTACGATTTTTCTTCTTTCTTTTAAAGCAATGGAGGCGCATCTTGTGATGAGATTATCTGCAATCCCGCACGAGATTTTTGCAAGTGTGGAAACTGAAGAAGGAATAATAGCCAAGCCGTGGAATATATACGACCCTGAGGAGATGTTTGCATACAAGTCATTATTTGAATGAACCTCATCAGCATACAATTCGACTTCTTTTATTTTATAATCGGTTTCGTATTCGATAAGTTTTTTTGCTTCATCGGAGATTATGAGATGGATATGTATGGGGTATTTCTTCTTTTTCTCTAACAGATTAAGATGTTGAAGTAATCGAATACCATAAATGACTCCCGAGGCACCTGAAATTGCAACTATGATGTTCTTTTCTTCTTTATCCAAGCATATCCCTAACCTCCAATGTTTATGATGTATATTTTTTTTCCTACAAAGACCGAAAAAGATTTTTGCTAAATATGGTTTTAGTATCTACATGAACGAAGAAAAGAAAAAAAGGAATGTTTCAGATGAGCAAATAAAAGGGGTTGAAGGGAATAGAAAACCGCCATATAGGATGTTAAATTATGAAGATGGAGCGTTTACAGAAGAAGAACGAAAATATCTTGAGAGACAGTTAAAGAGTCTCTTTGCTTTTGTGGGATGTGTAATCCCCGATAAAGTGGAAATTGAAGGTGTGATAGTTCCGGTACATGAGCTTGTATGGCGTATGATAAATAAACAGAACATTACCGAAGATGAGATTGCCTATGCAAGACAACTTGCAGATATGCTCGAAGCAAAGAAGAACTATAATGAATTTCGTTTGAAACATGATGACCTTACGGATGAGCAGGCAGAGAACTTGTATTTTGAAGCGTGTGGGCTTATGCGTGCGATAATATCGCTAAGAGAGTTAGGTGATGAGCGCACCCGTCAGGCAGTTGCAGACAGAATGCGAGAAAGAAAAATAGAAGATGCAAGACAACTTATAGAGTTTATTAAAAATATTAGGTAGATAAAAAACATCAATATCAAAAACGAATATCAAAATCAAAAAAGTATGGACAAAAAGAGGGATGGTATGAAGTTCAAACCAAACTTTGCAGCAACCGGAATAGGGAGTGTGCCTGTAACAGACCCATCAGAAGCGCTCGGCTTGGTGTTTAAGTATTGTCCGGAAATACCGTACTGGCCTCAATTACCAAATCGAGCATTTAATGAAAATATGTATGTGCAATATTCAGAAGGATTGCCATCGAGGGTAATTGATGAAAAGAATAAGAAGATATACATAGACACGACGAAAGATACCGGCGAGATGGAAAGATTTTATAATGCGGTATTGGAAAACAATATAGATTATTTTTCTATTGGAAAAGATTATTCTTCAGGCTTGGCTCTTTTTCTCTCTTCCAAGGAAGATGAAAGATTAGATAAAATCAAGTTAAAGTATGTAAAAGGACAGATAACTGGACCTATCAGTTTTGGATTGCATGTAACTGATGAGAACCTGAAACCTATTCTTTATAACGATGCTTATAGGGATATACTGGTAAAACACATTCTGCACAAAGCAAAATGGATGGAAAGGGAACTTTCAAAGATAATACCAAGAACGATAATTTTTATAGACGAGCCATATTTGACTGCATTAGGGTCTGCGGTGGTTTCGCTAGATAGAGATGAAGTAAAGGCGAATTTAGAAGAGATATACTCAAATATATCTTGTTTAAAAGGGACGCATTGTTGTGGGAATACAGACTGGGGCTTGCTCCTTGATACTTCTGTAGATATTATTTCGTTAGATTGTTACGAGTATGCGAAAAACTTTGCGTTATATCATGATAAAATAGAGAGGTATTTGTCGAGGGGAGGAGTGATTGCTTGGGGTGCAGTCCCTTATCAATCAGAGATACTTGAGCAAGAAGATGTATCTACACTTGAAAAAAGATTAGAGAATGCGCTCGATATGCTAGTCTCAAAAGGTGTATCAAAAGAAAAGTTACTTACACAATCGTTAATAACACCGACCTGTGGCTTGGGTTGTGTGAGTCGTGAGGTTGCGGAAAAGGTGCTAAGGTTGGTGAAAGAACTTTCAGAGAGAATGAGAGAAAAATACTCTTTGTAAAGATAATCGGAACGAGTGATATAGGGAATGGTATAGAGATTACGAATTCGCAAAAGTTGATATTGCCGTAGTCCTTTCGGAATATGGTGAGGAAGATGTTATGCGAGATGTGTGGTAAGGATGCAAAGAGTCTAAAATTGGTTGAGATTGAGGGTACTACTTTAAATGTATGCTTTGAATGTGCAAAATTCGGTAAACAGAAAACAACATCACAAGTTCAAACTCAAGTAAGTGTAACACCTCAAAGAGTGATAGAAACGCTTGAAAAACGCGAGAGGAGAAGTAAGCCAAAAGATATATTTGAGCAAATTACAGAAGAACTTGTGGACGATTATGCGGAAAGAGTAAGGAATGCAAGGATTAAGAAAGGTTGGACACCTGAAGAACTTGGAAAGAGAATAAACGAACGAAAAACAGTGATTACAAAGATAGAATCGGGGGAGATGACGCCGCCGGAAGATTTGATTAAAAGGCTCCAAGCCGCACTAGGTATTAAACTCTTAGAAAAACCCACACAGATGGTTGTTAAGAAAAGTACGAGTGTAAGACCACTTACTTTGGGAGATTTGATAAAGACAGAAAAGAAGAAGTAATAGAAAAAAAGAGAGATGACTTTGCGTTTTGTTTTTAGTTTTATCTTTATTTTTTAAGGATTTTTCTTCCTATGACAAGGAAAGCAGTATGTCCTTGCATATCGAAAGATGGGCGTGTGCTTTTTTCTGCGATGAACCAATCTCTTTGGAGGATTTCAAATGGTTTTACTTCTATAAAACCTACCTCCCACATTTTTTTAACAGAGAGTTCCATTTGAGGAACTGTAGGAGAGTAAACAGCCAAAGAGCCGCTTGGTAATAGCGCTTGGTATGCATGAGGAATAGCCTCCCAAGGTTCGGGCAAGTCAAGAACAACCGCATCTACATCTTTTTCATCGATACCCTTTGTTATGTCTTTCAACTTCAATTCATGTAGATTAGCCAAAGAGGCATCTTCTAAATTTTTTCTTGCGATATTTGCAAATTCTTCTCTAATTTCGTAAGATATTACTTTACCATTTGGTCTAACCCTGTCGCAGAGAGCAAGAGAGAGAGCGCCTGAGCCTATGCCTGCTTCTATAACGGTATCTCCTGGACCTATGTTGGAGTACATGGTGATTATGGCAGCGTCCTTTGGGTTGATTATCTGAGCCTTTCTTTTTATAGTTTCAATTTTATCTACAATTGTTGGACGCATAAGATAGTATTTTCTTCTGCCTATTTCGATGGAAGAGCCATAACTTTTACCTACGAGGTTGGAGAGGTTTAAAATGCCCAAGCCTGGAATTTTTACTGTATCATTTACCACATGAATTCTAAACTTTTCGAGTTTGCGTTCTTTTTCTTTCTCGGTCTCTTGTTCTGAAGATTCGAGAAGGATTATTCTATCTCCTTCTTGGATAGAAGTAGGTTTCATGATTTACCCAAAGGGATTGATTACAGATAGGTTTTCTTACAAAAAATTTGGTAGATACGCAAATATTAATTTTACCTATACGATTGCGGTTACGATAAAATGGATGCGGAGGTATTTTTAGCAATTGAGGAGATAAAGAAAGGGAATTTCGTGCTTATTTACGATGATGATAATAGAGAAAAGGAGACTGACATAACAGTGTATTCGGGGTTTGCAACGCCTGAGATGATAGCAAGGATGCGAATGGATGGTGGAGGGCTAATCTGCACAACTGTAGAATCGAGCATTGCAAATGTGCTTGGATTGCCTTTTCTTACAGAAGTATTCAAAGAAGTAAAAGGAAGATATCCTATTTTAGAAATGCTCTCACCAAATGATATTCCTTACGATGCGAAATCTGCTTTTTCTATAACGATAAACCATAGAAAGACATTTACTGGAATTACAGATACTGACAGGTCGATAACTATAAGAGGTTTTGCTAAATTGGCTGAAGCAGTTTCAAGTTACCTTGGAGGGTATCCGCCAAAAAATAAAGTTAAGAAAAACGATGAAAAGAAATTTCGAGAGATATTTGGAAAGAATTTTCGTAGTCCGGGGCATGTTCATCTTTTAAGGACAAGTGAACACCTTCTTTCGAGTAGGAAAGGACATACAGAACTTTCGACTGCTTTGATGATACTTGCAGGACTGCCGGGAAGTGCAACTATTGTAGAAATGATGGGAAAAGGATATGCAAAGAGCAAAGAAGATGCCATAAGATATGGAAAGGATAATTCTGGGGTTTTTATAGAAGGAAAGCAAATAATCGAGGCTTGGAGCGAATGGCTAGCAGAACTGGAGGAAAGAGAGTGAGAACAAAGGCAAGGGCATGTATACTATATGAAAAGGGAAAAAAGATGCTGTTAAATATGGATAAGGTAATTCGATGTTTTAAATCTAATAATCAAGTAGAGGTTAGATTGAATGGTTAGCAGAAATAGAGGTAAGAAAGTAAGAGTAATGGCAAGTGGAGTATTTGATATACTCCATCCCGGCCATATCTATTTTCTTGAAGAGTCAAAGTCTTTAGGAGATGAACTTGTTGTGGTAGTTGCAAAGGATTCGACTGTAAGAAAGAGAAAACACGAGCCTATTACACCTGAGAAGATGAGATTGAAGATGGTTGAAAGTTTGAAAATTGTGGATAAGGCAGTTCTCGGATACGAAGACGACCCTTTAAAGGTGGTTGAAGAGTTAAAACCTGATATAATTGCAATTGGTTACGACCAGGCGTTTGAACCTAAGGAATTAGAAGAAAAGATAAGACAAAGGGGCTTGGAAGTTAAAGTTGTAAGGTTAAAGAAATTAGAAGATGAATTGAATGGCACGAGAAAAATCATAAAGAAGATTATAGAATGGTATGAGTTCCAAAAGGCGATGAAAAAGATAGAAGGTGAAAAGGGGGAAGGATAATGGCAAAAAGTTCTTTAGAATTGCTGAAGAAAGCAAAGAAGGTAGAAAGAGAACGACAGGTAGATAATAAAAACGACAGGTGGGCGAGTTACAAGCCATATCACATAAATGTAAGTTCGCAGCAGATTGGAGGATATGTTCTTCTTCCTGGGGACCCAGGCAGAGTGGATAAGATAATTGCCGAGATGGTAGAAAGAGGAGGTAAAGTTGAAAAGATAGGTGATAACACCTTGGATTATGTGCTTAAAAGAGAATATAAAACGATGACATGCATTTTAGATGGGGAAAGGGTATCGTGCACTTCGACGGGCATAGGAGGACCTGCAACATCGATTGCAGTAGAGGAGTTAATGCAAATAGGCGCACATACTTTAATAAGAGTAGGTTCGACAGGGGCAATTCATAAAAATATAAAACTTGGAGATGTGATAATAACCTCTGCGGCTGTCAGGATAGATGGTGCGTCAGGGCATTATGCACCTTACGAGTATCCGGCTAGCGCACACCCGGTTGCTCTACTTGCTTTGATAGATGCTGCATACAATCTCTCAAAAGGTAAAAGTTGGACATATCATGTGGGGATTACAGTAGCCTCAGATACATTCTATCCGGGACAATGCAGAGAAGATTCGTTTAGTGGATATGTGCCTTTAAGGTTTAAAGGCACCCTTGAAGAATGGCAGAGGCTAAATGTGCTTAATTACGAGATGGAATCTTCCACTTTATATACTATGGGGAATGTATTAGGAGCAAGAACAGGTTGTGTGCTTGGAGTAATAGTAAATAGACAAACTGGCGAAACACCGGACGCCTCTAAGGTAGATGAATATACGAAGCGAGCAGTTGAAGTAGGTGTTGAGGGAATTAGGACTTTGATTAAATGGGATAGAGAGCAGAAGATTGAATTGTCCATAGATAATAAATGGAATCCAAATGAACTTTTGTGTAAAAAATTACTTGAAAAGTATAAAGCGAGGAATAGGAAATGAAAAAGATAGGTATTGCAGATACTACATTTGCAAGATACGACATGGGCAAATCAGCGATTGAGGAATTACAGAATAGAGGAACTGGGTTTAAGATAATAAGATACACGGTTCCTGGGATAAAGGATTTGCCTGTAGCATGTGCAAAGTTATTTGCAGAACATGAATGCGATATAGTAATTGCGCTAGGTATGCCGGGTTCCAAGATGATAGATAAGACCTGTGCGCATGAGGCATCTCTTGGTTTGATACAGGTTCAGTTGATGTTTAGGAAGCATGTAATTGAAGTTTTTGTGCATGAAGACGAGGCAAAAGACGAGAAAGAGTTAGCATGGCTAATGGATAGGAGAGCAAGAGAACATGCATTGAATGCTTACAATCTTATATTCAAACCTGAAGAACTTGTGAAAAATGCAGGGAAAGGTTTGAGGCAGGGATTCAAGGACGGGGGTCCTATAAAATAAGGAGGGAAAAGAAATGAGGATAGGGATAGTGGTTGCGGAGTTTAACTTCGACATAACGAAGATGATGTTGGAGCAGGCGCTTCAGCATGCGGAATTTTTGAATGTGAAGGTTGCAAAAGTAGCAACAGTGCCCGGAGTATTTGACATGCCAATCGTGATAAAAGAGATGCTTAAACGCTCTGATATCGATGGAGTAGTTACTTTAGGTGCTGTGATTGAGGGAGAAACAGAACACGACCAGATAGTTATACAACATGCCTCAAGGAAAATTGCAGATTTAGCGCTAGAATACTCCAAGCCGGTAAGTCTAGGCATCACAGGACCTGGCATGACAAGGCTCCAAGCCGAAGATAGGATAGAAAGAGCAAAGAATGCAGTGGAAGCAGTTGTAAAAATATACAGAAGTCTCGAGAAAGTAAGAGAATAGCGCATAATTTAGGTCGGCTGATAATCGAATATATTAAGCAGAATATCGATTAAAGGCACATGGGTAGTAATTATGAACGCGAACTTAAAAGCATACTTCATGGCGATGTTTCTGCAATCGAGAAGATTACCAAATCTTTAGACCAGATAATCAAAATGTCTTACGAGAAGGTAATCTCCAAGCCCTTTCTTGTCTTAAGAGCAGCAGGCTCTTTAGGATGCGACCTAGTTGCATTAAGGCATGATGTGGCATTCCCCATAGAGGTAAAATCGTCTATTGAACGAAAATTCATGTTCTCTGCGCAATCTGGGAGACCTGCATTACAAGCAAAACAATTTGCATTAGATTGCTCGCGTGCTGGGCTAATGCCAATATATGCATTCAGATTAAAGAACGCAGGAGAAGACCCTTGGAGAATATTCACATTACCAAACATATCTGTAGATGGCAGACTTCGTATAGTATATTCAAAAATACCACAGATTTGCACAACAAAATCAGGAAATTACATTATGGCTTGGGAGAATGGTATGCCACTCCATAAGTTCCTTGATTTTATCTGCTAACTTATCGATACAAAAGTAAGCGAGTAAGTTACCGATTGGAAGAGTGCCCTGCCACTCCATAAGTTCCTTGATTTTATCTGCTAACTTATCGATACAAAAGTAAGCGAGTAAGTTACCGATTGGAAGAATGCCCTGCCACTCCATAAGTTCCTTGATTTTATCTACTAATTTAATTTTGGTTTGTAATTAATAAAGCCAAATGCAAGAAGACCAAAGCAAATCTCCATCGTATTGTTCTGCTTTTATGAAGTAGTAATGAGTTCCCGGCTCAGGGTTATCTTCGAATGTGTAGTGGACTATCTGAGAACCATGGTTTAGTTCTTGCAATACTTTTCCATCTCTATATAAGACGATTTTTTTGAAAGAGTCAGCCTCATTTCCATGTGAATATAGACATATCGAAATCGAAACTTTTCCTTCGTTCTTGAACGCATCTCCAAGCAAATGACCATTTGCAGCGATAAATAGATTCGTTCTATTCTTTTGCTCGCTTGTTGTGAAGGCGTAAGTGCGTCTGTTATGTATAGCATCTATCAGGTTTTCTTGGTCAAGCGTTTGAGCAACCAAGCCGGTAAGATAATACCTGCCATTAGTCTTCTTCATACCCCAATCACGTTCGTGATTGTCCTGACCCGAAACAGGCGCAACTTTAAATCCTAAATTTAGAGCATCGAAATAGGCAGTTTCAAAAGGCTCGCCATGGTATCCGTTAAGAATCTCGAATGTGCAAACCTTTTCCGAACTCTTTTCAAAACTCTTTTCAAGCATTAGACCATATTTGCCATAGATAGGATGGTTGAGCCCTACAAAAGCGTTCTTTTCCTCAGCCCAGTTGTAAAAGTTCGCACAGTCCCAGAATGGAACATTACAAAGTTCATTTACACCTATTATATTGTATTCGCGAAGACCGAAGTAAAATCCATATTCCTGTCCATATAACGCAGTGAAATAAGAAGTTGATGCAAACTCTGCTTCTTTAATCGTTTTTTGATATTCCTCATCTGTAAGTAGCGAGGTATGGTCTGTAATTGCAAAAAAGTCGAGTTTAGCAACGTTTTTTGCATACGAATAAGCCTCGGCAGGCAACCCTTTACCATCTGAATAGGAAGTATGAGCATGCAACTCGCCTATATAGGACCGATAAGGTTGTCTAATTTTGACGCTAATAAACGAAATCAACACATGCGCACTCTCGTTAGAATTTTCAACATCCTTTAATTTCAATTTGATATTGTGCACACCCTCGCTTATGAAAAAATCGCATGAATAAAATGCACTCTCGCTCCCATCCAAAATAATATCAGATACCTTCGCATCGTTTAGACTAAATGATATTTCTGCATTTGTCCCATTTTCAACCTTTCCTTGAAAACTTAATTCATAATTGCCATTCGATGCAAAAACTGGATGAAATTCTACGTAATCCCCATTTTTCGTAAGAGCAAATGTTTCAGAAATGGTATTCTCTTGACTCTCTATTTTGCCTTTACCGTTACTTTCATGCAATCTTCTTATTATCGAAGAGGGTTCGTAAAGACCATTCTTTGCTGCCTTTTCTATAGATATGTAATCCAAAAAAATTTTTCCAAAATCTTCATTCGCAATTTTGAAATCATTCTTTCCATCGTTTACATTAACCTTAAACGAATAATACTGATATTCTCCTCTTAGTTCCACTTTCCCTAAAGATTCTTCATCTACAAAACATTCCATCGTAGAGACAATTAATTCGCTCTTTGCACGTATTATTAGATTGTACTCCCCCGAATAAAGGTATATGGTCTTTAAAATAGTATCTTCACCATCGATAAGAACCGATTTCTTACCCGACGCATTTGCATCATAAACAATCTTTGCACCGTTCAGAACAAATGATTCTGCTTCGAATTTAGGTCCAAGCCATCTATTATTCGTATCAACATCATGATAACTAATACCCACAGATGAAAAATATACAATGCTTCCCGTTATGACTATCACGCATATAAACAAAGCAATATGAATATTCTTTCGGGATTTTAGACGTTCTGAAATATCTCTGCTTAATCTATCTACCATTACTTTTCACCTTATCTCTTTATCCTCCTTATTCTTCCCTATATTCCAGAATATAATAAACCTATGCTAACACGCTCCATATTATCGTTTGTTAGCAGAATCATATCATCGAATCATATCGTTATCTTCATCATATTATTTTTCTTATTACTTTCTCTTATTATCTACCTACAAATATCTGTTCTGAAAAAAAGTGAGTTTTATCAACATTCGAGCATTTTTATGCTCTACATGCATACTGGGACAACATAAAATAGGTGAAAAACAATGTAGGCTTGGGGGAAAAAATATATGGCAAAAGAGTTAGACATGACAAAGTTACTTCATGGGACTGAGTTATTGAAAAGAGGGTTTGCAAGCATGCAAAAAGGGGGAGTGGTTATGGACGTTACGAACGCAGAACAGGCAAGAATCGCCGAAGAAGCAGGCGCAGTCGCAGTCATGGCACTCGAACGCGTCCCTGCTGACATACGCGCATCAGGCGGTGTTGCAAGAATGGCAGACCCTGCAAAAGTCGAAGAAATAATGAAAGCAGTAACCATTCCAGTCATGGCAAAATGCAGAATCGGGCATTTTGTAGAAGCGCAAATCCTCGAAGCGCTCGGCGTCGATATGATTGACGAATCCGAAGTTCTTACTCCTGCAGACCCGTTCTTCCATGTAGATAAGAGAAAATTCCAAGTTCCATTTGTGTGCGGTGCTCGAGACCTCGGAGAAGCCTGCAGAAGGATTGCAGAAGGAGCAGCCATGATACGCACTAAAGGAGAAGCAGGAACAGGTAACATAATAGAAGCAGTAAGACATCAAAGAGCAATCCAAGCCGCTATACGTGAACTCAAAGGTAAAGACGAGAACGAAATCGCATCTTACGCAAGAAAAATCGAGGCTCCATTCGAGATTGTAATGCAAGTTGCTAAATTACAGCGTTTGCCGGTCGTAAACTTTGCTGCAGGAGGTATTGCTACACCTGCCGACGCCGCACTTATGATGCAACTAGGCTCAGATGGCGTTTTTGTAGGCTCGGGCATATTCAAATCAGAAGACCCCAAAGAAAGAGCAAAGGCAATCGTAGAAGCAGTTACACATTACGACGACCCGAAAGCACTTGCAGAAATCTCTAAAGGCTTGGGTACACCCATGAAAGGGATTGAAATTTCGATGATACCCGAAGCGCAGAAACTCCAAGTTAGAGGCTGGTAAAGGTTGGCAAGACTGCAATTTTATTTATTTTAAATTTTTATATTTTATGTTTTGGTGTAGAGCACGAAAATTATTTCGCAAGAATTTGTTATTCATTGAAGCACCTCGCAAGGAGTCCAAGCAAATTAGCAGGTTCGTTTTTTCTAAACACTGCCTCATGAGGACATTCGCCAATATTTACCCAAAGAGCAGCGTGCATTCGTTGGTTATACCATTGAATGAAATCTTCGATCGACCCAAATCGCCAACGGTCTCTGTCCAACTCTAACCAAAAACTTTCTATCTTTCCATTGGTTTGTGGATTGTTTCGTCTTGAAGGAATGTAACAAATACCATTTTCTTCTAAGAAACCTTGGAAGTCGCATGTTCAAATTCTTCACCTGCTAACACAAATCTACTTGCATCATCAAGCCAAACTTTTCATGTAGATGCTCCTCTGTTGTTCTATGCCAATATCCATATACTAAACTGAATGTGTGTCCTCTTTCGTATCTGCATCTCTTACGTTTCTTCTGCTCAGTAGGATTTGGTATCATCTTTCCAGTTTCTACCATGTATCTGTATACCTTATGATGAGGAATCCGTTTTTCTCTTTTTTTCAACTCTTTATAGCCTAGTTCCAAAACGTTTCTCTCTCCAAATCTCATCGATTATTCTCTTCTCCTCTTCGGTCAATGGCGCCGATT
>Ga0078972_1008891_pt1 | contig 20426 bp, 17 predicted proteins | sample YelNatPaOPGAMG01_FD_67568 | JGI IMG/M metagenome (GOLD analysis project Ga0078972, IMG submission 67568) | Hot spring thermophilic microbial communities from Obsidian Pool, Yellowstone National Park, USA - OP-RAMG-01 (SPADES assembly) (version 2) | ecosystem: Environmental > Aquatic > Thermal...
TTCCAGTGCTACCTTCTCATTGGGAGACCATTCGGCATAAATGGTCTTATACTCCCGCGCGATAGTCTCCATGATCTCCGTACTGGGTGTCCCTGGATAAGCCGAGGCCACTTTCACTCCTGCCTCAAAGGCTCCCCTTGCGATCGCTTCATTGCCTGTCAAGACTCGTTTCATAGCTCTCCTTCCTACTTTTTGGCCTCCAAGAGGGCGACGCGGTGCTCCACCATGTTGCTTTCCTGAGACTTTTGCGCGGCCTTCAGATAGGCTCGGTAACTCGCCAATGCTTCTTCCCTCTTTCCAAGCCTCTCGAAACAGCGTCCTGCCCCAAGATGGGCGTTTTGCATCGGCAACGACTCAGCGCTCTCGATCGCCCTTTGATAGTATTCAAGGGCCTTGGCAAAATCCTTCTTCCCTTCGTAGGCGTAAGCCAACCCTTCGGTAGCAAAGGCCCGAAGAAGCTTCTCCTGCCCTCCCTTGTCCAGAAAGGTCGTGAAAGCCTTGATGGCCTCGTCGTAGGAGCCTTGCCTCAAATGGAGGTTTCCCTGATAGAGATAGGAAAGCTTTCCGGGCCCCGTTCGAGGATAACGTTTGGCCACCTCTTCAAGTTTTCCCAGAGCCTCTTTGAGGCCCTGACCGGTCGTTTCGCCGTAGGAAGATGTGGCTTTCTGGTAGGCCTCCATCGCCGACGCAAAGGTCACTTGGGCCTCGGCCTCCTTCCTCTTTTCCCACATCTGAAAAAGGGAGAGGGCGATCACGATCGCAACAACAACGGATGTCCCAATTACCACCTCTCTCAGGTGTTTTCGGACGAAGAGGAAGGTCCTCTCCGTAAAGGTGATAAACTCATCGGGTTCTTTGAGCTTCTTCTTCGATATCTTTTTCGCCGCAACCATCCCAAGGCTCCTTCCTTAATCTTCTTTCATCGCTTTGTGCCCGGACAGAAAAAGAGGGTTTGCCTGCAAGCCGTCTGAGGCCATCCCTCCCGGAACTCGTCATCGGGAATTCCCTTCTCGGCAGCCACGAGGTCAAGGTGACCCGGACCGAAGGACCCGTTTTTCTCCCAGACGAAGGGTTAACTTGATCTGATCCAGATACTCGATCAAGGGGATCGTGAACTTCCTCGAAACCCCGATAAACTCCTTAAACTGGGCTGTGGTGATCTCTCGATGTTCCTGAAGGTAGGCCACGAGCCTCTCCTTCAACCCTTCGATGGAAGCCCGGTGAAAATACATCCCGCTCTTAACCTTCACAAGAACCCCCTCATGAGCGAGATGCTCCATCAAAGCCCGGATCGTCTCTTCATCCTCTGACCATTGCTCTGCCAGTTCACGAGAGGAAGGTGGTTGAAGCCCTCCCCGAAGCAGGGCCTCTTCAACCCGCTTGATCAACCCCTTCTCGTCACCCGAGGCAACCCGATGTTCGGAAAGCCTGAGCTTCTCCTTCTCCAGGACGACCTTCTCTCTTTGGATCAACTCCGTGAGAAGCATCTGAAAGAGCTTAACGTCGAGCTCCGGAGGAAGCTTCGTCCGCAACTCCTCCTTCGAGAGGCCTGATCGAACGGGAAACCTCTGGTGGAAATCCCGTAACTCCCTAATCGCCGTCTCCATCAAAGCCTGGTAGTGTCGGGCATCCACCACCTTCAACCGTTCCGGATCAACGACAACAAGATCGCCCTTTTCGGAAAAAGTTTCAAGAAGCCTTTTTATTCCTTCGGGTGCCATGGGAATCCGGTCGAGCAATTCCCGAAAATGGATTCCCCCCACCCCAGCTCGAAAAACGTGGTGACCCAGCATCGCTTCGAGCGTCCCGTCCCGCAAAAGGGTCAGATCCCTCAGGACCGAGGGCTGATTTCGTTTGTGCTTCGTCGGGTGGCTGTCCACGACCACTCCGCCCCCCAGCGTCTGAATCGCTGAAGAGCCCCGGATTACAAAGCGATCACGAGGCAAGGCTACAATGGGGCGATCCAACCGGAGTTGGGCGAAGGCTCCCTGGCCAGGCTCAAGCTCTTCTCGATCGAGAAGGAGAATAGTGGCCGTTGTTAAGTTCGTTCCGATATGGAACCGAAGCTCCGTTCGATGCTTGATGGGCCTTGGCGTCGTGGGCAAAAGCTCCAAAAAGACATCAACCACCTGAGAGGCTGTGAGCGTCTCAGGATGGACCAGGACGTTTCCCCTTTCGACCCGAGAGGTTTCCACCGCCTGAAGGTTCACTGCGGTTCGTTGTCCTGCAAAGGCCCGCTCCACAGGGGTGTTGTAGACCTGAAGGTTCCGAACCTTCCCCTGCCAGCCCCCTGGCAGGATCTCCACCGTTTCTCCGACGGAGATGGCTCCAGAGATGAGGGTCCCGGTCACCACGGTCCCAAAACCTTTCATGACGAAAACTCGATCGATAGGAAGGCGAAGCACACCATCCGAGGGCCTCTCCTCAACCGCCTGGGAAAGGCCATCCAGCACGGAAACGAGTTCCCGAAGTCCCTCTCCCGTGGTAGACGAAACGGCCACAAGGGGCGCGGCCTCCAGGAACGTCCCTTTCACCACCTCAAGGACCTCTTCTTTCACCAGCTCCAGGAGCTCCTGATCCACGAGGTCGATTTTGCTTAGAACGATAAGACCGCTCCTCACCTTGAGGAGGCTGCAGATGTCGAGGTGTTCTCTCGTCTGGGGCATCACCCCCTCGTCCGCAGCGATCACGAGGGCGACCAGATCGATTCCCCATGCTCCCGCAACCATGTGCTTCACAAATTTCTCGTGGCCCGGCACGTCCACGATGCCGAGCCGTATTCCGCTCGGAAGATCGAGGAATGTGAATCCGAGCTCAATCGTAATGCCCCGCTCTTTCTCCTCCTTGAGCCGGTCTGTGTCAACCCCTGTCAGGGCTCTGACCAGAGAGGTCTTCCCGTGATCGATATGACCGGCCGTTCCCAGGATGACGTGTTTCATGCCTTGATCCAATCCTCACTCCAAAGAAACTACTTCAACGATAACAAAGAACCCCTTTCTCTTTCAACCTCTGACCCTGATTCTTTTTCGAAAACCGAGACAGCCTCTCGAGTCTCTTGGTTCCCGCTCCTCTGGACGAAAAAGTCCAGAAGGGAAATTCTAACACTCCCGTTCCTCTCTTCCCCGATCCTTGCGTAATTCCAAACCCTATCCTTTCCACGTGCCGTCGTGATCGAGGTTTCTGGATGGGGGTATCCAGGATCCCTTGATTTTCAAAAGAAAGCGAGGCGCCCTCCCAGCAAAAGCCCAAAAACCAAGGGCTTGCCATCCCCTCCTCTCCTATGTGGAAATCTTGTGGAAAAAATTGTTGCTAAAAAGGCTTAGCCTTCGAAGGGAAAAAGAAAATCCCACCAAACCCGTTCGATCAGCCAAAAAATTATCTAATAAATTCAGTAGGTTAAAAAATTGTGTTTCACACTATCCCGGTTCACAAGATCTTGGGCCATCTTTTTCGGGTGCCGCTTTCCCGTTGTTCATAACATGTTTAAACCTTCTTTTTCGGACCCTCCATCATGCCAGGCCACCATACGAAAAAGGGGAGGTCAGAAACCTCCCCGCCATCAACCCAATCGCAGCCTCCCCTTGCCCGGATCTCTCCATAAACGATCACTTCACAGCATCTCTTAGGGCGCTGCCGGATTTGAATTTCACCACTTTGGTAGCCGGGATCTTAATCTCTTTGCCCGTCTGAGGATTCCTCCCTGTTCTCGCCTTTCGCTTGGCAACCGAGAAGGTGCCAAAACCGGTGAGGGTCAACTTTTCGCCTTTTTTCATCGCTTTGGTTACGGCTGTGATGAAAGCGTTGACCGATTTTTCTGCCGAAGCCTTCGAGATCTTCGCCTCTTTCGAAATGGTGGCGATCAACTCCGCCTTGGTCATCCCAATCACCTCCTTTGATAAGAAAAAGCTATGTAGAATGTTTGTATCGGATGTGTTAAAACGATGGCCATCATAAACCATCCTGCATCCAAAAGTCAAGGATTTTCTGATCAACGGGTAACGCCCCATTGAATCGGTCCGACTTTCAGGTGCCCTCGCGAACATGCAAAGGGGTTTTCCCGAAGCCCAAAGTGTGAACGCCTCTTGACAGACTGAAAAAGTTATCCTAAAATGCAGGAAAATAGAGCGACGCCGGGTTAGCTCAGTCGGTAGAGCAGAGGACTGAAAATCCTCGTGTCCGTGGTTCGATTCCGCGACCCGGCACTTCCGAAAAGAACGGGGCAGGCAATTTGAGCTTGCCTCTTTTTTTACCTCGATACCTCGAGGGTTTCTCGACCACGGCCTCGGTGGAATCTTTCCAATGTCCTCCCCATCATCCCTTTGACAACCGATTGCCTATTTATGAGAAAGTCATCGTGTTTAAAGGGACCTCTTGTCGTCTTGGCGGAAATGTTTTATGCGAATAGATAACTTGCGAGGTAAGCAGGATGATGGCATTCAGGGATCGTTCGATTCCCCTTTACTATCAGCTCGAGAACGTTCTCAGGGAGAAGATTCGTCTGGGAGAGTACGCACCAGGCGATCCCTTTCCCACCGAAGAACAGCTTGTTCGGGAGTACGGCGTAAGCCGCATTACAGTCCGTCAGGCCCTCTCTGCCCTGGAAAAAGACGGCCTCATCACTCGACGACGAGGAAAAGGGAGCCTTGTCAGCGAGGCAAAAGGCCACTTAGAACCCATGAAGCTCACCGGCTGGGTCGAAGATATTATTGACATGGGGATCAAAACCCACACGAAGATCATCAATTTCGGCTTCGCCTCACCTCCGAGGCCCGTGGCTGAAAGGTTGAAGCTGCGCGACGGCGACAAGGTCCTTCGCATCGAACGGGTCAGACTGGTTCAGGGAGCTCCCATCTCCTACACCCTGGGCTACATCCCTCCTGATCTGGGAGCGAAGATCAACATCAAAGATCTGACGATCCACCCCATTCTCAATCTTCTCGAGCGAAAGTGTAAGCTCAACATCGCCCGAGGAACCCAGATCATCGAGGCCACTGTGGCGGACAGCCGTGTGGCCTCCCTGCTTGACGTGATGACGGGGGCCCCGCTTCTCAAGATCGAAAGAACCGTTTTTGATTCCTTTGATCGCCCCGTGGAATATATCTCCATTCTTTACCGATCCGACCGCTACCACTACAGCGTAGATCTGGTGCGGAAGGGATCGGAATCGAGAGGAAGATGGGATTATCTGAAAACGGGCAGAGGACCGACAAGATCCTCGCTATAGCCTGGTGGATATAGCCCCCATGTCGTCGACTGGGCCCTCCCGTGCATCCAAACCTCTCTCCGGCGCTCGGTTATGGAGCCGAAGACCGAATTCAGCTCGTAACCTCTTCACAAACGGCCTCGAATAGGTTAAATTTGTGAGGTTATTAAAAGCGAAACAAGGGGATCGGTCGTATGTATACGTCTGCGGATTTGAAAAAGGGACTCAAAATCCTCATCGACGGTGAGCCTTATATCGTCACCTATTTCGATTTCACGAAACCCGGTAAAGGACAGGCTCTCTATCGCACCAAGCTTCGAAATATGATCACAGGAATCACACTCGATCGAACCTTCCGGCCCGGCGATACCTTTGAACCGGCATCTCTCGAAGAACGTCCGATGCAGTACCTCTACAAGGAGGAAAACCTCTACCACTTCATGGACAACGAAACCTACGAACAGATCACCATGACCGAGGACGCCCTGGGCGATGCCAAGAACTATCTGACCGAAAACCTTAACGTCAAGATCTTGATGTTCGGTGAAAAGGCCATCGGTATCGAGCTTCCAAACTTCGTCAACCTAAGGGTTGTCAAAACCGACCAATGGGTCAAGGGCGATACCTCGGGCAGCGACTCGAAGCCCGCCACCGTGGAGACGGGTTACGTCCTCCGGGTTCCTCCCTTTGTGGAGGAAGGCGAACTGATCACGATCGATACCCGAACCGGAGAATACTCAACCCGAGTTAAAGGTTAGCGTGTGCCGAGGAATTGGGCTCTGGTCCGACGAAAGGCGCTTCTCGAGCGAAGGGCCGCCTTGATTCACGCGGTGAGGCAATTTTTCATCGATCGGGGATACCTCGAAGTCGAAACCCCGCACCGTATCCCTGCTCCAGCTCCTGAAATCCACATCGATGCCCTTCCTTCCGGTGAGTGGTACCTTCACCCCTCGCCTGAGCTTTGCATGAAACGGCTCCTCGCCGCAGGCTACGAAAAAATCTTCCAGATCTGCCGCTGCTGGCGAGGGGGCGAACGGGGAAGACTCCACCTTCCCGAATTCACCCTCCTGGAGTGGTACCGATCAGGCTGCGATTACTTCGGGCTCATGACCGAGTGCGAGGAGATGATTCGAACCGTGGCCGAAGCCTTGAATAGGGGGCCTTGCCTTCGATTTCAAGGCCGGGACATCGATCTCTCGGGTCCATGGGAAAGGATCACCGTTAGGGAGGCGTTCCACCGTTACACGACAAGGACCGCAGAGGAAGCCCTTGCCCTTGATGTTTTCGATGAAGAGATGGTCCAGGAAATCGAGCCCAACCTGGGCCTCGGCAATCCAACCTTCCTCTACGACTACCCTTGCCAACGGGGTTCCCTTGCCCGCCTCAAGGCGGACGATCCTGAAACGGCTGAACGCTTCGAACTCTACATGGGCGGCATCGAGATCGCCAATGCTTTTTCCGAGCTCAATGACCCGGCCGAACAACGAAAACGCTTCGAGGAAGAGGAGACCTTGCGCCGAACCCTCGGCAAGGCCTCCTATCCCGCTCCTGAACGGTTTCTCTCGGAGCTCGAAACCCTGCCACCTTCCGCGGGCATCGCCTTGGGAGTGGATCGCCTTGCCATGGTCTTCTTCGATGTGGCGACGATTGATGAGGTCGTAGCCTTCACCCCGGAGGAGCTCTAATTCCTCAAGAAAAGAGCCCGTCAAGGGAACGTTCCCTCCTCGATCGAACCGCTTCCGGTCAAGATTTGGAGCAAGCAGCCTTTCTGCCAAGCTCGTAAGCCTCTTTCATCTTCCCCTCGTTCTTCTTGATCTCTCCCTTCTGGGCAGCCGAGGCTTGGACGGGTTTGAGGAATTTCAGCCCCGAAAACTGGCAGGTGTTCTTAAAGCTCAGCACGATGGGGTCGGCCGTATGGACCCTTGCGTCTCCGCAAACCGTGATCAAACCGACCCTTTTACCTACCATTCGCGGGGCGTACGCCTCGTGCCATTTCCATTGTGCGTCGAAAAAGGCGCACCAGCGATCCAGATAGGCCTTCATCTGGCTCGTCATGGCCCAGAAGTAGAGGGGAACGCTGTGAATCAGCGCATCGGCTTCCAGGATCTTGGGATAGATGGCCTGCATGTCGTCTTTGAGGGCGCAAACGCCAGCCCTGTTGCACTTCCCGCAATCCAGACACCCCAGGATCTTTTTTCTGCAGAGAACGATCTTCTCAACCTCCGCACCTTCGTCCCTTGCTCCCTCCAAGGCTCGATCCAAAAGAATGTCGCTGTTGCCTGAAATCCGCGGACTTCCCAAAACACCCAAGACCTTCATCGGTATTACCTCCTTTGCGAAGGATTCTCCCTAAGGTTGCAATAAATCCTGCTCAAGGGCCCCCTGAGGGCGCCAGAGAGGACCTACAGCGGCTCCTCAAGGAGGTTGAATACAAAGTTGCACCGCCTCTGCTGGACTTCTCCCCTGGTGGGGTCTTCGGTAACCGCTCACCTGTCAACAAAACCCCCTTCACAAGACCTCTGAGGCGTCCTCTCCGGGGCTCCGTTATGCGGCGGGTGGGCTCCCTCTGCTTTCAGAACAGCCTTCTGAAAGCTCCATGTAGGGAACGGCGAAGGCGGCCATCAGAAGCAGGGCTCCAAGGGCCGCAAAGCCGGCACCAAAAGAACCCCACTGTCCTGCGATCCCAATCCCGGCTGGAACCATGCCCGCTCCAACGAGAATGCTGATGGGCATGGTCAAGCTCACGGCCACGTTCTTCGTCCTTGGAGATCCAATCCGCGACAGGGCTGCAAAGCCTGCCGGAAAGAAAGAGGTGGCGCAGAGGCATTGGAGGAACACAACGGGCACGAACCATGACCCCGGCACAAGGCTCAGGAGAACCGTGCTGACGCCCGACAGAAAGAAGACGCCACGCATCGTCCGTTTTGGACCCAGGTGGTCTGCGGCCCACCCGGCCGCGAAGACCATCACAAGGGTGGGAACCCGGGAAAGGCCTACCCACGTATTGGCCCACGTCCGCTCAACCTCCTTCTCGGCCACAAGATAAAGGGGAAGCATGCTGTAGACCCCAAAACTTGCTCCGATCCCAAGACAGAAGAGGATCATGATGATCCAGAACGATCGATCAGAAAAGATCACGCGCACGGTCCCGATGTTGGGCGCCTCTCCAGGAAAATTTCCTCCCTTCCCAAATCGGAGAAAGACGAGGCCCATTCCAAGACAGAGAACACCGAACAGGATAAGTGATTGGCGCCACGTCATCCACCGCAGGAGCATTTCCACGACCAGAGGAGAGAGAACAAAGCCAAGATTGGGGGCGAGCTCATGGAGGGCAATCGCTTTCCCCCAGTCCTTGGACGTCACCAACTCCGTAATCGTCGCGATGGCTGAGGGGAGATATACCCCCGCAGCCATCCCCACGAGAAAAAACCCGATCCGGATGCCCCAAAGGCTGTGGCTTGAAGCCACGAGGGTTGCCGCTCCACAGACCGCCCCACAGGAGGCGACAATGGTCCCTTTGTGGGTGAGGCGCCTCGAGATAAAGCCCGACCCCAGAAGGAGCAAGGAGTAGCCGAGGGAGAGGGTGAAGACGAGGGAACCGGCCTCATCGTGGCCCAGTTGGAGCTCCCTCTCGAGGACGGGCATCATGGGCGTGAGGGCGAAGCGAGCGAGAATGTTCGAGAAAAAGATGCCCACCAGAAAAAGGAGGGGGCCCATACGACTGCGGAGCGAGGCCGGTTCGTTGTCTCCCCGCAGCTCGTTACTCGCCTTCATCTTGCCCTCATCCCTGCCCTTCACGGAACATCCCCAGCTCCAAGTATCGGTCGATGATCCGAACAAACATTTCCACGCCCAGGGGCAGAACTTCCTCATCGATGTCGAAAAGGGTGCTGTGATAGGGGTGAACGATGCCCTTTTCCTCGTTCCGAATCCCAAGTCGGAAGAAGGCCCCTGGCACCTTTTCAAGGTAATAGGCGAAGTCCTCGCCTCCCATGGCGGGCTTCACGACCACCACGTTTTCGGAGCCGATTCCCTCGGCACAGGCCTTTGCCACCAGCTTCGACATCTCAGGATCATTGATGAGCACGGGATACCCATACTCATAATCGAGCCGACAATCGACCCCAAAGGACTCTCCGACACCCTTTACAACCTGCTCCAGTCTTGTACGGAGCTTCTCCCTTACTTCGGGTGTTAAAGAGCGTACCGTCCCCCATAGCTCCACCTCGTCGGGAATGATGTTGAAAGCTGTTCCGCCCGAGATCTTGCAAAGAGAGATGACCCCGCTTTCAATCGGATTGACGTCCCGGCTGACTACCGAGTGGATCTGGCAGATCAGATGGCCTGCCACCATGATTGGATCCTTGCAGAGATGGGGAAAGGCTCCATGGCCTCCCTTTCCCACAACCTTGATCGTGATCCGATCGGCTGCAGCCAGCCCCTCCCTTTCGTATACGCCCACCTTTCCGACGGGAAGCAGGGGAAAGACGTGGGCTCCGAAGATGGCGTCCACCTTCGGGTCTTCGAGGACGCCTTCCTTAACCATCACCTCTCCTCCACCTCCTCCCTCTTCGGCAGGTTGGAAGATCCACTTGATATTGCCTTTCACACGGTCCGAAAGGCCGCTGAAGAACCTTGCTACGCCGAGCAGGATCGTCGTATGGGCATCGTGACCGCAAGCGTGCATCTTTCCCTTTATCTTTGATGCGTAGGGAACCCTCTGCGGTTCATCCATAGGCAAACAGTCCATGTCGGCTCGGATGGCCACGGTCTTTCCAGGTTCTTTCCCCCGCAGCAACCCGACCACTCCTGTCTTGGCAATCCCGGTCTTCACTCCCATCCCAAACCGTTCCAGCCACTGCGTCACGAGCTTCGCCGTCTCGACCTCCTCGAAGCCAAGCTCCGGATGCATATGGATCTTTCTGCGAACCTCCACCAACCATTCTTTCATTTCATCGATGCGCTCTCTCAACCTCTCCGTCATGATCGCTCTCCTCCCACGAAATCTCCCGAACCCTTCGGGGATTCTCTTTTCTCTCCTTTTCCCTTCTCGCTCTTCCCTCTACCCTTTTCCCTTTTCCCTCTTCTCCTTTCCCTCTTCATCCATACCGATGACAGCTCACCTCCCGACCGTCGGGGAAGCGAAGCATGGATGGTTCTTTCACCTCGCAGATAGAACCGATCTTTTCCGGGCATCGCGTATGGAAGCGGCATCCCGACGGCACGTCGGTTGCGCTGGGAATATCGCCCTCAAGATAGATCGTCTGGTTCGGTTGATCGGCCTGGGGCAGAGGAACAGCCGAAACGAGAGCCTTCGTGTAGGGATGTTTTGGCGACGAAAAAACCTCCTCCGCCCCTCCCGTCTCAACGAGCTTCCCCAGATACATCACCCCTACCCTGTCGCAGACGAAACGAATGACCGCCAAATTGTGGGAGATGAAAAGGTACGTGAGGCCCAGGGTCTTTTGAAGGGATTCCAAGAAATTGAGCATCTGGGCCTGCACGGAAACGTCGAGGGCCGAAGTCGGTTCATCCAGGATGAGAAGTTTCGGCTGAAGGGCCAGAGCTCGGGCAATCCCCACCCTCTGTTTCTGGCCTCCGCTCAGTTCGTGAGGATAGCGAAAGAGATGCTCTCCTTTAAGGCCCACAACCTCGATCAGCTCTTCGACCCTTTGTCGCAAGGCCCTTCCCTTCAGCCTCTGGTGGATCACCATGGGCTCCGCAATGCTTTTAAAGACTGTCTTTCGAGGGTTTAAGGAGGAGTGGGGATCTTGAAAGATCATCTGCATGTTCCTCCTCATCTCCTTCATCTCCGACTGCGAACAAGACGAAATCTCCCTTCCCGAGAGGAGAATCCGACCGGCTGTTGGCTCGACCAATCGAAGGATCGCCCGGGCCACGGTGGTCTTTCCGGAGCCCGATTCTCCTACCAGCCCAAAGGATTCCCCTTCTTCGACGTCAAAGGAAACGCCATCGACGGCTTTGACAGCCCCCTTCCCCTTCCCCCAAAAACCTCCCTTCAGGGGGAAGTGTTTTTTCAGGTCCTCGACCTTCAGCAGCACTTCCATCGCGTCCAACTCGAAGGTTGTAAAAATCCCTGCATAAAAGCCCCGGTGAGGGCGCCAAAGAGGCCTTGGAGCGGCACCTTAAAGAAGCGAAATTCTCCCTTCGGCGAACTCTCCGGAACTCCACTCTTGGTGAAGCCTATAGCAACCGTCCGGATCTCAAGAAGACCCGCTTAAAAAGGCCTCCAGGGCGTCCTCTCCGGGGCTCCACAATGTAACGGCCGGGTCACTCACTCCCCTCGAGGCGATCCGCCACCCCTTCGTCTTTCGCATAAAGATGGCAACTGACCCAGTGTCCTTCCCTGACCTCGATCGATAGCGGCTTCAAACGTTGACACGCCTCCCTCGCTTGCGGACAGCGCGGGTGAAACCTACATCCCGGAGGCGGGTTGATGAGGTTTGGAATCGTTCCTCTGATCCCTTCAACGCTACCTCTTCTCTTGGAAAACGTCAGAATTGAACTCAACAATCCCTGGGTATAGGGATGAAGGGGACGCTGGAAGAGTTCGGCCGTGCTGCATTGTTCCACCACGCTTCCAGCGTACATGACGGCGATCCTTCTGCACACCTTCGCGACTACGCCCAGGTCGTGGGAGATGAGAAGAATGGAGTGGCCGTGCCGTTCAACGAGGTCTTTCAAGAGTTTAAGAATTTGCGCTTGGATCGTCACATCGAGGGCCGTGGTGGGTTCGTCCGCGATGAGAATGCGGGGAGCCCCTGACAAGGCCATGGCAATGAGAACCCTTTGCCTCATGCCTCCGCTGAATTCGTGGGGGTATGACTTGATCCGCGATTCGGGCTGAGGGATCCGAACCTCTCTCAGGAGCTCGATGGCCCTCCTGAGGGCCTCCTTTCGCCCCACGCTTTTTTGTCGGGGGTTACGGGTTTGGTTCTTCGCGTGGGCTTGGATCACGTCGACCAGTTGCTCCTCGATGGTGAAGACGGGGTTGAGAAAGGTCATGGGATCCTGAAAGACCATGGCGATCCCGCTGCCACGAAGGGCCCTCATCTCGTCTTCAGACTTTTTTAGAAGGTCTTCGCCCTCAAACCAGATCTCGCCCGAGACGATTCGGGCTGGCGGAGTCGGTAGAAGTCTCAAGACGGCCTTTGCCGTGATCGATTTTCCACAGCCTGTCTCGCCCACCAGGCCCAAGGTATCCGCGCGGCCCAACGTGAGATCGACCCCGTCAAGAACTTGAGAGACCCCCTCAAAGGTATCAAATTCGATCTTCAGGTCTCGGATCCTGAGAATCGCCTCCATCTCCTAACCTCGACTCTGAGGATCGAGAACATCCCTCAAGCCGTCCCCGAGAAGGTTAAATCCCAGGACCGTGAAAAGGATGGCCAGACCCGGAAAAGTGGCCATCCACCACCGATCCGGCAGATAGTTACGGCCCACAGAGATCATGGCCCCCCATTCGGGTTCAGGAGGTTGGGCGCCCACACCGATAAACCCCAGGTTCGCCGCGAAGAGAATGGCCATGCCCATATCCATGGAGGCTTTCACGATAATGGGAGAGGTGCAGTTGGGAAGGATGTGGCTGAAGATGATCCTCAGTTTCCCGGCTCCGATCGAACGGGCCGATTCCACGAACGCCTCTTCCCGCAACGAAAGCGTCTTGCCCTGGACAAGCCTCACATAGCCCGGCCACCAGACCAGAGACAAAGCGATCATCGCATTCTTGATCCCGGGCCCAAGAACCCCCACGATGGCAAGGGCCAAGAGAAGCCCTGGAATGGAGAGAAAGATGTCCGTAATGCGCATGATCACTTCGTTGACCCAGCCTCCCACGTAGCCTGCAATGATCCCGAGGGGAATGCCGATCCCCATCGCCACAAAGACGATGATCAGACCGATCTGGAGTGAAAGCCGTGTCCCCATGATGACCCGGGAATAGATGTCCCGTCCCATCTCGTCTGTGCCGAAGGGATAGGAGCGGCTTGGAGGCTTGAGCTTGAGGTCCATATGAACCGCCCCTTTGATGTCTTCGGGGTGTGTCAGGATGAGGGGGCCGATGAGGGCCACGATCAGAAGAGCGGCAACGATGCTCAACCCCACGACCGAGAGGGGGCTTCGGCTGAGGGTGTAGAGGATGAGCTTGAAACTCCGAATCTGGCTCTCATGCTCCGCGCGCCACCTTGAAAGCCAGGACGTTTCATCCATGACGTCGCCCTCTTTTTTCATCGAATTCTCGTTGACCTTCTACTCGTACCTCACTCTTGGATCAAGATATCCGTATCCGATATCGACAAGCAAGTTTGCAATCATGAAATTGAGACCCAGAAGGATCGTGACCGCCATGACAGGCTGAAAGTCAGAATAGACCGCAGCAGCCACCGCATAATAGCCGATCCCCGGCCAATCGAACACCGTCTCGACGAGAATCGTCCCGCCCAACATCCACCCATACCGTAGCCCGATCATCGTCAGCGTGGGGATGAGAGCATTCTTCAAAGCATACTTGAAAAGGATCACGCGGTTGGGAAGGCCATGGGCTCTTTCATTGAGAACAAAATCCTTATGAAGGACCTCGAGCATCTCGGCTCGATTGATCCGGGTAATGCTTGCCAAAGCGGGAAAGGAGAGGACGAAGGCAGGAAGAAAGATATGGACGAGGCCGTTTTTCAGAACCACCCAGTTCCCGCTGAGAAGGCTATCGATCAGAAAGAACCGGGTGAGGGGTGTCGGTGGAGGGATCATCGTATCAAGTCTTCCGCCGAGAGGAAGCCAGTGGAGTTTGGCCGAGAAAAGGAGCTGAAGCATGATCCCCAACCAAAACATGGGCACCGCCACGCCCGTCACGGAGAAGAAACGGATCAGGTGATCGATCCAACGGTCGCGATAGACCGCAGACAACACCCCAAAAAGGATGCCAAACAGGGTGGCGAAGCTGATGGAAACGAAGACAAGCTCGAAGGTGGCGGGAAGATAGTTCTTGATATCCTCCCAAACCTGATGACGGGTCCGAATGGAGCGTCCGAAATCGCCCTTTAAAAGGCCCTTCATATAGAGACCATACTGGACGATTAAAGGACGATCCAAACCGAACTCTTTGCGAATGACCTCAACCATCTCCTCCGTGGCATCCGGACCTGCGGCAAGCCTTGCCGGATCGCCCGGCGCGATGCGTGAGATGGAAAAGACGACCACGCTCAGGCCAAAGAGGGTGATGCCCATCAGAACGAGGCGCTTCACAAAGAATCGTTTCATACTCAATCCCACAGCGGCCCAAGGCTCCTGCGAAGCCAAAGATTTGGGGAGAGGCGAGCTGTTCCGTCGGAACCTCTCCCCTTCACGAGCTCCCTCCGTTGTCAATCCTGAATATAGAGCGGATAGAGATCGATCTCGCTGGTCAAGCGCATGGGTGAAAAGACAAACCCCTGGAGGTGTTTTCGAAACGCCCACCGCCTGTTGTAGAGCATGCCAAAGATCTCGGGCGCGTCCTCCATGATCATCACCTGAATCTGCTCGTAAAGACTCTTCCTCACGTTCCAGTCCGCCGTGAAGCGGGCCTTCTGGATGAGGTCCCAAACCTTCTCATTCTGATAGAAGTGGGATCCGTAATACTTTCCCCACGAATCCTTGTGATACTGGATCGCCACCACATCGGGGTCATTCATGATGGGCGTCGTAAAAACCGCCATCAGGTCCGGTGAAGTCTCCACCTTCGAAGCCCGGGCCACCATGTTTGGCCACACCAAAGGAACCATCTTCAGCTTGATGCCGAGCTGGGCCAGATTATCGAGGAGCACCAGACCGATCTGTCTTTCCTCTTCCAATCCCTGGACGTAGACATACTCCAGCTCAAAGCCGCCGTTCGGATAGCCCGCCTTGGCCAAGTATTCCTTTGCCTTTTTCATATCCTGACGATAAACGTTGGGAACAGGGATGTAGCCTTTCATCCCTTTCGGAAAGGGGCTATCCTCGAGAATGGCATTGCCGTTGTAGATCTTGATCATCGAAGGATAGTCGAAGGCGTAACAGATGGCCTTTCGGATGTTGATGTCTTTCGTGTATCCCTTCTGGGTATTCATCTTGATGCCAAAGGTCGTCCATCCCGGATCGTTGGTAACGTAGATGTTCGGGTTCTTGGCCACGGCATCGAAGTCTTCGGAGTTGAGACCCGCAACGACGTCGAGCTCCCCTTTCTCGAGACCCATTCTGAGCGAGCTCGACTCGCGTATGATCTTGTAGATCACGCCGTTTACGTGCTTCGGGTTTTCCCAACCTTTCCAATAATCCTCCACGGCCTCGAGCTCGTAGAGGACGCCGTGTTCCCATCGCTTCTGGCGAAAAGGACCTGACCCTGCTGAATGATCCTTCATCCACTCCTGCCCCATGTCACCCGCCTTCTCATTGGCCAGAACCACCTTGGGGTTCATGATGTACCACCAGGGGATGGCCATCTCAAAGGCCGCATAGGGAGCCTTGAGGCTGAATTCGATGGTGTAGTCGTCAATCACTCGGATGCCGTCCTTATCGAGAAAGTCCAAAAGCATCCAGGCCGGGCCTTTCTTCAGGGCGAGGGTCCTTTCAAAAGACCATTTGACCGCGTGGGCCGTCACCGGGTCTCCATTATGGAACTTGGCGTTTCGGACCAGTTCAAAGGTCCACTTCTTCCCATCCGCCGATTTTTTCCACGACTTGGCAAGCCAGGGGATGAGTCTGGGCGGATTGCCCACGTATTTCAGCAGGGCATCGTAAAGGGCCTGCTGAAGCATTCGGGTCGACCAATCGTAGAACTGGCTCGGGTCGATGTTGGGGGCAGGCTGCCTTTCTCCATAAACGATGATCTTTTTCCCATCCCTCTTCTCATAAGCAAAAAGTGCCGGGCTCACCGTAAAGCTCACCATCAGAATCGCTGCCAAAACGATCAAACCCCAGTGTCCTTTCTTCATGCCACCAACCTCCTTTCTCAGAATCGACAAACGAAGAGAAACTCAAGCGCCAAGATTCCCCGAAAATTGGAAAGCCGTCGTCCCTTTCTCTCTCCATCACCTCCTTCAGCTCAGCAGTTCCTTAACGACCCTTGCGACGAGCGATCGGGCAAGGACAATCGGCTTCCCCGTGATTTCTCGAAGGGTTCGCCTCATGGCCTCACTGTAACCCATGCAGTGCATCACGATCAGCGAAGGATTGGCCGCCTTCAGTTCCCTCCCGGCCGTCCGTAGCTCCTCAGGCCGCCCGTAGGGAGAGGCTGCCCTGATGATCACCTCCCCTTTCAGTCGACCATACTTCTTACGGGCCTGCTCGGTCTGACTCGCAAGAGGAACAAGCATTCCAACTCTTTCTTTACCCGAAAGAAGGGCCGCCATCATATGGTCGACGATCTTTTGAGGCTCGATGAAGAGCTTCTCCGTCGAAAACTCGGGGAATCGCCCCGTGCAGAGGAAAAGCAGAACCTCTGCACCTCGTTCGGTCAGGACGTTGACGCAGTGCTGAACACGGGGGATGATATGCCTCCTACCCACGACCACCTCTGTTCCATCGGCCATCCGCGTGCAGAGAACGATGTCTCCCTTTCTCGGATAAAACCTCTTCACCTCCTCGTGGGATAGTCCATCCAAGGCTCCAGCTTCCATCACCTCCACTTCAGGGCCAAGAATCTCCTGTATCTCGGGCACAAGGTCCGTCCTCGGAGATTGGCCGATCGTGATCATGCCCATCCTTTTTGCAATCAAGGTTTCCTCCTTCCTCCGAGGTTCTGCCCCCCCAGGGTTTGAAGATGGGTCATGGGGCCATAGAGGGCTACCATCCTTTCGAACTCTTTTTCATCATAGAAACGGCATGTTCCCCTTCCGAAGGCCTTCGCCACCTCGATGCAGAATCGGACAGCCTCTTCGATGTCGACTCCATGACTTGCTCCCGTCGCACAACCCGGGACGACGGTCTCGGTCGTGATGGCTACCCCAACGACCGGTGCATGGGTTGCGACGCAGGGTTGAAGAATACTGTTGAGGTGATGAATCTCGTTTCCATAGGGCGTGATGTCCTGCATCGTGATGGCGAAAACGGAGGCGCGCCGCCCTGTCGTGATCTCCATGATCGAAAGAAGGTCTTCGCTCACCCTCAGAATATAACCCTCCTTTACGGTGGGTGAAATGGCAAAGCCTCTCTGGTTGATGATCCGGTTCCCTTTGGTCGTATCGACGGAGAGGATGGCCTCCATGGCAGGATCAACCTCGTGGGCGTTGAGGGTCTCCATGCTCACGGGTGAGCCCATGAAGGGCACCGGTTCGTGAGGTGTGACCGGAGCATGGGGACAGATGTGGGTCGAAATGATGACATCGCCCTGCAACACATCCCCTCTCTTCTTCATCTCAGCAAGCTTGAGTGCAGCCGAAAGGGCTGTGATCGCTCCGTCTCCATCTGAAACGAGGCCGAGGACCTCGGGTCTCGCTCCAATCCCTCCAAGCCTTCCGATCACGCCCAGGGTGGGAGCGTCTCCCTTTGCGCTTCGGCCCCGGAGCCCATGGATCCACACTTTGATCGAGTCCGTCGTCCCCCTCTCCCCTTTGATCCGTTTCACCTCCACCCGGTCAGCCCCCCTCCTCTTGAGAAGGGAGGCCACGGCTTTCCCATCCACCTTGGGATTTTCCAAAAAATCGTACATCTCGATCATTTGCTTGAATGCCATAAGAAAACCTCCGTTCTGACCGGAGAAAGGCATCGAAGTGGTTCGCTACTTCTGCGAAGAATTCGCCTTGCCTTTTCCATCCGGTTACACCATCCCATGAAGCAAGCCCCTTCAAGGCAGAAAGATGATATATTAATTTCTCCCGTCTTGTCAACCACGATGAAAAAGACGGACCGCAATGAGAACCGGTGGGCGAAGGCTCGGCAAGCTCAGGAGATGGCTCAAGAAGAAAAGAAAAGGCCGGCATCATTGGCCGGCCACGGAATCAAGAAAAACTTCCTAAATGCTTTGTCCGATGAGCAGTTTTGCGTCATGCTCAGGACGAGCGTTGCGACCCGCACGCGGAGCAGTGGGTAGCATGAGGAAACATCCATCTCATGGCATTCACCTCCTTCCTTATGATCCATTCTAAGCCCCCATCCCACTCTATGTCAAGCCGGTGCCGAAGCAGAATTTCTTGTATTCGTAGGGTAAACGGATGACGGGAAATTACGAACCACCCTTGACAGCGAATCGGGACTGCGGTATGGTTTGAGCGTCGGCTGCAAGAGGGAAAGGATCAGGGATGCCAGAAGAACAAAGACCCGTCTTTACCAGCCCCATCCCAGGCAAAAAGGTCGAGGGCATTCCGGAGGGTCTTCCTCCAGAAGAAACGGAGCGCCTTCTCAGGCTTCAGACTCGATTGACGGGATTTGTTCTTCACCTGATCCAAGCCTTTCTCCGAACCGGCTACTATACCCCTGAACACCCCGAATCGCTCCGAGCCAAGGAAGGGCTGTATCAGGAGTTTCAGTCCCTTTTCGAGGAGGAAGATGAGATTGCCTTTCTCATCAAGGATGAGCAGGAAAGGCAGGAGGTCCTGGTTGAAGGCATTCTTCCTGAAGGGCAGAGGTTGAGCCGGATGATGCTCAAGGGTATGGGAGAGCTCTACGTCCCAAAGTTCGTAAAGTACCTGGAACGAAAAGACCTGGTCAGCCTTACCCTGAAGAGCCGTATGGATCAGAGCGAATTCACCCGGTTCGTGGATGTCATGAGCGAACCGAGCCTCGTGGACACCCGTCGTAGACAGGACAAAGAGCGCTTTGCCCAGACCCTTATCAGTCGAGGTATCCTCAACATCTCCTATGTCTTCAACGATGAGCTCCTCGGCTCCGAGCGCGAGATGCCTTGGCGTGCTCGGATCACCCTTTCGCGCATCCGAAAGGATCTGAAGATGATGCCTCTGTTTCAGAGGCTCTGGGGAAAACAGATTCAGGACATACGAAACCATCTTCTCTGGGATGCCCTTCGGCCCATCCGGCAGTCGGATCTCCTTTGTGCCGTTTTACGGAACAGCGACCTGGCCGTCACGACGGAAAACGATGAGGAAACCCTCGAGAACGGGATTCTTTCCTTCCTGCAAAAGCATTATCTCATCGGAACGGGAAAACTCTTCCTTCGAGACCATCTCGAGCTCAAGGGACGGGAAAGACGAGACCGCTTTGAGCAGAAATCGGACCGTCTGGTCAAGAAGATCTGCGCTCGGTTGAGAGAGAACGAGACCCGTGAGTCGGAGAGCCTTCTTGAAGAGTATTTCCGGAAGGATTTGATTGCCCTCGAGGAGTTAACTCCTTCCCTCAAGGAGAAGATTCTTGTCGAAAGGTTGACGGACAAATTCCTCGCCTTTACGGAACGTTTCTTTCTCCAGCTCGATCAGGCCCGAGAGAAGGAAAAATTTCTCACTGTGGCTCTCTCATTTATCAAAATCATCCCGGAACTTATCCGCAGGGATCGCTACGTTGAGGTCCTGCGCATTCTCGAAGCGTTAAGAAGGCATTTTCACGAAGGAAGGATGTGGTCCCTCTTGGCAGGTCAGGTCCTCGAGGAGATTGGGCGAGGGCCCATCCCCCTTCTTCTCAAGGAGAAGTTTCTTGGCTCGAAGAAAGAGGCCCGCAGCCAGATGATCCCCATTTTCATCAGTCTCGAGGCAGGAGCCATCCCCAGTCTGCTCACAATTCTTAAGACGAGCGACGATCAGTGGGTGAGGAAAAACGCATGCGAGGCTTTGATCCAGATCGGCCCCGTAGCCACGGCTCATCTCTTGAGGGAACTCCAAAACGGCGAAACTTCGCCGGCGACGACCCGTGACATCATCCGGCTGTTGGGAGAGATCCCCTCGACGGGCGAGAAGGGCCCTCTCCTGGAGCTTCTCAGGCGCTATGCGGAAAACGAGGATCCTTCCGTCAGAGAGCAGGCCCTTCACGCCCTTTGGCGGATCGGAAAGGCTGAGGAAGAAAATCTTTTTCTTGCCCGCCTTGACGACCCCCATCTGGAAGTTCGAAAGAAGGCGGCCTGGTGCTTGGGCATGATCAAGAGCTCCCAGGGAGCCCGAAGATTGGTGGAAATCCTCAACTCCCTCGGCTCCAGTCCCTCGCCTGAAACCGATAACTTTGAAACATACCTTTACTACGCCCTAGCTTTATATGGGAATCTTACGGTAGGTGCCAAGCCGATCCAAAAGCTCCTTCTTGTTCTACTCCA
>Ga0078972_1008892_pt1 | contig 20423 bp, 19 predicted proteins | sample YelNatPaOPGAMG01_FD_67568 | JGI IMG/M metagenome (GOLD analysis project Ga0078972, IMG submission 67568) | Hot spring thermophilic microbial communities from Obsidian Pool, Yellowstone National Park, USA - OP-RAMG-01 (SPADES assembly) (version 2) | ecosystem: Environmental > Aquatic > Thermal...
TGTTGTTAATAATATAAATTATATCAGGTTTGGTGACCGATGCTTTTTTATTTATTTTCCTTTATACACCTATTTTCATTGGTAAATCCCACTTTATTTACGAATGAACCAAATTTTTTGATTACAATAATTTGTAAAGAGAAAATTCCAATCTCTGCCCCGCCCTCAATTTGAGGGCGGGGCACGTTCACGCAACGACTTTGTCGGATTGCTTCAATAGTTCCAGCAGGTAGCAAATTCGCCTGCCTGACGGCAGGCAGGCAATGACGGGCAAATCCCCCTTACTCCCCCTTTGTCAAAGGGGGATTTAACGTCTCAACTTCTTACTCTTTACTTTCCAATCAGGTCTTTAACTCTTTTTTTGAAATCTTTGTCAATTTCAGCTTCAAAGACGACCTTTTTCCCTTTAGATGGGTGAGTGAAAGCGATTTTAAAAGAAAATAACATCAATCTATCATAATTCGTCTTAGAATATATTTTATCTCCGACAACTGGATGTTTGATAAACGATAAATGAACCCTTATCTGATTTGTTCTTCCAGTTCTCGGGAAAACATCAAGATAACTAAAATTCTTTCCTCGCTCAATTAATGAAAAATCTGTTATAGCATCTCTTCCGTATTCCATAACCTCAAGTTTTTTGAAACCAGAAAATCTTCCTATTGGCGCATCAACTGTAAGAAAATCTTTTTCAAAAACTCCCGCACACACGGCTTTATAGTTTTTACTTACCTCTCTTTGAGTAAACTGTTCTATTAGATTTTTCTGAGCTTTCTCATTTTTAGCCACAACCATAATTCCACTTGTATCAGAATCCAGTCGATGAACGAGCCCGAGACGTTTCATCTTTAATAACTGGTCAGAAAACCTTTGAGAATATAAGAGCCATACAAGCGTATTTTTCGAAAACTCAAGGGCGCTAAAATCATTCATCCAGTTATCATCGGTTGGATGAACCAGCATGCCGTTCGGTTTATTTATAACTATTATGTCTTTATCCTCGTATATTATTATAGATGAAAGAGATGTCTTATTCTTCTCCTCCGATTTTAAATCAATCTCTATCTCGTCATCGCAGATCAGGATATAAGACGGCTTTACTTCTTTAGAGTTTACCTTAATACTTCCATTTAATATCAGTTTTTTTATAAATTCTCTTGAATAATTAAGCTGGGTCTTTAAAAAGATGTCTATTCTTTCTCTGTTTCCGTTATATATTATTTTTTTCTTTTCCATATTTAAAAATAAAATAAATCGAGATAAAAAATACGATAAGTGATAGGAACTGAGCCTGAGAAAAACCAAGTATTTTGCTTCCCCTATCATCTCCTCTAAAAAATTCAACGATAAATCTAAGTATAGAGTAACTCATAAAATAAAGGAAAAGAACAAAGCCATTTCTTTGAGTATTTTTTTTAGAGACATAATTAAGAATTAAAAATATTGCAAAATTCCCTACTGACTCATAAAGCTGGGTTGGATGAATTTTTACGCCTATAAGTTCTGAAGATACATCGCACATAGGATTTGTAAATCTAACTCCAAATATTGATTGGGTTGGAGCGCCATGGCAGCAACCAGCGCTGAAACATCCGATTCTTCCTATGGAGTGGGCAAGAGCAATAGCTGGAGCAAGGAAATCCCCAATTTTTAAAAAATCCAATTTTTTTTTCTTTGAATATAAATAAACGAAAAGAGTCGCGAATATAAATCCGCCGTAGAAAACGAAACCCGCTCTTATATTATCTAAACTGAATGTATTTATTATTCTTGTTTTAAAATTCGTACCGAAATAATTAAAAAATGTTATTATGTAAAAGATTTTAGCGCCTATAAAACCAAAGATAATGGTATAAAAAACAATATCTGAGACCTCTTTCTCATTAATCTTATAATCCCTGGCTCTTTTTAATAAATAATAATAAGAAACGATATAAGCGCTCGCTATCATAACCCCGTAAGTCGGAATTTTAATAAATCCAAAATCAACTAAATAGGGAAGCATACTATCTCCATAACTCTTTTAAAATCGTCAAGCGGATGAAATTTATAATATTCTCTCTCAAGCATTTCTCTTAATCGCAATTCGGCAAAAGTTATATCCGCTGTTTTCGCCGCTTTATAATCATTTGCAGCATCGCCGCAGAAAATAGTTTTATAGCCCTTGTTTTTGTAATACTTGACTCTCATTGCCTTAAAATCCGAAAGTGTTATTTTTTCGTTAAGAAAATCATATTCTATATTTCCGTCATTAAACCTTCCGTAATAACCGCTTAATTTTATTGAGTTTATTTTGAAAACCTCTTCTATATATAAATCCACTCCTCCGCTTACAACCTCAAAAGGCATATTCATACTTTGAAATTTTATAATTACTTCTTTAAAACCATCTCTTATTTTGATATTTTCTTTTATAACTTTTTTAATTTCATCTATATTGACAATCTTGATGCGAGAAAAATATTTTCTCATCCACTCTTCTATTTTAATCCCAGGAAGATAAGATTCATCTATCTCCTTTTGGGTCGCAAGTCCAAAATTGAGGAGAAGAAAATCGCCCACATCTCTTGTGGTTATCGTTCCGTCAAAATCAGTTACAATCGCAAGTTTCATAACAACAATTTAATCTCTTTAAAAACATTATACATAAGTAATATACCACTTTTAAAACTTACCCCCTCAATCCTTATTCTCCCCTATGGAGAGAGCATTCCTAACGACAGGCGAGGAGGCAAATGAGGGGGTATTTAAATCCCCCTTTTTATTTTCCCTCCCGACGTTACGTCGGGGGGGAATAGAAGAGGGATTTTCCCTCTTTGTTAAAGGGGAGATAGGGGAATTTCGTTTTCTATAGATCTTTAATTTAAATGAACTATTACATCTCATATAACCATTGAAAGAAATTCATCTTTTGAAGACGCCGATTTGATAAAAATATTGTTTTTCTTTTCTTCGCCTATAGTCGTTTTTGAAGAATTATAATTATGGCCGGGCCATACGACTATTTTATCAGGAAGAGATGATAATTTTATCAAGCTCAAACGCATACTTTCGGGGTTTGAGCCGGGAAGGTCAACCCTTCCACAGGCACCGCAGAATAAGGTATCACCAGTAAATAAATTGCCTTCATAAAGGTAGCAAACACTTCCGGGAGTATGACCTGGCGTTTGAATTATATCAAAACAAAAATCGGAGATTTTGATATTATCCTTCAAAGATATGTCTGTAAAGCGTATATCAGAACTGAACAAATCAGAATCTTTATCAGATGCGAATATTTCAATATCGTTAAAATACTTTTTGATTTTATCTAAATCGTTTGTATGGTCAAAATGCCCGTGAGTAATTAAAACAGCCAAAAGTTTTTTGCCTGTTTTTTCATAATAATTTTTAATCTCGTCGAAACCCCAGGAGGGATCTACCACAACAAATTCGTTATCGGATGAAACAATATAGAGAAAATTATCCATTTTTCCAACTTTTATCTGGATTATATCATTCATTTTTTAGGCGGGGTAAACCTATATTCTATTTCATCCTCTTTTTTAAATCCAAGTCGGACTCTCGCATTATACTCTATAAAATCATTTTTATTATATGAATTAATGGATGATTTTAATAACTCATTTTCCCTTTGAAGTTTATCTCTATATTTACTGAGTTTATATACATAATAGTAATTCTTAACAATTGAAAATATTGAACCTATGGAAAAAAGAAAGCCCAGACCAAAAATCAAAATATATTTAGTTCTGGACTTTAATCTTTTTAATTTCATTTAACCCTGAATGCCATATCGCCTGAATACTTAGATCTTTTGCCAAGATCCTCTTCTATTCTTATAAGTTGATTGTATTTACACAACCTTTCCGTTCTACAGGGCGCTCCCGCTTTTATCGCTCCAGCGTTAACTGCAACCGCAAGCTCGGCTATAAAATTATCCTCTGTCTCTCCAGAACGATGCGATATAACCGTAGAATATCCGTTTTTCTTCGCCATATTTATAACTTCTATTGTCTCGGTAAGCGTCCCGATTTGATTTAACTTTATAAGTATAGCGTTTGCCACATCCTCAGTTATTCCTTTCTCAAATATGGACAGGTTGGTAACGAATATATCATCGCCTATAATTCTCATTTTTTTGCCCATCATCTTTGTGAAATGCTGCCAACCTTCCCAGTCAAATTCAGATAGCGGGTCCTCGTATGATATTATCGGAAAATATTTTCTCCATTCTTCATATTTTGCCGAGAGTTCTTTAGATGTCATCACACAGCCCTCAAATATATATTTTCCATCCTTATAAAACTCACTTGCCGCCGAATCAAGCCCTATCTTTATTTCTTTACTTGTATATCCCGCTTTGTTAATTGCTTCCACTATTACTTCAAGAACCGCCTCATGAGTAAAAATCTTGGGAGCGAAACCGCCCTCATCTCCAACCGACACGCTATAGCCCCTCAAAGAAAGTATCTTTTTAAGACCCTGATATACCTCGCTCGCCATTCTCATCGCCTCTCTGAAGTTTGGAGCTCCATAAGGAACTATCATAAACTCCTGAACATTTAAACCGCTGTCCGCATGCTTACCGCCATTTATAATATTTAACATAGGTGTTGGAATCAAATAATCCTTATCCTTAAATCCGTATATTTTTCTTATATAGGAATAAAGTGGCATTTTGTTCGCTATAGCTGCCGCTCTTGCAACCGCCATAGAAACGGATAATATGGCATTTGCGCCTAATTTTGATTTATTTGTAGTTCCATCTAGTTCTCTCATCATCCTATCGATTTTTTGCTGCTGGTCAACTCTCATCCCTGAAATTGATTTAGAAATCAAGGTATTCACATTATCAACCGCTTTTAAGACGCCCTTTCCATTATATCTTTTATCCCCATCTCTTAACTCAATCGCCTCATTGCTCCCGGTGGATGCGCCGCTTGGAACGGCGGCTCTTGAAAAAGTTCCATCGGAAAGATAGATATCCGTTTCTACTGTAGGAAATCCTCTTGAATCAAGTATTTCTCTTGAAATGAGTTTCTTAATTTTAACATCCATATCCCCTCCTTTAATAAGCGGTTATTATTTTTTCCCCTTCTTCAATAAGTTTAACAAGCGCATTTTTATCCGTGGCCTCGGCGTATATTCTAACAACCGGTTCGGTGCCGCTTGGTCTCAGCCCAAGCCACCAGCCATTTTTGAGTATAAACTTAAAACCATCTTTGTGATCTATTCTCCAGACAGAAATATTCGCTATCTTAAGCGGCGGACGATTTTTCAATCTATCTATAGTCCTAACCATATCTATAGTATCATCTATCTTGAAGTTTACTCTTTCATTATAAAACTTACCGAACTTCTTTTCAACATTTTCTATAATTTTATCAAGATCTTTCTTTTCAAATGCAAGCATCTCTAATACTAAAAGACATGCCAATATTCCGTCTTTTTCAGGGACATGACCTTTTATTGAAAGACCGCCTGATTCTTCCCCGCCTATTAGATAATTACCTGTTCTTAATAAATCGCCTATGTATTTAAAACCGACCGGCGTCTCTCTTACCTCGCAACCATAATTTTTAGCTATTAAATCCGGCATATGGGAAGTCATAACGCTTCTTATAACTCCGCCTCTCATCTTTTTATTTTCAAGCAGATGATAATAACAGAGCGATAAAATAAGATTTGGAGAAAGCCATTTACCTGTAGATGTTACTATACCAAATCTGTCAGCATCTCCATCGCAGGCAAGTCCTATATCGCATTTATTTTTGATAATAGTGCTTTTCAGTTCTGAAAGGTTTTCTTCATCCGTATCAGGAGAATGCCCTCCGAAATAAACATCTCTGTTTTCCCTTATTCCAATTACATCAATTCCACAATCAAGCAGGATATTTTTAAGATAGGTTCTTGCCGTTCCATAAACACTATCCACAGCCACTTTTAATTTAGATGATTTTATCGCCTTAAAATCGATTATTTTCTTAATCTGCTCCAGATAATCATTATGGAAATCGACTATTTTTATTACCTTATTTGATAGAGAAGTATCAAAATCCATATATTTTTCAGTTAGTGTCTCGGAAATAGAAAAAGCCCTTGATTCCAGATCATTTGTTATTTCGACTGTAGCAGGCCCGCCCCAGAAAGGCGTCCATTTATATCCATTATATTCTGGCGGATTATGGCTCGCTGTTATCATAACTCCGCCAACAGCATTGTATTTTATTACCATCCATGCGACGACTGGCGTTGGCGATTCCACATTAGAAAATATAACATTTATTCCATGATAGGCAAAAACCTCGGCGACTATCCTCGCCGCAATCTCCGAAAAAAATCTTGTGTCATATCCAACTATGACCAGAGGAATCTGCGGTTTTGTTTTATTTTGTGATCTTAAATAAAATTCATACTCCTCGCCATTATAGCCATATCGCTTATTTTCTTTTATATGCGTAGCGGTTGCGCACGCGACGCGGCGTAGATTTGAAACGCTAAAGTTCTCTCCTATTTTTGCCCTCCAGCCGGAGGTTCCGAATTTTATAATTGTTACCATAGATAAAAAATATAGCAAAAAAATAGTCAATAATCAATATCGGGGAGGTTAGAATCCAAATGCCTTAAATATATCGTCTTCGGTTTGAGCTGGTTTCTCTTCTTTCCTTTCTTCGGTTTTAGGCTTTTCTCCAACTGTCTGCGGCGGTTTCTGGCCGGGTAGAGTTTTCATTTTTCCAAGTCCTTCTCCAACAGGAGCGACTACCACAGCTCTCACCCCTTCTGCAAAAGCCAGAAATCCACTTTTTAAGTTATAGTGCAATCTGAAAGGCGACTCTTTTAACTGCGGCTCATAGGTCTTCCCAAGATTATTCTTCTGTTGCTCCCATCCGGGATTATAAACCAATCTACCTCTTACATCAACCTCATCATCTATTACTGGAAGCGAAAATCTAATCTTATAAATGCCCATAGTATCGCTGACGCCGGGAGTAAAATTAAGAGTAACCATAGATGTTGCATTTTCTTCTATTATATTTTCTTCCTCTTTTTTTACCACATCGCTTACGGCTTTAACAGTAACCCCCTCTATTGGATTTCCATAATAATCAGTAACCACTCCAGTTATAGAGCCCTCAAGAAATATACCTAATTTAGTCGTGCTAAAAAATAAAAAGTTTTTCTTTCCTATAACTTTTTTTGTAAGCATAAGGTCAGCCACTCTTCCATCGGTAAAATCAACAACCTTTATGTTGGAAGCGGAGAAACAGCCCGTTAAAAATAAACTTAAAAATACTAAACTAAGTTTTTTCATTTTTAACCTTTCCCGTAGTTGTCTTTACAAAAAATACAACCCTTCTATTTTTCTGCCTGTTTTCGGGCGTATCGTTATTAGCGACAGGTCTGAACTCGCCATATCCTATGGCAGACACCTTTTGCGGCTTTATTCCTTTTTCCACTAAGTATCTCACAACCGCCGTAGCCCTTGCCGTAGAAAGCTCCCAGTTAGAAGCAAACTGCTGGGTATATATAGGAACATTATCTGTATGCCCTTCAACAATTATCTCATAATCCTCAGATAGTTTTTTTAGAGTTGGAACCAATTTTTCTATATTATCAATAATTTCCTGAGTTAAATCCGCTTTACCGCTTTCAAAAAAGGGCATATTCCCCTGCTCTTCAAGCGTTATTTTAAGCCCTTCTTTATTTATCTCAACCTGGCCTGCCATCTCGCCCTTTTCCATCATTTCCTTAACCTGTTGAGCAGCGTTTTGAACATTTTTATTTAAAGCCGCACTTAAAGCGTAAAGTATTATAAAAAAGCATACCATCTCAGTCATTAAATCCGCATAATTAACCATCCAGGGCGGGGCAGGATGACCTATCTGGGAAACCCTCGGATCGTCTTCAGGTATCATATTCTTTACTTTAATAGCCATTTATTTATTCTCCCCTTCTTCCCCTTCTTTTTCTTCACTTTCTTTTTTTTCTTCGCCTTCTTTCTTTACTGACTGCCTTTTTGACGGCTCTAAATATGCTTTTAAATTCGCCTCCACTATGGACGGAGTGGCGCCGCTCTGTAATAACAAAACGCCCCTTATTATAATCTCTTTTATAAAAATCTCCTCTTCCGATCTTAATTTAAGTTTCCCAGCCATCGGTAAAAAAAGCCAGTAGCCCGAGCCTAGCCCGTAAAATGCGGCGGCAAGCGCAAGAGCCATTCTTCTTGGAACCTGCGACACATCCTCTATGCTGGATAACATAAGTATCATTCCAAGAACGGTTCCTATTATGCCGAAAGCCGGAGCATAAGTTCCAAGAGCATTAAATATTTCCCTTCCAACCTTATGTCTTTCTCTTATAAAATCCAATTCTGTCTCCAACATATTTTTTATGAAATCGTGATCCGCTCCATCTATTACGAGCTGTATCGCCCTTTTCATAAAATCGTCTTCTATATTTTTAACATCTGCCTCAAGCGCGAGGAAACCCTCTTTTTTAGATTTCTGAGAAAGGGAAACAAATGTCGAAACCAACTTTGAAGTATCCTCACCTTTTGAAGCCATAACTTTTTTTAAGACCCTTCCAAGCCCGATAACCTTAGATAAGGGAAAATTAACAAGCAAAGCACAAAAAGTTCCGCCCATAACCACAAGAAGGGCTTCTATGTTCATAAACGGCTTAAAACCACTTATCCCCTCCTGAAGGTAAACAGCGCCTAAAACAAAACCCATAAATACTATTATTCCGCTAAATGTCGCTATATCCATTTCTCACCTCATTTCTTTTCAAAGCCCTCAATAGGATTTATCACGCTTCTATGAGAATATACCCTTTTTTTATATTCTATGATTTTTTCCATAACTTCTTCTTTATTCTCTTTAACTATGAACCTGTTCCCGGTAACAAGATTTATAACAGTATCCGGAGACGACTCTACCGTTTCAATCAACTCGGCGTTTATCATTATCTCAGAATTATTAAGTTTATGTAAAAGTATCATCAATTATATTATATAAATTATTTCTCTTTTCCCTTAAGTTCCTCAATCTGTTTTTTTAGTCCTGATATTTCTTTTTCTTTTTCCTCAATAATAGTTACATTTTTGCTGAGTTCTCCCAATATTTTGTTATAGTGCGAATTTAATGTATTTATATTCTTATTTAATTCAGATACTTTCCTTTCCGACTCATCCGCTTTGGCTTTCATCATAAAATAAGCATCCTTGAGTTTTTCATATTCTATCTTATATTTTTCAAGATACTGTTTATATTTATTAACATCATTTGATTTAATTTCATTTGATAGGGCTTCTATCTGAGAAAGGTATTTATTTTCGGTTTCTCTTATTTTATTTTCATACTCCATTATCTTTGATTCATAATCCTTAATTTTCGCTTCATAATTTGATTTTTCATTATTAAGTTCTTCTACGGACTTTGATTTATCTGAGATTTCGGTTATTTCTGATTCTTTCTCCTGTAGCTTTGAATTTAATTTTTCAATTTCAGCATCTTTATTTTTTATTATTTCATCAAAGTTCTTTTTTAAACCATCGTAATCGTTTTTATATTTTTCTATTTCCTTTTTCAAGGGCTCAATTTCGCTTAATTTTGACTCATAATCCGCCTTAATATCCGCTATTTTCTTTTCATATTCCGCGGCAATATTCTTAGAATTCTCAGACAAACTATTTATTTTTACTTCATATTCTTTTCTGATATTTTCAACGGCATCATAAGTCCGTTTTAAATTATCAATCTCTTTTTTATACTCATCTATTTTTTTATCATAATCAGATATTATATTTTTTATCTTACCTTCATAACCGGCTATTAATTCTTCATTCGCTGGATTTTTTACGCTTTCAATCTCCTGTTTATATTTTTCAATTTCTTTTTCGCATGCCTTCCTGAGAGATAGATTTTCTAATTCCATTTTTTTAATATCCTCCATAAGAGAGGCAACTTTTTTTGAAAGTTCCATTTTTTCCGCCCGAAGCTTTTTGTTTTCCGAGTCGGCAAAGACCTTGGTAGCCGCTATCTTTTTTAACGAATCGCTTACCTTTTCAAATCTATCATTATATGCTCTTTTTATATTCTTTATTATTTCATCCTTCTGTTTGAGTTCTCTTGAAAGATTCTCAATTCTTTCCTGATTTACCTCGTTAACCGGCGCTAATTTTTCATTTTCATACTTTATTTTATTTATCTCTTTTACTAGTTCTTTGTTCTCATTTAAAACTCTGGAATATTCATTTTCCATCTGTTTATTTATTTCTTTTAATTTGGCAAGTTGCTTTTTTAAATTTTCAACTTCGCTTTTATAGTTATTTAAAACGCTTGAATGCTCCAGCTCTTTACTTTTAAGTTCCTCAATTAAACCCGAGTTCTCAAATTCCAGGTCCTTAATCTTTTGAGAGTATTTTAACTCCACTTTATTTAATTCGGATTTTAAATTAAGGTTTATGCTATCATTCTCTGCTTTAAGTTTAGCATTATTCTCAAGAAGATTTTTGTTCGCTTCCATAATTTTTGCAAGTTCCTGAGCCAAATTTTTCTTTTCAAACTCTAAATCTTTTAATTGCCGCTTAAGAAATGAATTTTCTTTTTCCGCTTCGGAATATGAACTTTTTATCTTTAAATTCTCCTGATAAATCGCGGATTTAGAAAGATTTGTTTCGGAAATCAGAAGCTCTTTTTCTTTAATAACTTTTTCGTATTCAAACTTGATTTTTTCTATTTCTTTCTGTTTTTCAATAAGATTTTTCTCGTTTATGCTGGAAAGTATATTTTTTAAATTTATAATTTCATTTTTTAATGTTTCTTCTTTATTTTTAAAATTTAAGGATTCGGTCTCAATCTGTTTTTTTTGGTTTGAAATCTCATTCTTTAAAATTATTATTTCTTTTTCTTTCTCCGGGATAAGTTTGATATAAGAATCAAGCGATATTCTTTCTTTTTCGAGTTCGTTTATTCTTTCTTTCAACTTTTCTATTTCTTTTCTATCAAACTCTCTGTCAATTAATAATTTTTTATACTCTTCTTCTATTTCCGACTTCTGATCGAGTATGTTTTTGATATTTCTTATTTCTTCATCTTTCAAAGATATTGTCTTTTGCCACTGCGCTTTTTCATCTAAAAATCTTCTTTCAAATTCCTGAAATCTTAATATAAAATGCTCTTCCACTCCTTTGGATTCTTTTTCCTTTTCTTTCATCTGATTTTTTAGCGTCTGCATCCATGTTTCCCTTTCCTGTATTATTCTCGTTTCAAGTTCTTTTATTTTAGCTTTTAATTGATTCTTTTCCTCCTCTAAAATCTTTTGCTGCTCTGTTATTTTCATTCTTTCTTGGGCGTCTCTAACAGAGTTTTCTAACTTTGCTGCAAGGATTTCCTCCTGTTGATTTTTTATTGTAAGGGCAAGAACTTTTTCTTTTTCTTCGCTTAAGTTTTTTTCAAGCTCGGCTATTTTTTTCTCAAGTTTTTCCCTTTCTTCTTTATCCCTATCCTGAGCCTGCGGTCTTATGAAAGGAATATTAGGCGCATTAACAACAGGTATTTGCGGTTTTGAAACAGGAGGTGGAACAAAACCAGCTGGTTTATTTAAAGGCCGCTTCGGCAAACCTATTGGAGGTATTGGTGGTAATTTTTTATCATCTGCCATATATTTATATTTTAAAAAGCCCTTATTTCAATAAAATTAAAAAATTGTTACATTCCAAGTTGCTTTTTTAAATCATCAAGCCAGGTCTTAAACTCCATATCCCCGCTTAAATTTACATAATTATCGTAAGCGGAAACGGCTTCATTATAATTTCCAAGAGCGTAATATGAAGAACCTAAATACTGCCAGGCTTCAGCGATCGAAGGGTTGGTCTCAACCACATACTTGAGATAGGAGATAGCATCCTGGTAATTCTTGGAATTATACGCTTCGATCGCGGCATTGAGATAATCGGATAATTCATCTTTTGACTGGGCGCCTGTTGCTTTTTCTATTCTTTTCTCCCTTGATGCCGAAGAAATGTCTGATTCTATTATGTATATCTTTCCACTTTCGCTTCTTCTGTAACTTGCGATTTTCCCCTCGGCTTCAAGCGTCTTGACGGCATCAAGTATTTTTATCTGCGCTTCATCAATCTGTTGCGGGGTCTGCTCGCTCAGGTACTTCATTATTTCCTTTATGATATTCTGAGCACCCGCGGACATATTCTTAAAGAATTTCTCAGATATGTCTGGAGTGGCTCCTTTAAGCGCTTTGGCAAGATCTTCATTTGAAACGCTTCTTATAACGGTCTGTATATCCTTATCAGTAAAAGAGAGAAGGTCCTCAAATGTGAGTATCATACCTCTTATCTTCTCATAGATATCTGGCTTCTGATTTTTCAGATACTCAAGAACATTCCTTCTGGTCTGCCCATCCGCTTCCTCAATTATTTTCACAAGTTGATCTACGCCTCCCATAACGAAGTCAACACTTTCTTTTACATCCTTATCTATGGACTCTATCTGCTCCCTTGTTGCCTGCTTGACCTTAAGGGATTCAAGAGCAACTTTTGATTGCATCTCAAGCGGAAGCATTGCAAATGCCTGCTTGGAAAGATCAGGTTTCAAATAACTTAAAACTATCGCGATTATCCATGGGTCCTCTTTCCTCAATAAAAATAAATAAACAAGCTTCCTTAAATTTTCTTCGTTTATATAATTAAAAGGCTCAAACTTTTTCATACTTTCATCCTCCTCCGCAGGTTCTTCCTCTTTTTGAACAAAATTCATATCTATTGCCTGATGTCCTTCCTGTTTTTGTTCCTCCTCTCCTTCTCCCCCACCTTTTCCCTCCTCAGGTTTTTCTTCTATGTTTACCTCGGCACCTGGTTTTGCTAAAAGAGCCCCGATATATCTTCTTAAAAAAGCCCATAAGGGACCGAATAAATAAAGCAGAAGCAATAGGAATAATAAAGCATATAGAAGAGGCAAATAAACCATTGGTTTTTTTAAGTCATCCCATATATTGGTGGTTTTAAACTTTGTCGGTTTAAATATTACTATCGGAGAGTCCTTTCCTTTTATTTTATAAGGTAAAAGAAGGTCGTCTATCCTCTGCCTCGCGATCATCAAAAGATCCTGTCCAAGCGTTTCATCGTGCAGAACTGTAACCTGAAATCTTGTTATTTCCGGTTCAACTGAAAATTTTGTTTCCTCTATGCCCATGGTCTGCTGCTTCTGGGTTCCGTGCGCTGCTTCTGGCCTTTTATTACTATCTCCGAGAATTGACTTTGGTTTGGGTATCCCGGGAAGTATGAAATCGCTATCCGCCTGAGATTGAGCCGCTCCCTTTTCCTTATATTGCTGTAAGACACCAACGCCTTCTTTGCTCTGATCCTGTTTCCTTGTGATTATATTAAAAACGACATCAGCAAAAGCAAACGCCCTATCCTTTCCAAGAACAGGATCTAATATATTATTTTTGATTTTTTCTTCTATCTCTTTTCTAAACTCATTCTGTTTCTCCATCAGCACTACATTTATATCCTTATCTAATGATTTATCCTGGCAATTAGCGTTAAAATTGCTAAATAAAAGCATTAAAAATATTATCTCTCTAATCCTCATAATATAATTTTATCTTATTTATAATTACAAATTCATTTCATAATTATTTCTTTATTATTTTATCTGGTCAAGGAATTGTTTGACCGTATTATTATTTGGATTTATTTCAAGAACTTTTTCCCATACAACTTTTGCTTTATCTTTCTGGTCCATCAAGAATAACGCACTTCCCATAATCTCAAGAGCGGTCTCGTTACTCGGTTCAAGGTCAAGTATATCCTGCGCTCTTCTAAGAGCCACATCATATTTGCCTTCATATATTGCCTGTCTAGCGTCATAAATCTTTTGGTCTATTAAAGTAAACATCTCCGGACCTTCAGGCCTTCTTGTAAGCTCGCTAACTCCGGCTTCTCTTTCTATCATATTAAGAAGCGATAATAATTTATCATCCTTAGGATTTTTATTATAGGCATGTCTCAAGACATTTACAGCCGTTCTCAAATCGCTACCATCTACATAAGCGACGATACCCCTTCTAATAAGCGTTTGTATTTCGTCATTTCCCGAAGCATTTGGAACATACATAATAGCGACCTGAAGTTTATCAAGCATATTTCTTACTTCCTGATTTCCTGGGTCGGCATCCATGGCAACTTTTAACTTCTCAACTGCCTTGGAAAAGTATCCTGACTTAAAATATTGAATAGCCTGCCTTACAATATTTCTTATCTCGCTATCATGTTTAACTCTTGTAGAATCTCCAAATCTCAAACCAAAAGAAAATTTGGTCGTGTTTCCGAGAGAATGAATACCCTGCGCGACATCAAGATTTATTCCTTTAACTTTAATTCCTATTCCAAAACTCGCTTCCTGAATCTGGGGATTTGCCATTATGCCGAACCTAAACGCCGCCCAGTAAAGCGGCCAGTATTCCCCGCCAAATCTTATATTCTGTCCCCCGCCCTGCGTTTTAGATAAATCAAGGTCAAAAATTAAACTTCCTTTAAAAAGAGAAAAAGATTGCCCCATTTTAAATATGAGAGGGAAATCATCGTCGGTATCCCCGCTTTTCATTGAAAAAATATTCTGAACCCCAAACGCCAATCTATATGTTTTTGAAGCATTATAATTCATTGCGAGATCTATCGTATTGAAAGAGTCCTTTGAAACATCCACGCTTCTTGATATATTTTTTATTCCAACGCCAAAAGCTAATTTTGAAGATACCGCTCTTCCCCAGCTGAGCCCTATCGCTCTTTCACTTACGCTGTAACTTCCTAAATTCTCAAGTTGGACAATCTCATCGGTATTGGGGTCAACTTTGATTGAAACCTTCTCAAAGCCGCCTGAATTCATCTGATTCATAAAAACGCCAAAGGTCCCCCTTGACGCAGTTGGATGAGCATATCCGATAAAATTAAGAGTTGTCTGCTCAAACATCTGGGCCTGCATAAATGAAAATTCTTTTTTCTCGACCAGCGTTAAAGCGGCTGGATTCCAGTAACTCGCCGTAGCATCGTCGCTTATCGCATAGAAAGCTCCACCCATACCAAGAGCTCTCGCTCCAACTCCATAACTTAAAAAAGCACCCGGCTGCCCGCCTGCCTGAGAAAAAACATTATTCGAAAATAAAAAAACCGCAATAAATATAGAAATCATTATCTCTATATTTAGCGGTCTTAATATATATATAAATACTCTATTCATAGTTTCGGCAGCCTGACCCTCCGACATATCATCGGAGTCATTTGGCTTTGCGCCCCCCGACTTACGTCGGGGTTTGCTATTATCGTACTATATTTACATTACAAACCTATTACATCTGCCTTACAAAGCTGTTACATTTATATTATAGCATATTTTATTCATTTGTCAATACCCCTTCCCTTGACAGGTCAATGGAGAGTGAGATGTCGTCAGCGACTAATTTTTGTATCTTTTATCTATCTCAAACTCTATTGAGTATCCGAGTTTGTTTTCCCCGCAGATATAATCAAAAATAAGATATGTTTTCTTAAAAAGATATCCTTGAGGATTTTTTGAAAAATCGAGTATCGGCTTTACATTCCATACCCTTCCATTCTTATAAATATTATCCGAAAGGTGAATATTTATCGGTATCTCAATAAAAGGTGGAAGAATCGAAATATTTTCTTTAGCGCTTTTTCGGGAACTGAATTCATAAAAAAGAACCCTTTTTTTTGAGCCATTTTCGTCTATGTAATATGACTTATCCCAGTTAATATAAGAATTAACCCCGCATTTATTTGTAAAATTAAGTTTAAAGCCCTCCATAACATCAAATTCAGATTTTAATTTAAGATAATCGTCTTCAAAATAACCATCCTTTATCTCTATTTTATTTTTATCCCTTTCAAGCGTTTGATTTACCACGCAGCAGACCTCAAATCTATTAAGCCATAAATTTCTTGAGACGGAAGAACAGGATAAGATAAAAAACAAGGCGATGATTATTTTTTTAAACTCCATATACCAATTATATAAAAATTTGGTATAGTTATTTTATGGTGAATTTAAGATCTTCACTATATTTCTTAATAGCGTCCAATCTGATACCGCTTGTTATGTTAATCTCAGGAAAATGGGATTTCAGAGAGGTAATTATTCTTTACTGGGCTGAAAGTGGAATTATAGGTTTTTTCAATATCTTTAAAATAATTCTTGTAAAAAAATTAACAAACGAAAATAACAAAAACAATGTAAATATTTTAAATGTTCCACCTAGATTTTTATTGAAACTTTTCTTCGCCGTCTTTTTCTGCGTTCATTTCGGAGGTTTTATGGCGGGTCATGCGGTTTTCCTGTCAGGTCTTATACTCGGAGCATTTGACAAAAATTCTTCTTTTGGCTTTAACGATTTTATAAATTATTTATACTCCGTAAAAACCGGGATAATAGCGCTTTTTATAAGCCACGGATTTTCTTTTTTCAAAAATTTTATAATTGAAGGAGAGATAGAAACCGCGACAATACAGGATATGTTTACAGCACCGTATTCAAGAATCGTAGTTATGCATATAACGATTATAGCGGGCGCTTTTCTTATGATGCTTTTGAAATTCCCTCAAATTTTTTCAACGGTCTTTGTGTTATTGAAAATTTTCCTTGATACAAACGCTCATTTAAAAGAAAGAAAAAAATATTCCAAGATTTGAGCCGTCTTTTACTCTCTTTTCTTATAATATTTCAACTTTTTTATTTTCGTGCCGGGGAAGTAAAAATTTAATATCTCTTTATAGTTTTTGTTATTCTTTGCCGCAAGTCCCGCAGCCCCGCCCTGACACATACCTATTGAATGCCCCCATCCGCCGCCGTAAAACCAGATATTTCTTATTCTTCCATCGCTGTATCTATTTATTTCAATATTAAAAAGCGTGGATTTTAATGAATTGAGCCCGAATGTATTTCTTATTATATGCTCTTTTTCTATAACAACGCTTCTTCGCGTTCCTACTATTTTTATGGAATTAACATTTCCACTTCTGCTTCTCTTTAAAACCATTATACTTTTAAGCTCTCCTATCCCGTATTTTTTATCAAGTTTAAAATTTATATCGGACCTCTTTATTATCTTAAGCCATCTGAACTCGCTATCATGAACCATAGCGGGATAATTGCAATTTGACTCAGGATTTTTTTTGATAAACATATTAAATTCCCAGGGAGAAAGCCCATTAGATTTATTATCTATACTATCAGGATGCGAAATAAGATATGGAACCTTGCCCCATCCTTTAACCTCATCAGATGACTGTATATAACCGCCGCAGTTGGAATGATAAAAAGAATAAGCCAGTTTATTGTTATAAATCAAGACCTCGCCTTCCGTATCAAAAACGGCTTTAGTAGTTGAATTTGTTTCGGATATAACTCCTCCGTAAACCTGGCAGTGTTGAGTATCGCATAGATGATACCCCTGTTTGCTATGCGGACCTTCTTTAATTCTTCTTACCGCTTCAGTTCTTGCAAGAACCGCCTGCGCCTTTAAAGCTTCCATTGGCCATTTCGGCTCCATTTCCCTTGGCACAACTCCTAAAAGATAGAGTTCAAGCTCTACATTATTTATAATTCCAAAATAATTAGAGTAAGGAATTATCTGAATTTCACCTCTATACTCCCTGTCTGAGTATCTGAAATACGAATTATAATTTTTAGGATCCGATTCTATTATCACAGTGCCGTTTCTTGTATCATAAGGTTTTATAACAAATGGCTTAGCGAACCTGTTTAAAAGATTCTTATCCGATAAATAAATAGAAACCCCGCCGTTTTCGCTTTTAATTGTGATATTCTCCCCCACGCCAATATCCCTGTAAATCTTTCCGCTTTCAAGACCATATATCATAAGACGGTCAAAACTCCTTATCCTAATCTCCCTGTTTTTTTTATGCTTTCCCATATCATCGGCGCCTATCGCTACTTTTATCTTTATGCTTTTTCTAAGATCATTTACATCATAATTTTCTGAAATTATAGTAGGATTTATGATTTTAAATGGCGGCCTTATATCTTCGGGCTGTCTTGTTAATTTCCCTTCAAGAATTCTCACCATTTTTAAAGCGACCGGATGATCGGGCACATAATCAAGAATTTTATAATACTGATTCCAGGCGTTATTATAATCCAACTCTTTTAAGTATATCTGAGCAAGCGGCAGGCGGGCTTCAATAAACGAAGGATCTTTTCTTAAAACACTTATAAGATATTCCTTGGCATTATCATACATCTGGAAATTCACATAATTCCAGGCAAATAGATAATCAACCCCAGCGTAGTCGCCCCTTATTCTTTTATAAATATTCAGATACTCAATTGTCTTTACTATATCTTTCATATCCGAATATGCCATGCTCAATCCCATAACCGCTGAGTAATTCTTATTATCAATTCTAAAAGCTTTTTCAAAATATGATTTTGCCTTTTCTATATCGCCAGTATGAAAATAGAGCCAGCCGGTCTCAGAAAGAACATCGGGTTTCTCTTTAATAGAAAGCGACTTTTCAAAATAATATATAGCGTTTTTATAATCATCTATATTTTTATATATAGTCGCAAGCTCAAGAAGAGAATTATAGTCCTTCTCGCTTTCATATAACGCCTTATAATACTCAATTGATTTTTTGAAATCGCCATTTAAATAACTTTTATAAGCCATTTCTTTTAAATCAGTCGGATAAATAAAAAGATTTAAAATCTGAAATAAAAAAAATAAAGCCATAAATTTATTATATGAATTATCTTTAGAAAATAAAAAGCGCCCGGTTTTTTAAGAACCAGGCGCTTATTTTAGTGGTGTTTATTACCAGTTAAGGTATTTCTTTCCTGTTATCTGATTCAATCTTTGATTTACAATATCCTGCTTGTTCGCTTTTCTTTTCTCTATGTTTGCCTTTAACTCTTTCAGATCCGACTCCATTTTCTTTACTCTCAATTCCTGAACCTTTGTTCTTATATCAAAGATCTCATTTAATTTAGCTTTCATCTCTTCCTTAATTTTGGCTTTCTCCGAATCCTGCGCTTTGTCGTATTTCAAGCCAAGCTCTCTTACTTCCCATTCGAGAGATATTCCCCTTACTATGTCTTTCTCTATGGTCTTATCTTCAAGGTTTCTTCCCATATTAAGAACGCCAAATGATACCTTGATGAACTCATTGTACTTAGCGGGATCTTTTTCTTTAAGAGCCATCGCTTTCTGATAGAGAGAAGCGTCATTATTTTTTATAACCTCAAGCACCTTTGGCTCAACGAACTCTTCCATCATAGGACCCTTTTTCATTCCCATTCTCTCAGGACCGATTCCGGGCTTTTTCATTTTGGAGGGCATCTGGTTTCCAGGACCAAATCCCATTGGGGGATTTGGCGAATCAGGTCCCTGTTCTACCACCTGCGGCTCGTCTATATTTTCCGCTCCATCTTCTGCCACAAGCCAGTTTATTGACGCAAGTGACAGAGTTATCATCATAACGCCAACGACTCTCATTAGTTTTTTCATAACTCCTCCTTTAAAAATTATCAAAATCTAAAAATTTCATATCATACTCTAAATATTTAATCTGATTTTCCAGATTTTCAATCTTACCGCTCGGATCTGAATTAATCCGCTGTCCTCCGTAGGGAAGCAGAAAAATCATTGCCACAACAAAAGAAAGAGAAAATGTATAAAAAATCCTGTAGAACAAATTTCTCTGAGGGTTAAAAATATTTTTTGAATAAATCAGTATTTTATTTTCAGTTGATTTTTTTATTTTAACTTCTGGTTTCACCTCTTTTATTAAAGAGAGTAAAGAATAAAATTTTCTACAATCCTTGCATTCATTAATATGCTTGGAAATTTCTGCGCTTTCTTCCTCGTCTGTCTCTTTGAAAAAGTATCTTATTATATCTTCCTTACTGCATTTCATAAAACCTCCTCACTATTATAAACGATTAAAACAGAAATTTATTGCAATCTTTTTCCAGCCACCAATTTTGTAGTGGCACCTGCCTGACGGCAGGCAGGCAACGACTCAGCCGGCTTTAGTCATTACGAGCAAGCAAAGTAATAGCGTTAGCAGTCATTACGAGTTTGCAAACTTGCGATACTCACGAAGTGACTGCTTTAGCTGTCATTACGAGCGTAGCGAAGTAATCTCATCTCGCGGTAACTGATAATTTATAATTCATAATCCAACATCTCACGATTCTCACTTCTTACATCTCACTTTTTCACCTTCCTGTATCCGTGAGCCGTTAAATGTGAGCCGTCTGCTTACCTCTCACTTTGTTTTTTGCTTTTATCTTCAAGGATTGCTGAAAGTTTATCTATGGCTCTCTTGAATCTACTAAGGAGCGTTCCTATCGGAACAT
>Ga0078972_1008894_pt1 | contig 20420 bp, 17 predicted proteins | sample YelNatPaOPGAMG01_FD_67568 | JGI IMG/M metagenome (GOLD analysis project Ga0078972, IMG submission 67568) | Hot spring thermophilic microbial communities from Obsidian Pool, Yellowstone National Park, USA - OP-RAMG-01 (SPADES assembly) (version 2) | ecosystem: Environmental > Aquatic > Thermal...
GCGCTTGAGAGACCGGAACGACCAGTGCATTGAAAACCCGAGGTACGAGGGAGCAGACGAAACGAGTCACAGGAAACCCCCCCGGAAACGCTGGTGTTGATGGCAACGGAAAGAGACCAAATCTTTACCGCGTATACGGCCTTGATCGGGCACCTGTCCCATTTCATTCGTACACGAGTGTAGCGCTGTACACCCGCGTATGCTCTCGTCATTATGCTCGCACGCGGTCCACGCGAGTAGGCTGTACAGTTCTCATGAAAGATTTCGGTAAAGCTTCCCGAATTCCAGGGACCGCAGGCGTTATGGCGTCAAAGAGAATCCCTTCGCGATGCGCAACAAGATACCCAGCGGCTTCTGCATAGCTGCGAACCCAGAGAACCCATGGCGCCTCATCTGAGGCCACGCGCTGGTGGCGAGTCAAAGCTCCATCATCGCGTACCTCTAGGACGTTCACGGGAAAGTCCCAGGGAGACCCATTCAGGCAGGTCGTGTTCTCTTTGACTGCAACGACAAGCTTGCCGCGTTGAAGCGTTGCCTGCACCGCGGGACTGCTTAAAGCATTGCTGGGCGTCACCAATGCCGCTACCTCATCTATCCAGAGTGCAAATGTGCTCTTTTCGCGCTCTACTTCATCTTTCAAAATGAGGCGAGGCGCACGTGCTAAACCAGCAAGTACGCAGGGCAGGAAGGTATGGCCGAGTTCCTCTGCTGCGGCCTTGGGGTTGCAACGCTCGGCGCTGAAATGCAACTCGTTTAGCGCCGGCGCATGAGCGCAGGGTACTTTCAACGCCGTCGTAACCGTACGCGACAGTGCAGCCTCCGCGCCAGCAATGGGATCCACCCCCTTCCCTTGACGATATCGTTCGAGCATTTCTCCTGCGTTCGCGATCATATCTGGGGGAAAGTAGCAGATAATTGCCAGCGCATCGCAGTTGTGGGGCGGTTCGAGTAAGCTCGCCGCCGCTTCAATGAGCGTCCCGGGAGCGTCCACCACGCCATAGCTGGATCCATCGTCGTGCAGGCCGCATCGGAACCTTACGGGTTCCCGCGTGACGGTATAGGCGGTTACCTGAATACCCAAGGTAGCCCGAGCGGCGTCACAGACCTGGAGGTGACGCTCTAGGAGCGTCGACGGCACCGCTCTATCAAACACGACGCCAATCCGATTCGCAGTACCGCGCTGCGGCATGAGCCCCCAGAGGCCTTCACAGAACCTATCCAGGGCGTATCCTTCAACGTAGAGCGCATTCGGAACCGCCCAGTAGAGCATGGCTCCGTTCAGTACGTTTGGATGGGTCACGAGCGTATCGCAGACGCCCGCGAGTAGTCGACAGGCGGGTAACGCGTCACCGGCAAAGCCACCGATCCTAGCAGCGGTTCCGGTCGGCACGATCATGACGGCATTGTAACCGTCCAAGCTGCAGAGCAGACGGCGCGCTGTAGTGTCCCGGCACTGGCGGGGCGCGAGGCACCACGGTTGTTTGCTTTTCGGGGCAGCAACGAAGGCGTTTCGGTTGCTTTTTCCCGACCGAGACGACGCGAAATTGAGTGCGCTGCGAATACTAGCCACACCTGTTTGGACCGATAGTGCCCTTATTCTATGACAGCTCCCGACGACGCCACAGTCACTACTCAATGACGCGTACCAGCGTTCAGATCCAGCGAGAGATCGTACCCCGTTGTTCACGACTGCCGTCGAAACGAAGGCGCCCTGTCCCGCGGCAGCGAAACGTACCATAAGAGCCTGTGTCAGATTCTCAACGAGCAGCTCGTGCTAGCACAGCGAGCACCCGAACCCCACTAGATGAGACCACTCGAGTGGCACTCTATCCACAAGGGACCCGGCTCTGAACGGAGAGCACCCAAACTCGATAACCAGATACAACTCCAAACCGACACAGTTGCAATGTAGATGCATCTATCTCGCACCGATCGATGCGTCCGCGTTGTGCAATGCATCCCTGGGTATGTGTTTGTGTGTTTGTGTGCTCATCTGCAATGCCCGCATTTCATGGGATACTGGATTTGGTCATCCTTTCCCGCTCAAAGCATCGAGTGCATGCGGACATCTACACAGCTCTGTTGAAACGCTGCATCTGGTGCTGTTGGTGTACCCATCATGCCGAATAACTCCGAATACAGTCATTATGTTCGGTGCTGCAACTGCAGTAGAGGCACTTGCAAACAGTATCTGTTTAAGAGTCAACTAGTTCGATTGGTGACCTCTTGAGGCAGCATCAGTCACAGAAGCAGGCAGAGAAGATATCCTGTTGGGAAGCGGGTGATCCGATTCGAGTCCGCTTCGCAGCGGCTGTCGTCTTTGGCATTGCACAGAACGCCGTGCCGTGCTGTGTTCCCACGCCGAGCAGTCTTAGCTTTCCCGTATTGGTAGGCAACAACAGATCGAAGCGCCGCGGTTACTACAGAAACTCGAGACGTGCTCTTCACTCGCATGCTCCAGTCAAAAAAAACATCTAGCTAGAGCGCCTTTCCGGTATTAAATCTGCTTGACAGCCACCGCATTCATTCCTGACCCGTGCTTATCGGGATGGATGCGCTGTGGTCGCCCGCAGCAACCTGCTTCCACACAGAACCTCAGGCTGTTCCCCAAACCAACGGGATGAAGATCTCCTGCGGGAAAGCGCACATACTGGGACCCGGATCCGCATGGAATTTCCGGTTCGCTTCTTTGCGTCAAACGTTCACCACTTACGACGAGAAGACATGGACTTGTTTTCAGTTATTCTTATCGCAAGCTGCGTCGCGATTTGCGGAGATCCCGGCGCGTGTACTATGGCCAACAGCTGCCAGATCGGCAGCGGACTATCGGTATCCTGGCACACATTGCAGTCTCACTGCGAAAAGACTGCAAAAGACGGATTGCTCAAGTGGAGAAGAACGCTGCCACCGAGGTCGCGAACTTGTTGGACCCAGTCAATGCCGGCCTTCTCCAGCCAGGCTCTACCGCAAAAGTAGATACGCCGACTTTGCCACTGATCGCAAGGGTACAGACGATCAAGAATACCGCCTCGCGTCGTTTCGAGCACCCGTTTGCCTCCTCGTGTCTCGATAACAGGGGTCCGCCGCAGAGCGAACTCACAGAGTGCCCTGCGGACCACTTGGTGCAACTCATACGGGAACGAAAGATACCCGGTGGGGTAGTAGATGACCAAGCGTTGTGCCTCAGCTGGTCCTCCGGCTCGTTTTGAGTTCACAGAGGAGGAAGCCTTTCGCTTCTTCGCCATAACTGCACTATACGCGTGCAACTCTGAGTCGTGTGGTTAGACGTTGGACCAGCAAGTCCGTTCCAGCAAGCCAAGGCGAGGTCTACGCAAAGGAAGACGTGCTTCGCGCTTTCCGAGCCCCTTGGCGACCTATTGGGCTCCAAGAGTTGCGTGCCTTGCGCGATCAGTTTCCGGAGAGAGCGCGTCCAAGTCGCCCGGCCCCAGAGGAGAACACTTCGCAAACACCTGCTTCGCGAAACCACACACCCTGGTAACCAGGAAGGAAGCGCGCCCCTTGTACGTGCAACCTTGGAGCAGTGCGCCCCAGCCAGCTCGCAGTCCTATTCGTCACGTTTCCTCAAAGAACAGTGACCTGTGAAACACGTTCCTCCCTTGAAAAGGCTCCGAATCCTCCAAGTCGGCTGAGACTGCTACGTTTACCGCAACCCGCAAAATAGCTCAACGCTTTCGTAGCGCAGGCAATGCGCTGAATCGTCCGCCTCAGGTCGTCAAGGACGCCTCACTTGGATGCCAGTAACTAGGATGGCATCGAGGATTTCCGGGGCCTGGCGGCGACCCTGGGCCGAAACATATCTGGCTCTGTTCTGAGCAGCTTTCGTTGAACAGTGCGCCCGCTGAGCAGTCATAGTTGGATGATGCTTTCTTTTTTGGACTGGGGATCGAGCTTCCGCTCGAAAAAAGTGTCCTCCAAGGATCAAAATGATAACGCCGGTTGGCCGCCGAGCTTTCCACAGTCGCAGCTGACTTTGTTGCTGGGTACGGCTCCCGCACGCGAACGACTGCGCTCGTTGCTGCTGAAACGACAGCAGCTCCAGCTGGCTATTCGCCTTCCGGAAAGTGAAAGCGTCGACGATTGGATCGTTTTACACTGTATCGACTTTTTGAACTTGCTGAATCTTCTCTACGGAATGGTCTACGTGCACGCTTGCACACCGAATACGTGTCCACGAATGACCGCAGGACCGGCATACGAGTTTCTCTGGCAGCGCTCGGACAAGCGGACAATGGAGCGCTTGCCGGCCTCCAAGTATATTGAACTTGTGCTTTCCTGGGCAGAAGAGGAGCTTCGGCGCCTGATGGCGGGCAGCGCAAACCGCAAGAGCTGCCACAAGCTGGCACAGCGTTTCCATCGGATATTCGCCCATCTCTACCATCACCATTTAGCAGACTTGCTTGATATGGACGCTATCGCCCATTTGAATACATCATATCTTCATTTCTATTTTTTTATCAAAGAGTTCGACCTCGTGGGCAGCAAGGAATTGGAGCCTATGCGAGCGTTGACTGAATGCTTGCTGGCGTAAACCTCGTACCTATTGGAATCGGAGCTGAACCATTCTGCTATCTGGAAGCGAAAGTGACGCCAATAAGCGCTTTGCTTTGAAAACAAATACAAATCAGTATACGAGCCTCCTGGAAAACTTGTTTTTTGAATTCGGTCGGATTGGCGGAAGCAGGATTGACGGATACCTGGCTCGGCGGAAGCGCTACGTCCGTGCGCTCTGCGCGTTGCGTGTACTCAGTAGTAGTATCGAAGAACAGAGCACCATTTTTGTTCACCAATCACTCAGGAAATCTGTTACCCGTGTACATAGATGGCGCGTCAGACTTACTGGATTGACGAAGCGTACCAAAGCGCAGCCTAGCTCGAGGCGGGAATCTCATGCTCTCCCGCCTATCCACTGATGCTTCTTCATCGAAAATCCGTAGCGTCTCTGCACGATACCCGCATTGACTAGTGGACGATTCCAATAAAATTTCGCTCGACGCAAACCCGCGACACGCTCCCGATGCATGAAGCATTCCAAGATATCGATCATGGCATCGAAGACTTGGCGCGAAGAACGGGTTTCCGCGCATAGTTGCTGGTGGAATCACACCAAAGCAAGCCGCTTATCTTCGAATGACTCGGGATCTGACGTCGGGTCAGCGTAGCACATACCACCTCGTAGATGCGGATCTGCTTCACGCACTTCTTCTGTGTCTGGTTCACCGTGCAACGCTGCTCGTGACGCGTATACTTTGTCCAAAAGTCATCCATGGGGAAAGTATAGAAGCCATTCCTGGACTCGATGTATGCATTCGTTCAGGGAGCAAGCATGCGGCATCTCCGCGGAACAGAATGTCCAGCGTCATAGGCCAGAACCGAGTTACGCGGCTTCTCAGGCATTTGCTTTCCAAACTCATTGAAGAAGCTCGCAAATGCACGCGTCTTGGATCGGTGCAACCATACCCGTTGGCGAGCACAGCGAGGTCCGGTACACTCCTGCCGAAAATCGTTTGAATGAGCCAATTGAACGCTAATGTGCTCTGCGGATACAGCGTCGAAAGCATCCCGTTCTATTCGAAAAAGTGTTGAGAGAGCGTCAAGATAGGTCCTGATGCCGTCCTTCTCCGAGCGGGAATGGCTGCTGACGCCGAGCATGCTCGAGTCGCTAAGACCCGGAGCCATGGACAAGTTGAGCAGCTTCCGTGACATTCCATTCAAAAGCTCCGGGAATGCCGTCTTGATTCGGTAGCGTGGTGACGGCCGAGGTGTTGTTACGCCCGCGATCCACGCCCAACACGACATGTTTATCTTTATGTACCTTGAACGGTTGAAAAGGGTTGCGTTGCCGGGCTCATGTCGAGCTCTCCCTAGTTTCAGTAAGTGCATACTCATTGACGAGTCCTCTTTCTACATGGTTCCTGTGAATTGCTCTCCATTGGCCCCGTGTTAACGAGAACGCTCGATGAGCCCCGCCAGTGCACTTCGCAAAGTCGTTCGATTGCTTCGTTGTTGCTCGCAGAGCCTAGCGATAGCTCACCGTTCAGGCCATCGTGGACAATACTCCAGTGTTTATGATGCTAGACTGGGACTTGCTTTGGCATAAAGAGACTACATCGACCTGAAGCGCATGGGGGCAATGTCGCTCGCATTCGCAGAATGATGCCGCTCTGCCCTGAGCGACTCTGTTCAGGAGCGCGTACCGGCACAATACGCAAGCACATCGGGCATTACGTTCGAATCATGCTTTGGATACGACATTGGTCGGCCCGAGTCCGGGCGCAACCCGAAGGGTTTCCAGCATCTTACGCGACGCCTGCTCTCTCTGTGTGATATCGCTTCGGAGTACGCGAACATCACGAGTTCTTCCACATCAGCATCAACACCACCAGCACCTCGCTGGCCGCCTTCGACATCCCAAGATTCCCTTGCTTCAGTTCCGAGTTTTCGGGCAAGAATGGCGTGCGTACACCGGCCACAGCCTGTGCTTCATGAAGCGCCTGACATTGACCCTGCATCTGAGTTTTGAGATTGGTCGTCTACTCGCTGGCACAAGCGCTGTCGACTTTTCTCGATCCCCAGAGTGGGCACGGCAGGCCAGCAGGGCGCGCTGGCAAGCTGGTGAGCACCTTTCTGATCCAATGGTCAGGCTAGGCTGCATCTTGGGTGCCCGGGGCATCAAGTACGTTGGCACACGAGGGTTCCATTGAAAAATTCCAGAGCATTGTAGGCAGCTAGCTGGATTGCGTGCAGATTCCCCACGAACCGTTGCTTGACGAGCAGCGTGCATGCGAGTGGAGCTCGGCGAGTGCCCGTCTACGGCGAAGCTTTAGGATCCCTAATGACTTGGTGCACCGTTCTTTGTGGAAGATGCTCATCGAAGATCTGTTCGAGTCGCGAGGCCTTGGCAACGGTTCCAGATTGATCGGGTCGCTTCGACACTTTTTTCATTCCTGTCCGACCTGATCTTCTTTGGTGAGGATATTTCCATTCCGTTTTTCGTGTTGTGGTACTTCCTCTCGTCCACAGCGCTGCATAGCATAGATATGGACGCCACATGCCATCGTTTTCATTTCCGGGACTCAGATGCACTGGCTGGACAATGGGACCCCAAATCGCATGCTCTACGTATGCCTATTCTATTCCTCAGGTGCATTGTCGTCATCGGCTTTGGTACGAGCACGCTCAGCGACCGAGGCGAGCCATTCTGGTTCCTCGCACTCACGACTGGACAAGCAATACTGCAGTTCAGGGCTGGGAAAGACCGAAAGCGATTTATCGAGGAACGTCATGTCGCAGATGCGAACGACTTGTCCATGAATCCATCATCGTGAAAATGGCGTACAGCATCATATAAAACGCTTCCGAATGCATACGATAAGAAACGCAAGTTGCGACAAAGAGCAGCTGAACGCCAATCTCGGTTGCGTACTCCTGGACGACTTTTGAGTATTGAAAAGCAAACTTATCTGAAAGCTGGTCACATGAATGCGGTAACGAGGAGCCACCAAGTGCTTCGACGACGGACATGGTGTTGAACGGTCCAGTGCGTTTCGCGAGTGGTACGCTACCAAACCATTGAATTGCCCCTGAAGCTAATGCTGGCGGAATGCTCATTTGTCCCTTTCTTAAAAACAGCGGTTCAGTGCATTTCGCGAGTGCTACGCTACCAAACCATTGAATTGCCTCTGAAGCTATTGCTGGCGGAATGCTCATTTGTCCCTTTCTTAAAAACAGCGGTTCAGTGCATTTCGCGAGTGCTACGCTACCAAACCATTGAATTGCCCCTGAAGCTAATGCTGGCGAAATGCGCATTTGTCCCTTTCTTAAAAACAGCGGTTCAGTGCATTTCGCGAGTGCTACGCTACCAAACCACTGAATTGCCTCTGAAGCTAATGCTGGCGGAATGCGCATTTGTCCCTTTCTTAAAAACAGCGGTTCAGTGCATTTCGCGAGTGGTACGCTACCAAACCACTGAATTGCCTCTGAAGCTAATGCTGGCGGAATGCTCATTTGTCCCTTTCTTAAAAACAGCGGTTGCCCTGGTCGAGTACCCCATTCTCCCGAACCGAGTCGCATCGAGTGAAACGAAAATCCACGCTTCCTGGAATGAACGTTCGCGTTTCAGTGCGAAACTGACAGCGTGTTGTTCGACGCGCGACTCCCTCGCGTAGAGGCGTACGTCTGTTGCGTTATCCATCGGTGTCACACCGATGACGTTCGAGTCAACGATACGAAATCTTTGCATCCTATTGTCTCTTTGGTAGTATTTCTTAGAGAATCAGTCATTGGAATGGACTGACGAGGTGGTCAGTCATGTGCATGGAGCTCTACATATTCTAGTCTGGGTGCCAAACGTCTAGGATGGAGGCAATGAGAAAGCCGGTGTATTCCCCCGCATCCACTAGAATGACGGACTTGTCAAATTGATGCCGATTTTCGATTGACAACAATGACATTCTAGAATCTTTGCGTGACGTTTCCCCAATGTACAACGTGCATTCCCATGCTCGAATACCTGGGCGAAAAGCAAAACAAATACAAAAAAAGGCGCCCTGATACTGGTATTCCGGAATTCGATGCCCATTCACTCACGTGAGCCGCAGGCGTACCCCGAGAGGCGACGGCAAAACAATTCCAGGGTCTGAATGCACCATAGTTTTGCTCCTTTCGAAGCTGCAATCATCCCATTACATATCCTATTCGAAGACGCGACTGCACAGTGATGGCAAAGCGAAGCAGCCCCCGAGTCTCTGATGCGCTCCCCCGTAGTGCATCTGGTGCTGCCTTTCGCGTCTCGGTTTCCAGCATGAGCAACACCAACAACACCAACAACACCACCAACAACTATACTATGGTAAAAGCGTTCGCTGGCTCGCTCACTTGTACTTAGTTGTTCCATAGCAGTCCATTCAAACGTCTCGTCGCCAAACGCAGCAAGCCCGAGACACGAGCGACCACGGAACTAGTCCACAGGGAACCGGTTTCACGTCTGGTGAAAGCGTCACCAGTGGCAGCTAGCGCCAAGGGGGTAATTGATGCAGTGCCTTGCACTGCTCCACGCTCTAGTCGTATGCGGCTCAGAACGTGACTTGCACACCACAAACCAATCGGGTAAAGAAGGCTTGCACGGTGGCGCGCATCTCCGTGACTTGTCTCGGAGCACGGACTTTTTCAGTACGCTTGCGAGTAGGATCACGTGCCGGCCAGCGTCGTACTCTCCGTGCCTGGTCAACAGGAACGCGCTCCAGCAGCGATCAAGACGCCCGAGGCCCGCTTACCGAATACCTCGCTAGCGAGTTGCGGCACCAGGTTCCCCGAACCTGCGATCAGGGCTTTGAACCGGAAATGTCTCCCTAATGGCATCAAACTCCCGTTAGGATACCGCAACCGAATTTCTACAAGGTCAGAAAACTTTCACCCTAACCACCACTGGCGAACTAGCTGTCCAGTCACTGGAGCATACGGCACCGCACCGTGCAGACCAGCGAGTAGTTTGCACATAGTTCCGGGAGGCAAGCACAGCAACCGACGCTGCAGATGCCGCTCGTTCCCGAGCTTTCTCGAATCCAGGCCCTATGAACACTGTCCCACACCGTGCATCGGTCAGTGCACTCCCTATGCAACAGCAGTCTCTGACTGCATTCCAGTGAAGTTGCAGACTTGTCGGTTATCGTACGACGTTCGCTGGCGGTATCGACACGGGGCGGTGCTGCGTTGCGAACGCTTCAACGCAGTGCCCGACAGCGTTCCAGCTAGGGGTTTTCTCATCGGTTCGGGTTTCAATCGACGACTTTTGTTACGAGCGCGTTGTGCATACGCCGAGAGTCGTAGACCTGCGTACACACAACGAGCATCGCTGCGTCACCGCGGACTGCGAGGAGGCAACGAGGCCTTGCAGGGACCGGGGGAAGCCCCAGGCCTCAGTCGCCGGCCCAGCAGCGGTACGCTTCGCTCGGGACACACTGGGCACCTGGACTTTGGATGAGGAAATGCCAGCCGAAGAACAGCACTACTCTTTACATGGACAACTTCCAGGCTCAGTGATGAGCTACGTCTTTCAGCTGGCCGGGGACGCCCTCACAGCGAACCCAGCTGTTCCGCTGCACCGCTATGTGCTCGCAGCACAGCGACTCATGCGTGAAGCTGACCGCCAAGGTGCGATGGGCAACCTCCTCATACGGTCAGTCTTACTGGTGCGTTTCGTTCAGCTCGTTACCAAGACGATGCCGCAGCACCCGGCCTGGTCACAGGAACCAAACCGAGCACTCCGCGAAGCGCTTCGACAGGACGCCAGAGAGGTGCTCAACGACCTCGAGCAACTTCGTGCGACGCTGACGGCACAGTGGAATGAAAGCGCCACCGCACCGTCACACACAGAGGTGATGTGTGCGGTTTCAGACACACACGCTACCGCAGACAAGCTCGCCGAGGATGAGCAGGCATGCACTGCGGCATCGTCGTCGTCGTCGTTGTTGCCACCAGCACCAGCACCAGCACCATCATCTACTACTACTACTCCTCCTCCTGTAGCAGCGAATGGATACCAGCAGTCGGGAATCGATGGAAGCATCGGTGCCGCGGCGGGTGCGCCAGCCCGTGCAGCAGCGCTTCTTGCATCTGGTCAATGTGAACAGGGCAATGACGAACAAACAGTGTCAACAGCGGTACTGCCGGGGGTTCCTGCAAACCACAGAGCGCACGTGAGCGCACAGGCACCGGGGATTGCTCAACAAGGCGACCCGAGCTGGTTCGAAACACCCCGGGGACGTGCCTACACGGAGCAGCAGTTGCGAAGCCTCATGTCACGCACCCACTTCATTCGCGACATGTTTTGTGAGACCTGGCACGTTGACCCAGAAGAACGAAAGCAGCGGATGATCTTTTACCTCCTACAACATGCGGATATTCCACCGCATGGCGCAGCGCTGGAAGTCGCGGGTACGATCCTGAACGAGTATCTCTTGGTCACAGATTCGCCACGATTGCCTGGACCAGCAAACCCTGGCCCTGGTGGCACAACAGGCTGTCGAAGCGCACTGGAGCAGACGACCTCACAGATTGGTGTTGAGGACAAGTACCGCGGATCGCTCGCTACAGGAGCACCGCTGCCCCACGGCCTGCTCAACAGACACCACCGAGCACGTGGCGGTGCAGCGCCAGCCCTGCAGCGCGATCATCATGAGCTGCCACAGGCGGACGTCAACGCCGTAGTCGAGCGCCCTCGGCACTCTCTGAACCGAATGCAAGTCTTCGCGGATGGCGACACGAATCAGCACAGCGCTGCAACGGAAACGGCAAGTTTCAGCACGGCCTTCAGCATGCAGTGGTCGATCGACTTCAATGACGTGATTGTTGGACCGAAGATCGGCTCTGGGGGTTACGGTGAGGTCTTCGTGGGCAGGTACCGAGACCAGCTGGTAGCTATTAAGCATCTCCAGCCGGTGGATGGGGTCGACTCCGCGCAGCTGCTGCGCTCCTTCCAGGACGAAATGATGCTGATGAGCAAACTTTCGCATCCTAATATTGTCCGTTTTATCGGAGCCTGTATCACGCCTCCGAATCTTTGCATCCTGAGCGAATACGTACATGGAGGCACGCTGTATCGCTTACTCCAGAAACGTCGCCAGAGACGACTTGATCCGAATACGGGTGAACCCACCGGCGAGACCGTGGTGACGAGTCATCTGCCCTGGTGTGGAATTCTACGCATTGCCCTGGGAATAGCGCGTGGGATGCGGTACCTGCACGCGCAGAGGCCTATAGTCGTGCACCGGGACCTCAAGTCTCCGAATTGCTTGGTGTTCTCGGCGACCAGTCCAATACAGGATGAAGGTGCCGGGGACACGAACGCGGTGCAACGTTCGGCGCTATCGTCGCCGCAGGCCACCGTGCAGGTGTATGGCGGTCCGATTCGTTCGGATGAGGATTTTGCGGAAATTGATGTGAAGCTCATTGACTTTGGACTCAGCAGGACGCAGCTCAGGTCGTATATTTCGACCGGAATCGCGGGAACTCCCGAATGGATGGCTCCCGAGGTCATTCGCCAGGACCGGGTCAGTGAGAGCGCTGATATATTCTCCTTCGGTGTTATACTGTGGGAGCTGGTGACTGGACGCAAGCCCTGGGAGCATCTGACGCAGACCCAGGTAGTCTATCGAGTCGGTTACCTGGAAGAGGTGCTTCCGATGCCGCCGGAGACGCACCCGAGCCTGCAAGCGCTCTATGCAGCGGCTTCACAAATGAACCCCGCTAGTCGACCAAAGTTCACAGACATCGTTTCGAAACTGGAGCAGCTTTGTAGAGAGAGTGGTGTCTGCACGGAAACCGGTGAGCAACTGATGCGTCGTCGCCAGTTTCAGGAAATGACGTGAGTCGAACGAGTCGACTGAGTGCCAGCGCTCTGGGCCCGAGTCCTTTGACGGAGCATCATTGCTTTGAATCTGAGCGGGTCCTGATTCCAAACACGCGGTTTGCAGGAAACCCGGGCTTCCGTCGTACGACGGCGGGTGAACTCGCTGCATCTGAGCATCTGTTGACACCATCGTGCAGATCATTGGGGAATCATGTGAAGAACGCGGTCAGCCGATGAACGCAGTTTCCTTTTCGTTCGCCGGGGTGTGCCTCGAGCATTTCCTCTGTGACCCGGAGGCGAGACTGCGTACGGACTGGGATTTCGCAACACACACAGAGGCCTGGAGGCCTCGTCTCGATATGCCCCAACGAATCGCTCAATGGTGCTGTTGGCGGGAATGGATGCTAGCGCGGCAGTTGGACAAGCGAGCAGCGTGCTATCTCCCAGACGTAATCACGAAACCAGTTGGACGTCCCGGATATCCAGATGCCAGTTCCGAATGCATCAACCAAGGTTCTGTCTTCGTCTGGGACGCGAAGCGGCATCGGGACATGCGCTCAAACAGCGTGGAGTGTAACGCAGTGGCCTGCAAATGCGCGCTTCTGCACCTGCGCTCCAGCGCAAGTCCGCGTGAGCACTAACCAGAAGTTTCAGATGCATAGTCATCTCCGGACGAGCGTGTACGCTTGATGCGAAGCTTTGGATCAGGAACAGAGTGCGCTTCGTTCGTCTACAGTGGTACAAGTGAGACTCGCGGAGCACATCGGAGTCCACGTGAGCACTAACCAGAAGTTTCAGATGCATAGTCATCTCCGGACGAGCGTGTACGCTTGATGCGAAGCTTTGGATCAGGAACAGAGTGCGCTTCGTTCGTCTACAGTGGTACAAGTGAGACTCGCGGAGCACATCGGAGTCCACGTGAGCACTAACCAGAAGTTTCAGATGCATAGTCATCTCCGGACGAGCGTGTACGCTTGATGCGAAGCTTTGGATCAGGAACAGAGTGCGCTTCGTTCGTCTACAGTGGTACAAGTGAGACTCGCGGAACACATCGGAGCGCGGGCGATGCCCTAAGCGGTGCTCCCCATGGCGCCGCTGGTGTTTTGTCTGCAGAATCCGTTAGAAACAAGCGTAGCACGTTCTTGAGTGCACATTCAGAGGCATCTGCAAGGACGTTGTTGGCATCGTCATTCTACATCTTGCTCGCTCGCTGGACAGACTTTCAGGTGCGATCCAGGATGCACGGTTCCGTTCTGGGGCTGCATCCTCGGCATAACCATGGCTCCCAGACAGCAACGAGCGAAGCTCTGAACGGGCATATGGACATTAGCGCTCGTTATGCGCTCTCCACTGGTGCTTTCGATCGGTCCCCTGGTGACGCACCATTGACGACGCTAACCAGAATACGCTTGTAGCCATCGATGACTCATTGCTGGTCCGGAATCACCGCTCACCGAACGCGAATACGCTGTATCCACACCAGATGATCAGCGTGACGGCCAGGAACTGGGTCATGCTCGGCAGTATCGTTTCAATCACGCTCAGCTGTTTTGAGTCGCAGCATCTTCGAATTGCGACGTAGGGCTGTCTTTATGTACTGACTCGATTCACACAAGTTGCAAACAGGAAGAAGATGAAATGTTTGCTTCGCCAAATAGTAGTAAAACGCCTTTCTATTGTGGTGAATGTCCAGGCAATACGCTAGTTCGTCGAAGTTTCCTTTGATGCCTGTTTCGGTCACGTTGGCTGCTCACCGGAGGCCAGCACGGTACCGTCCGAAGCGACGCCGAGCACCAGCGGTGCCGCTCTACGTGTTACCAACCGGCTGTTCGTCGTGGACTTGCACGCGAACATGCCACGTGATCTGGAACTTGAACGCGTTCAGCGCTTCATAGCTGACACGCGAACATCAGCACCGTTCAGCTGTGTTGTCTATGCGGAAAGAACAGGCTATCGATCGGTACGCTCGAGCTGCGGCACCCTCGAAGCCAGTGAGTGCTCAGCGCGTCCGCAGGGGCCGCCTCTCAGCACGGGTGTGCTCCATCGCTGATCCCCAGGCACATATAACCTGAACAAAAGCAGCACTTCTAGCGTCTACTCTTGTATTGATGGGTGTTCCGTCTTGAGCAGTGAGCGTCGTCACGAGCCCCTAACACAACCTGGTGAAGACGACGTTCCGCAGCGTTCGCAGGTCCCTGGAGGCGTCCCGCAGAAGCCAGCGTGCGTCCCGACAAGCAGAAACGCCTCCTGGGTCTTTGTTCGACTTTTGCAGGAGGTTGCCAGGCCTCGTTGAACGGGGGCGATGTTCTGTTTGACGAGCGCCCATCCAGGTACACAATGGGTACCTCAGTCAATACAAGCGTGTCCTGGACAACAACCTCGGAGAAGAGCGCCGTGTAGAGAGCGCATCGCTGGACTGGTTGTGAGGCCCCAGCCGCAGCGGCAAGCGGTTGCCACGGTGCTACGAGCCGCTTCCCGTGGAGCATTCACCGGTCCGGGGTTAACTGAATGCACCTTCCTGGTGCATTCATTGAACGTCACCAACGTCCAACAGCGAAATCGAACTGCGTCACGAGCGTCCGCCAACACGTGCCGGTGTTGCACCGGTGCCGTAGAGCCTGTCGACGAGCCGAGCGCCCGTCGTGATGAGCCCAAGCGCTCACCGGGAACACCACCTTTCACTGACGCTGTGCGTACGCGTAGCTTTCTGGGTCTATCGTCGCTGACACTAGCCCGGCTTGCACTTGTTGGTACAACGCTGGTCTGGGCTGCGAACAACGTCCTGGTGAAGAAGCTCTATCGACTCGGCTTGCAGCCGGGCATGGTTACAGCAGTGCGGTTTTCGCTTTCGGCTTTGGTCTTGTCGCCGTTTGCAACCTGGCAGGCTTTGCGACCTGCCCTCGGCCTATCTATGACCTCTTTTGCTGGCAATGCTTCCTTAGCGCTTTCACTTCGATTCACGAGCACGGGCAGGGCCTCATTCTTCGCAGCGATGTCGGTCGCTGTGACGCCGTTGTTAGAGTTGCTGCTCTACGGCAGTCCACTTCGCCCAGGTTTCCTGACAGCGTCTTCGCTCTGCGTCATTGGTGTTTTCCTCATGTCCAGGGAAAGTCTGCTGCAAGTCCGACTTGGACAGCAGACAGGCCTCGCCAGCGAGACTGGGGCTGGGCTCGCCTCCTGCGGTGCGCTCCGCGGAGACATGCTGGCGCTCTTGGCGGCTTTTTGGTTCGCACTCTATAACGTTCGACTCAGTCGAGAAGCGCCAAAGCACCGCACGGAAGCATTGAGTTCCTCACTTCGAGTCTGGACGGCTTGTTTCTCGACAATCTGGGCCTGTTTCGAGATTGTGCTTGGCAAGCATGCAGCACCCACAGGAGCGCATTCCTCCGCTAAGGTCACTGTCGACGGCGGTTCTGGTGCTCTGCTCGCTGCCTTGAGTATCATTCGCGAAGCGGTGCGTTCCCTGTTTACCCGCCTCCATCAAGGTGGAATCACAGCTTACCTCGGCCTAGCTGCGCTAGCAGTGCTCGTGATTGTTGGCGCCTACTTTCAGGTCTATGGGCAGCAGCGCATCTCAAGTCAAGAGGCAGCGGTGCTGTATACATTGAATCCCATATGGGCTGGATTGGCAGGGTATCTGTTTCTGGCGGAGACCTTCACTTTGGAGCAGGGGCTGGGCGGCCTATGCATTCTGTTCGGCTGCCTTGCTGCACGACGGCAGCAGCAGCAGCGCTCGCCTGTGACGAGCATTCCCAGAAAGTAAACGCTGAACGACTGCATGCTCCGTTCTTGGTCAACGTTAGTATTACTATTGTTGTTGTTGTCGTAGCAGCAGCAGCAGCAGCGCCGCTCGCCTAGTCCACGTATTCCGATAAAGTCAACGCTTCGCAACTCTACCCTGCGCCCGTGCGTAACCGGGTTGCTGCAGCAACAGCGGCAGCAACAACTGGCAATGCCACGCGCTCGAACGTGGCGAGGCAGTTCTGTTCCCGATGAAACGTATGAGCGGCACACACTGCTATACTGGAAAGTTGCGTTTATGTCGCAGCCGTGCGTTGGTCCTCGGAATGCCGTCGTAGGCGACGCCCTCAGACAACACTCGGGACGATGTCGTACGAACCAGTGAACAGCACTGCTCGATGCTGAGACAACGACTGATTCGGAACAGTACGTCTATCGCATGCGCTGTGTGGAACGGGTAACTGGAATCTCCAGTTGGAGTGCGCTTCTCTGTGTGTCATCGCTTTGGAAGTTTTGGGAACAAGGCTCTATGCATGCCTCTCCCTGGACATTTTTTCGACGCACAGGTGCTTTCGATACCCGACACACTACTGTGGAGCACGTTAGTCGCATCCTCAGGGCTCGGGGCCGCACATGTGAACGTGCCCAGGTCGCTTGCCACTCCTACGGGTTGCATCGTTCCTCTGCTTGCCAGTCAGAAGAAGTAGCCTTCGCTCGGCTGGGTCAACTTGAATCACCAGTGCGTACCGCTCTGCGCTGACTTGTCGACTGCCCCAGGCATCGACGTGGCTGACGAGTGCGTCTGGAGCAGTTTGAGCGCTTGACGTGGCTTCTCCTCAGGTGCACCCCGGTTACATTCGAACGTCTCGGAACGCAGCGCTTGCGTCGGCAGAGAGTCGGACACTGGTTGCACCCGACGGTAGAGGAGCAGCTCGTGCAGCGGAGCCTCCTCGGTTATGACGCACGGGCCGAGCCAAACGGTGTCTCGGTTGTTGATGTCGACGTTGTCAGGGGATAACGAGCTTTTCAAAGTCGAGCACGCCGAGTCGATTCGCCAACGACACCAGTAACCGGTCGGTAAGTAGACGCTTCGTCGACGCTGACCATAGGCGAGGACGGGTGCCACCAGCAGGTCTGTACCGATGAGGTATTCGTCGTCAACGCGGCTCGCGACTCCACTTAGCGGATGATCCGCGGTAAGGCGCTCATCCCAGCAGACAGGACGCACGATAGGCTCATCGTTCTGGAGTAGCGTGAGCAGGAGCGGAACGATGGACGTTTCGCGAAAACGCAGGTATCTCCGAACGAGGTCGACGACGGTTTCAGAGAGTTCCGGATGAGGTGGTAGCAAGCGATCGAATAGTTGCGGCTGCAGAGAGAACTGCACACAGGGCATGGCGATGCTGGCTTGCAACCATCGAATATAGAGCTCTCGCAGCTGAGCGGGATCAGTCTCCAGAGCGACCTCATCTGCATTACCATAAGCGTTTCCACCAATCATGTCGGGCATCACGACTTGGACGCCCAGTACGCTGACGGTCAAGGCGCCTGTGACGACACTCTTCAGGCCGTTATCGGTGCCCCATTTAGAGGATTTGTCGAAAAGGCGAACCACGACGGGCGCGAAGAGGCTATCAAACCAGGAGGTACGCACCTCCGCAATAGGGAAACTTGAAGCCATGGCAACGTACTGACGCGTGTACTCGTTCTGCTGGAGTACTGCATCTGCGTCCAAGGCATCGCAGCGGAGAAGAGCGCTTGGGACAAAGGCACCTTCGCCGGCGTCGAACTTGAAGCCGTCGATTCCAGTTTCGTGTTGGAGTTGGCGGAGCTTGGACTGCCACCAATCCCGCGCTTCCGGTTTAAAGACATTGAGTAAATGACCCTGGCCTTGCCACCATTCTACTGGCCGTTTACCGTGGCCGAGAAGGAAGCCGCGGTCTCGAGCTTCGGCAAAGTTGGTACTCTTCTCGGTGATAAATGGCGGGATCCAGAGCGTTACGAGAAAGCCGCGGGCATGCAGGGCATCGACCAGTTGTCGCGGTTCCGGGAACTTGTTCGGATCGAAGCTTGTATCGCCGTAGTTTCGCTGCCACTTATCGTCTATCTCAATGATACCGCCCTGCAGGTCGAGCGAACGTAAGTTATCCGCCATAAGCATGACCTTGGTCGCGGTGACGTCGGCTTTCATTTCTGCCCAGGTTGACCAGATCACGCGCTCGATGAGGGCAGTGCTCTTCCAGGAGCGCTGCGGTGCGCCAAACCAGCGACGCAAATGAGAAAACGTCTGGTCCAGTCTTGGTTCTGCTGCAATGAGCAGCTCAAGTTCTAGACGCTTTGCTCGCGCGGACCAAGCACAGAGCCGCTGGTCACCGCGAGTCTTGCCAGGCTGCTGCACGGGCGGGCACTGACGATGCGGTCGCTGGCGGCTGCGTCTCGTCTCGGCGTCCAGTACGGATGAATAGATCGGTATATAGACGTCTGTGGTGAACTTTTCATGGGGTATCGCCGGCTCCACCTGGGCATTCGACGAGACGTGTAAATCAAATGGAGGGTGCGGCATCACAACCGCTACCCCGGTTGAGGACAGGAGCACGGGAGAGAGCACCGAACCGACTCCACTGGGTGCATTGTCCCAGGTCACAAATGGGGTCGGCGGTAGCATTGCGTCCGACAGAGGCCACGTCTGATTTAGGAACTCACCTAGGCCGTACACCACCTGACCCTTAGGCTCGTTGAGCACATACGACCAACCGAGCAGTGACAATGGTTTCCCAGCACCTGCAGCCTGTTTTCCTGGTTCAGTACGCTCGGCTGTGAGACAAACGCGACAATCTTGACGGTCGCAATGCACTGCAATGGTAACCTCAACAACGTCATCGGGGTCGGCTGCGTCGTGGTAGCGCAGACGAACACCAGCAGCTCTCGTTCTTTCGTTACATACGACCTCTTTGCCGCCCTCGAACGCCAATCTTTTACGCGCGAACCTAGAGTTTCCGTCCTCCAAGCCCCAGAGCAACGAGCCGGTAGCGCAGAGCGCACCGTCTCGATATATATGGTACGTTGCAAGCGCCACCGTCACGCGTACAAGCAACTCGCGCGGCTCGTGCCGCAAAATGTACCACTCACCCGCACGCTCGGTAACTTTGAAATAATTGCCTTCATATACCTCTTCTTTGACTTGAGTTTGCAGTACATTGGACTGTACCGCACGCGACAGCAGTGCGGCAGCGCCCACAGCGGAACTCAGTGTCTGGGCAAGCACGGTGCCGCCTGCAAACGCAGCTGCAACGTTCGCAGCTAACACGTCCGAGTTTCTCGGCAGCGACCCGCAATGCTCTAGTTTCTGAGCGTCGCCCTCCTGAAGTTTTTGGAAATCCTTGCTCAAAGCGTGCGCAAACACTGGTATCGAACGTGATACACCTTTCATATTGGGAAAGCGTCAAGCGTACGAATGCTGGAATGCCACGGCATGCTCCGGAAACGTGAGGCGCAGCGAGCGCACGCGATGCCGGAATTTCGAATCGCCTCGGAAGGCGTCCGGCGGCGTCCATCGCAGCAGACACCAAAAACGGTACCATTCTGTACATATATACACACAAGTGGATCAATGACATCGAGCGATGGCCAAGTCGAATGCAGCTGCGATGCGCTGGCTGCATCGTAGGCGAGCATCATGGAGGGCGGTTTTCCGGCGAATGACGAACGTCCTCTGCACAGGCAGGTGCATGTATCCTAACGAGCGATGTGCACGTGGTAATGCTGCTGCACCTGAATAATCCAAGTAGTTGCTGGTGCTGAATCGTTGTTGTTGTTGTTGTTGTTGTTGTCGTCGTCGGAGTGGTATATCCGTGTATGGGTATCGCGAGGCAAGCGGTGCTCGAGTCCGGCGCGAAGATGCAGCTCAATCGCCAGCTGTTGGTGTATCCTGTCATGAATCGTTTGCACGACAATCGAGTCAGTGTAGAACGGCAAGGGTCTGCTCACTCGGGAGTACACACGAACGATTGGGATTCGTTCCGCTCGGGTGCCAACAGTGGCCTTTAAGGGGCCTTTATTCCACAAATGCTGTGTTCTCCTCTGTCTTGTATTTGGCTTTGCATACGCTGGTCTGCGACGCTCCTTCAGCTTCGTTATCAGCAGTCGATGGGTGTCGAAAGCGGCGTTCAACGACCAATGTCGGTGCTTCCGGCTGTTGTCGACGCATTGCATGCAGGTGCACCAGTTACGATGCACACTTTGCTTGGCATTCTCGTCTTGTTTGAGCACGGCATCTGTGCACGCCTCGCACTGGTGACACTCGACCGTCATT
>Ga0078972_1008895_pt1 | contig 20420 bp, 25 predicted proteins | sample YelNatPaOPGAMG01_FD_67568 | JGI IMG/M metagenome (GOLD analysis project Ga0078972, IMG submission 67568) | Hot spring thermophilic microbial communities from Obsidian Pool, Yellowstone National Park, USA - OP-RAMG-01 (SPADES assembly) (version 2) | ecosystem: Environmental > Aquatic > Thermal...
GCCTACCATACGCTTCGAAGCCGCTCGTCAAATACGCTCTCAACATACACCCCAGGCTCAAAGTCGACGAGAAAAGGAGAAAGATAGTTCTGAGGAGGGTGGCTGAAATACTAAATCTACCGGAAGAGATCGCCGAAGCTCCCAAGAAGGCGCTGCAATACAGCACAGGTATAGCCAAGGCTATCAAGGCAGCAAAGAAACCCTTATAACAGAAGCAGACGGTAGAAAAAGATAGAGGTTCTGCACAGGTGAGTCGAATGAGCCAATCTAGGTTCCCGATAAAGAGGATAAGCGCCGTGGAGCACCGCATCGAAGCAGGCTTCAAGCCTGGGATGAAGGTGCCAGTCACGATATACGCTAGCGATGAACTACTCGCTAAGATGCTGACCGATAGAACAATAGATCAAGCGGTTAACGTAACGCACCTACCCTACCTATACAAGCACGTTGTAGTACTACCGGATGGGCACGAAGGCTACGGCTTCCCTATCGGAGGGGTTGCTGCGAGCGACGCTGAAAAGGGTGTAGTATCGCCGGGCGGAGTGGGGTACGACATAAACTGCGGTGTTAGGCTCATCAGAACAAACCTCACCGTGGATGACGTTCGACCTCGTCTTAAAGAACTCCTCCAAACGATCTATAGAATGGTGCCATCGGGGCTCGGAAGTCAAGCCATAATAAAGCTCACCTCAAGTGAGTTGGATCTTGTTTTGACCGAGGGTGTGAAGTGGGCTATATCAAAAGGCTACGGCTGGGACCAAGATAGAGAAATGTGTGAAGAGCAAGGGGTTATGAAAGGCGCAGACCCAGCTGCTGTTTCAAACATAGCAAAAAGCAGAGGTGCACCACAACTAGGTAGCCTAGGTTCTGGAAACCACTTCCTCGAGGTTCAGAAGGTGGATAAGATCTTTGACAAAGAAGCTGCGGCGAAATACGGCATAACACAAGAGAACCAGATCATGGTTTTGGTCCACACAGGCTCGAGAGGACTCGGGCATCAAGTCTGCAGTGACTACCTTAAGATAATCGAGGCTGCATCAAAGAAGTATGGTATAGACCTCCCAGATAGAGAGCTGGCTTGCGCACCGATGTATTCGAAAGAGGCTGAAAATTATATGAAGGCTATGGCTGCTGCTCTAAACTTCGCTTGGTCAAATAGGCAGATGATCACACACTGGGTTAGGGAAGCTTTTAGGAAGGTCTTCAAGATAAGTGAGGAGGACTTAGGCATGAGACTCGTCTATGATGTTGCCCACAATATCGCAAAATACGAGTACCACAACATAGACGGCTCGATGAAGAAGGTTGTTGTGCATAGGAAGGGTGCGACTAGAGCCTTCCCGGCCGGAAGCGACGCAATACCACAACAATACAGAGACGTAGGGCAGCCTGTGCTTATACCCGGCTCAATGGGCACCTCATCTTGGGTGCTTAAAGGCACTGAGAAGGCTATGGAGCTGAGCTTCGGCTCAACCGCGCACGGTGCAGGCCGAATGCTCTCGAGAGCCGCCGCAGTCAAAGCTTACACAGCAGAGAAGATAAGGCGGGAGCTTGAATCCAAAGGCGTGTTGATAGAGGCAGCGAGTTGGAGGGGAGTAGCTGAGGAGGCTCCGGCTGCATACAAGAATGTAGATGAAGTAGCCGAGGTCTCGCACGCCGTCGGGATCGCAACTAAAGTAGCAAGGCTTGTACCTCTGGGTGTGGTTAAGGGTTAGTCTTTCCGCCTAAACTTCTCAGCGAGGGGGATAAGCCGCCCGTCTTCTAACACGGAGATCGTGGTTTCAACGGATATGTGTAGACCTAAAGCTCTAAAGAGCGAAAGAAGCTCACCCCCTCTAATGTAGCCTTGGATGTAGCCTTGCTCTATAAGCTCAGCCAATCTCTTAACGATGATCTTAGTCTCCTCTGGGTAGGCTCTCTCAGCAGCTTCGAGCACATCTAACCCCCTATCTATAAGCCTAGATACCAGTATGCGCCTTGGATCAGCCTTCTTCTCCTCTTCGCTCTGCTTAAGCAGCTTCTTCCGAAGCTCAAGCATCTTCCTAGCCCTAATCAACTCAAGATCCTTATCCTCAAAGGGGGTTTCTTCTGCGCTCATACCAGATATAGCGATCCAACCACCCTATTTATAGGCTTAGCTGCAGCAAAGTAGGTTGATGAGCACCGAGCTCTGGGTAGCGATACCTGATTCAACTCTAATAGAGTGTGTTGATCTGAGGGAGAAGACTGAAAAAGCAGGCTACATCGCAAGAGCTTGCGCCATACATAGAGTGACGAGGATATACATCTACCACGATCAGAAAGAGAAGGCTAGGAAAGACCAAAGGCTGCTCAGCATCCTTCTCCAATACATTGAGACACCACAGTACCTTAGAAGACACCTCTTCCCCAAGATGCCTGAGCTGGCGTATGCAGGGGTGCTCCCACCCCTACGCACACCAAGCCACCAAGTCAAAACAGAGCTAAGTGAAGTTAAGGAGGGGGACGTAAGAGAGGGGTACTGCTATAGACGTGCGGGCGCATATTATGTTGACGTTGGGCTAGCTAAGCCAGCACGCCTTTTGGATGCTGAAGCCAACTTGGGTAGAGTGCTCGTTAAGATAGAAGACGTTGAACCAGAGTTGACCTGCAGATTAGTTGATAGAAGTGCTGTAAAAGGGTACTGGGGTTTCGCGGTCAAGCAGACCGAAGAACTCAGCAAACTCGTCAAAAGCCTAAAGCCAGTTCTGGTAATAGCAACAGCGAAAGAAGGCCAACCAATAGAAGAGAACTGGAAGAAACTACATACCCTCTTGCACTCAAATGAGCGGTGCTTGATACTATTCGGCTCACCAAGAAGCGGCCTCCAAGAGATCCTCCGAGAAGAAGGAACTTCGCTTGAAAACGTGGCAAACATAACCCTAAACTTTGTGCCGGAGCAAGGCACAGCAACAGTCAGAACCGAGGAAGCACTCTACATCGTCTTAGGCATAGTTAACCTTCTTCTACACCTACCTAAGGAGTAAATGATAAGTCGTTTAGCTGATCTAGAAGCTGCAAGTAAATTTACTGCAGAAGAGGAGTTGAATAATGTCCCGCAGAATTACCTTGTGACAATACTCCATCCAAGCCCTTGCAGTGTTGTAATGAAGCCATCTATGTTAGTGGGTGTTACCAAGAGGTATTCGCCGCTTCTAAGCTTGAAGACAACGGCTACGTTGCTAGAGACTGCGAGGAACGCTTTTGCACCATTCTTCAACTTGAACCAGCCTAAACTGTAGCCTGGCAGCCCGTGCCCCCACGTTCTCAGACTCGGCTTAAGGTCGCTCCTCGAATTCAGGTCTGCGACGTAGACCTCCTCTACATCCCCTCGCTTAGCGGAGAAGCTGTACATCGGAGGGGCCTTAACCACTACTTCTTCGCTGGAAACCTCTATTTTCAGCAAGCATACGGGTAGAACCAATAATATTAGAACCGCTATGAGGACGATGGCTATGATGACTGTGAATATAACTACTGACTGCGGGGTGGGTATCGTGAAGCTTGCTTGCATTCGCGCTTCTCATAAACATCGATTGTACTTGGGATTTAAAGCTTTAGAGGGACCAGAAAACAGCTTCAGGGCAGCTGTTTCATATCATCTCGTCAAGCCTCATGCGCACCAAAATGTGAGGACGAAGCAATAATTAAGAGAGCATTTTGAACCACTACACAACCTAAAGAAGGGGGGCTAGTGTCTGAGGCCTAAGGAGCTGTGCATCAACGATGCTACCAGCTTCTATAACCTCAACCCCTTCGGGAATCATAAACACAGAGTTCGCTTCAGCCATATCTTGAAGCCTATGCTTAAGCGCTATGGGTTTAACTACCAACTCATCACCACTATAGCTGAGGTGAGCGTAGATGAACTGTGTCCAATCTTTCTGCCCCCTAACCTTTTCAGCCAAACGCGCCTTAACTATTGGGATCAGCGACCTCCTTAGGCCACAAAGCTTAAAGATGGCTGGTAGAACGAGTTGGAGGAAGGCGATTTCGTTCGACGGTGGTCCTCCGGGTAGGCAGAAGACAACTTTTGAGCCGAAGAGTCCGAAGGCTATTGCTTTGCCAGGCCCGATCTTCACCCTATGGTAGATCATCTGCCAACCTAGATCATCAAGCACCTTCACAACTACATCCTTCTCGCTCTTCCAAGCGCCTCCGCTCGTTAAGACCACGTTTGCTCGATGTAAGGCTTTGCTGAGGGCTGCTCTGATCACATCAACATCATCTTTAACGACTCGGCTCCTCAACTTCAGTCCAAGAGACGCAAGCCAGCAGTAGATGTTCAAGAGGTTGGTAGCGGCGACCTTACCGACACCAACTTTTCTCCCTGGAGCGACTACTTCACTCCCGGTAGCGATTATCTCAACCGATGGCTTCTTATAGACCCAGAGTGAGTCATATCCGCCAGCAGCGAGTAGGCTGATCGCAGAGGGGTAAAGTAGCTCCCCTTTGCACAAGATCTTTGAGCCAGCCTCTAGGTCTGAACCCTTCCTCAGCACGTTACGCCCAAGCTCAGCATCGGCATACACTTCAACGTACCCCTCCCGCTCAGCTGTAAACTCGATGGAGACGACCGCTTCTGCGCCCTTTGGTAAAAGGGCTCCAGAAGTTACTTTAACTGCACATCCGTCGGTCAACTCGAGGTCTTTATGCTCCCCTGCAGCTAGTGAGCCTATGATACGCAGCCGCTTTGGGTTTGTTGAGCTTGCGTCTGAAACATCTTTTGATTTGACCGCGAAACCGTCTTTAAGTGAGACGTCTGCCGTAGGCGTGTTCACCTTAGAGTAGATATCTTCAGCGGAAACACGCCCGACAAGTTTAGTTAGAGGGATTAGTTCTCTACCCAACGGCTTAACGTACTCTATTGTTAGCTTGTAGGCTTCTTGAAAACTTATGTCCTCTTTTCTACTCAACCCTACCTTAAAGAAGCAGTACTTGGATTTTAGTCTATCTCACATCACAAGCATCAGTATCCTATATGCTATCCCCCCGACTAGAAGGGCTAATGTGATATCTACTACAACAATGAATAAGGTTCTCCTTAGGCCGAACTCGTGAAGCAAAGCAGCGACTGTGGACACACAGGGTATATAGAGCATACTTACAAGAGTAAATACCACCATCTGCACCGGTGAAAGAACCAAAGAGAAATCGAAGGTGCCAAGAGCATCACCCAAGAGTATAAGAGCGAGCTCCTTACGGAGAACCCCGAATACAAGAGGTATGCTGCTCACAGCTGGCAGACCCAACCACCAACTGATTAGAGGCTCTAGGAGGTTGCTGGCTCGCTGAAGCAGACCAGATATATTCAACAGCTGCAATGCCATCGACCCTCCTACAATGATTGGGAACGCTATTTGTATGAAGTCTTTGGTCTTTGACCAAGTCTGCATCAGAACAGCTCTTGCAAGTGGCTTCCTGTATGGAGGCATCTCCATCACAAGCCCAACTGGTTCGCCTGGGAAGGTTCGGTATGCTAATCTGCCTAGGAGGAAGACGAGTATAAGGTTGAAGAGGTAGATGGCTATGGCAGCGGGTAGCCCAAGGTATCTGCCCACCAAACCCAAGATGATTACTGTCCTCGCTGCACAGGGTATCAGCACGGTAACGAAGGCCGCTAAAAAGCGCTCCCTATCGCTCTCCATTATCCTACAGCTTATGCAAGCCGGTACACTACACCCGTAACCTAGGAGGAGGGGTATGAACGCTTTGCCGTGTAACCCGATCTTATGCATAAAGTTATCCATAAGAAAAGCCGCTCTGGGCAGATACCCGCTGTCTTGCAGCACAGCCAGAATCAGATAGAAGGGGACGATATAAGGTAGAACAACAGTCAAACCCGCAACTACACCACCCAACACACCATCCACAATAAATGCTGCTAGAAGAGGAGGGGTGGCGGTTAGAAGCCCTTCTACAGCCGGAAGCAACAGATCGGTGAAGAAGCCCTCTAAAAGTGCAACAAAGAAGCCACCCACATAGAATATGGTTGCGAAGATGCTTATGAAGAGCGTAACCAATATGAGGTATCCTAATATGCCTCTTGCAGTAAGATCGCTCAGCTTCTCCTCAACGGAAAGCTTTGGTGGCGTAGCGATCTTGACAACTTCACCCGCTACTCTACTCGCCACACTATACCGCTCCGACGCGATTACGAGGATAGAGTTCTCACCATGCATCTTCTCTAAATGCTCTATAATCGCTTCAGCCAAAGCTAGGATCTGTTGCCCAAACCCTTCAAGCTTCACCAACTCAACTACTTGGGGATCTTTCTCTAAGAGCTTTATAGCCAGCCATCTTGCAGAATACTTTGATACTAGAGTAGGAGCTCTCTCTTTAAGAACCTCAGAGAGCTTGCCCACATACTCTTCAACCTCTTTACCGTACTTTAACCTACTCTGCGCCCTCCTCCGACCAGATTTAACCACACCGACACAAGCTTCGAGTAGTTCACTTATCCCAGAGCCGGTAACAGCTATCGTAGGAATAACTGGAACTCCAAGCAGCTCAGATAGCTTCTCAACATCGATTCTAACACCTTTTTTAGCGGCAAAGTCGACTTGATTTAACGCTATGACCAGAGGAGCTTCAAACTCAAGGAGCTGAAGCGTCAAGTATAGGTTACGCTCAAGGGCTGAAGCATCCACAACATTGACGACTACATCAGGCGTCTCCTCTACCAGATACTCCCTAGTAACCAACTCCTCCATCGAATAAGTTGAGAGAGAGTAGATGCCTGGTAGATCAACGACTTTAATGGTGTAATCTTGAAAACGTAGTGTACCTTCAGTCCTCTCAACCGTCTTACCGGGCCAGTTGGCAACGGTCTGATTTAACCCTGTGAGCTGATTGAATATTGCAGACTTCCCTACATTAGCGTTCCCAGCTAACGCGATTGTTATGCGCTTTGCCTCTGCTTTAGTGTTAAGCACTTGAGCCGCGCCTCACATAGATCTTTGAAGCAACACCATAACCTAGTATTATCGAGACACCTCTCAAAGAAACCTCTATCGGTCCATGTAGGGGTGCTACTCTGACAACGGTAACCTTCACCTTTGGGACGATGCCCATAGCCGCAAGCCTAGCGAGTAACCCTCTACCAGCGACTACAAACGCAACCTCCCCGACTTCACCACGCTTCAACTCAGTTAAAGGCACAACTTCTTCAACCTGACCTTTAAATTCTAGAAGGCTTTGGTGAAGGGTGTCAGAAGCCTCTTTATCTAAGCCGTGTCTGGCAAAGAGGTGCTGAGTAACTTCTCCTCTCGCTCCTTTCTTTAACCGCTTAAGCAGCCACGCTAATCTACCTCTACCCCTATGTATGAAGTGGTCGTGGAGATATTCAGCCCTATGTGCAAGAATCTCGTTAGCACCCTTCGGTGTGACTGTAAATAGTGAGTCTTGCTGCTCGATGAAGCCGAGCTCCACACAATTCTTCAGCTTTTCCAAAGTCTTATCAACAGGCCAGCCTAGTCTGTTAGCGATTACGCTTAAAGGAGCGCCTTTCTTCTCAAGATCTAGTGAAGCCACGATCTCAAGCAGCTCTATAAGCTCGCAGCTGATGGACATATTGCTCGCCTCAAGTCAACTATAGGATAGTAGGCTAGCCAACGCGTTCACGACTTCTTTATCCAAAGCGTGCTCCATTTTACAAGCATACTTGTGCGCACGCTCAGAAGGAATCATCAAGAAATCGGTCAGAAAGCGCTCAACTAACCTATGTCGCTTAACGATCTCAGCAGCGATTCGCTTACCCTTCGGGGTCAAAGTTATTCCGCGATAGGGTCGGTGAACTACAAGCCCCTTACGCTCAAGCCTCTCAACAAGATTAGTAACCGTACCTAAAGTGGTCTTTAACCCTTCAGCAAGATCGCTGGTCCTAGCTATACCACGAGAAGCAGTCAACCTATACACTAACTCAAGAAACTCCTCCTGCCCTTGTGAGACTCCCATCACGCCTTTATGCCCCATCATGATCTACGACACTGTCGTAGATATATAAGGATTTAAAGTTTGGTAGAATGTCAGCTACGCCTCTTTAGATGCTGCTATATGAGTGGTGTAGATGGTAAATGCTCCGGGCGGGATTTGAACCCGCGATCAGCGACTCGACTGGCCCCTCTTATCTCGGGGTAAGGCCGCTATGCTTGACCGGGCTACACCACCGGAGCTCATGAATGAGGGGTTTGCGGCTGCTTATTTTTACGTTTTGTTTGGAGCATCAGAGTCGCTGTTCCAGTTATTCCAACCACCCTAAAGCGTAAAGAATATCTTTTACTACGAAAAAGGGTGGAGGGATGCGCTCAGTCGCTATCGTGGGTGCTACTGGTGTCGTTGGGCAGCAGTTTGTAGTGGCCCTTCAGAGGCATCCTTGGTTCAACATAGTGAGGTTGGCTGCTTCGCAGAAGTCGGCTGGGAAGACGTATGAGGAAGCCCTTAAGCGGGAAGGCGGATCCATTGGTTGGTTCTGCGACGAGGAACCTGATCCAGAGGTTTTGAAGATGAGGGTCGAAGACGCCTCCACCATGAGGGTGGATGACTGCGACCTAGTATTCACGGCTCTGGAATCTGAGCAGGCACTATTACTTGAGCCTAAGTATGCTAAGGAGAAGCCTGTTGTAAGCACAGCTTCAGCCTTCAGATACGAGCCAGATGTACCGATACTTGTGCCTGGGGTCAATACTGAGCACGTAGCCCTCTTATCTAAGCAGAAGGAGAAGAGGGGTTGGAGGGGCTTCATAACACCTATACCCAACTGCACAACTACTGGACTTGTTATAACACTTAAACCCATCTACGATAGATTCGGCATCAACAGAGTCCTTATGACGTCTATGCAAGCTGTTTCCGGTGCTGGTCGAAGCCCAGGGGTTTTGGCGCTTGACATCATCGACAACATTATCCCATATATACCTAAGGAGGAGGAAAAGGTTCAGACAGAAACCCTCAAGATACTGGGTAGGCTTGGTGCTGAGAGTATAGAGTACGCACCTTTTAAGGTCAGCTGCACCTGTACAAGGGTTAACGTTAAGGATGGGCATACCGAGTCTGTCTTCGTCTCAGCGCAGAAGCGTTTGACTGTTGAGGCCGTTAAAGAAGCTATGAGCGAGGCTGGTAGCGAACTTAAGAATCTGAACCTGCCCTCTGCGCCGAAAAAGATGATCTACGTTTTAGACGACCCGTTCAGACCTCAGCCTAGGCTCGACCGAAACAGGGAAGACGGCATGGCTACCACTGTCGGTAGGATCAGACTTGACGACGCGCTTGAAAACGGTGTGAAGTATGTGCTTGTGTCACACAATACGAAGATGGGTGCTGCTAAGGGCGCGGTTCTGGTCGCGGAGCTGCTAGAGGTAAAGGGCTACCTACACTGATTATGCTTCTAAGATCGTGCCGTTTACTAGGTAAATGTGCTCAAAATCTTTAAGTTTATTAACCAGTTCCTCTGCAACTAATAGGCGGTGAGACCGATAAATGGGTAAAATCGATGACACTGATATGAAGATCCTTAAGGAGCTCGTTAACGACGCCAGTCTATCCGTTCCGAAGCTCAGCAAAAAGATAAATGTAAACCCATCTGTTGTCTACAGCAGAATAAAGAGGCTGATCAAGAGGGGCTTGATAAAGAAGTTTACAGTTATCGTAAACGAGCAGCTATTAGGCTACAACGTTGACGCTATCGTCGGCGCCAACGTTGATTCAAAACGCAGAGCAGCGGTCATGGATGCGTTACTCGAGCTTGACCAGGTGAGGAGCGTCCACGAAGTCACAGGCAGATTCGATCTCCTAATCTTCGTAAAAACACGCACCCTCGACGAACTCCACGACCTTATCTCAAACAAGTTCGCAGCCATCGATGGCATAACACATACTGAAACATTCGTAGAGATGAGCAGCAAAGCGAGAGAACCAGTCTACACACTACCAAAATAAGCATAAAGAGAGCAGCAAAGGAGCGTAATACGCTAGAGCAGATTCTAAAGGAACTCATCCAGACTGCCTATCCTATATCCAGCTAAGTCGAGTGCTATATATTTGAAGCCTAATACTCTAAGTTCAAAGTGGACTCTATCCAAGATTTCTTCGCTGAAGAATAGCCTACGTTCATCTCTGCCCACCTCAATCCTTGCTACATCTCCGTGTACACGAACCCTTACTTGCATAGCGCCTGTGATCTTCTTGACCCTCTCTTCAGCTTCAGCCACCCTTTGAGCATCATTAGGCGTTATTTTCTGGCCATAAGGGAAGCGTGATGCTAAACAGGCGTTGGAGGGCTTATCGTAGTTAGGTAGCCCCAACGCTTTTGCAATAAGTCTGACCTCCTGCTTTGATAGACCGACTTCTTGAAGGGGGCTTCGTACACCCCTTTCTCTAAACGCCCTTACACCAGGGCGCCTCATCCTTAAGTCGTCTACTACACCTCCGTCTACAAGTGTAACTCCGTCTTCTTCTGGGTGTACTTGTTTTAGCAAGTTTGCGAGCTCGCTTCTACAGTAGTAGCATCGGTCCGGCGGGTTTGTGGCAATTTTATCGTTGGCTTCTTCTGAGTATTGAATCAGAATATGCCTGATGTTTACGAATCTAGCTACTCTTTTAGCGTCTTCGAGATCAGATGGCGCTAGCGTTGGGGAAATGCCTGTGACGGCTGTAGCGTTATCCCCTAATGCCAGCTTTGCGAAAGCAGCTACTACAGAGCTGTCCACGCCACCCGAAAGAGCTACAACAACCTTCTTCTTTTCTTTGAACCATTTGAATAGAGCTTCGGCTTTCTCCCTAAGTCGCGGATCTAACTGGAGCACCACTTTGGTCAGATCATTTAAGCCTGGCTCCATATCCTCTAATTATGTTACGGAGTCTCCGCTTATAACCTTAAGTAAAGGAGGCTTGGATCATCTTATGGTCGTGAGCAAAGGAGTTGGAACCTCTCTTTAAGCTGGAGCATCCGGAGGTTCAAGCCCGGATTCCTAAAAGTGTTATGAAGAAGATCAGTTCTAGGTTGAGGTATCTAGACGAGGGGATCAGGAGGGTTGAAAAAGCGGCTGAACTAAGGTACCCGCCTTACTATGTTGAACCCTTTCTACCTGTAATGTCAAGCGAGCTTGAACCTTCGCAGATAGGTGTAGTATATGCTAGGACGCTACCTGTTGAGCTGGATGGTGCTCTGCAGATCGTTGTCCAAGTCACGGCAGCCTTGGTCGCCTATGGTTCTAAAGCAACTATACACGCTGTTTTAGCGCACGAGTTTCTGCACTACGCTTCTCTAGTAAAGCAGTTCAGCAGCAAAGAAATGTTGTCCTCTGAGCTTACGTCGAGTATGTTTGAGGCGGTTCACGTGGATGCAACTGGTTTCTCCTACCTTGAGAGAATTTACAAAGACAGATCTTTAAGGAGGCTTTTGAAGAGGAAGTTTAGCAACGGCTTGGTAGATGAGAGGCTGCATGAGAAGGTGCTGAAGTATTGGCTTGCAAAGGGGCTTCCAACCATCAGATTAACACCAGACAGTAACGTCATCAGACTCTCCCTCCATTCTATCCTTAACTTAAGGTTCGATCAATCTCTCTTAGCGAAGTTGAAGGAGTTGGAAGGGCGGAGCCGATGAGCAGCTCTGATGGGAAGTTCAAGTATGTTAAAGAAGAGGAAGTGAAGGCCGTAGAGAAGGCAATAGCGCCTATAATAGAAGAAAATGAGGCTGTCGGCTTATGTTTATACGGCTCTAGGGTAGCTGGTTACGCAAAACCCGACAGCGACTACGATGTGCTGATCGTGTTAGAAGACTATAAGCCAACCGTACGCTACAGATATGTGCAAGGCGAGGTGCCAGTATCTGCTCTACTAGTGGACGCGAGGGCTCTTGAAGAGGATGCTGAGAAAGCAAAGCTAGGAGAGTTTGTGGTTGGGAGGCTCCTCAACATCTATGAACCTTTGCGAGGCGCAGAATATCTAAGAAGAATCGAAGTTGCTTATAAGAAGAGGGTCATACTCGAAGCGTTAAGAGACCTAGCATCAACTTACGGCGAGCTCTCGACGATACTGCTGATACAACCAGAATACTTCCTCTTCGATAAGCTGAAGAAGAGGGCAGCGGTGTACCCGCCTGCACACTACAGCTACGTAAAAACGTATAGTGGACCTTACGCTGCTAGAAACATCGCAGCGACGCTCGAAGGCTTCAAGGAAGCCTTAAAAGAGATTAAAGAACAGGGCTTGATTACACTAGTGAACGGGATGGTGAGGGTTGAGCGGTCTGGCATTAGGGTTAATCAGATGGCTAAGATACTCTCTCTCCTCACCTACGCGTCACGTGGTATAACCCAATACGCTGTGCACAGCTATGCTGGGCGTGTTGGTTTAGATGTAGTTGGAAAAGAAATCATCTCCAAGCTGAGTAGAAGCTTTTCGGTCGGCGAGGCACCTGATGTCTTAAAGCAGCCTTCTAAAGCACTCAGCGTGAGCGAAGGGAGACTCGTGGTCGAATGCGACGATTGGGTAAAGGATGCGAAACAACACTTCGGCTTCGACAACTCCGCTGAAACCAAGTTTAAAGGCCTAGGTGAGTTCTATAGCACCACACAGCTGCTGGAGATCTCAGACGGAATTAGAACCCAAAAAGCCGTTGTTAAACGCTTTAAGAACATAGTGGCCTTTAAATGGGCCCTTCTCAACATATGGGCGATCCCGACGAAGAGGTTTGAGCAGAACCCTGACGCAAGAATGGCGTACGAGTACACCGCTCTTCTTAAATTTAGAGAACTCGGCTTTAACACCCCACGAGTTCTACTAGTATATCTCTCGGATAGGGTCTTGGTCACAGAGTTTTTGGAAGGCAAGAACCTAGGTGAGATTATCGCAGCCTATTTGAGCGGGGAAAGCGAGGATTTAGAGCCAGTCAAGCTATATGGTAAAACCTTAGCTGAACTACATAGTAGAGGATATACGGTAGGAGACACCAAACCAAGCAACACACTTTACAGCGGCTCAAAGTTATATTTGACAGACCTTGAGCAGGCGACTGAAGGCGGCGATCCGAGTTGGGATATAGCCGAATTCATTTACTATGCGATTAAGCTGACCCCAGCTTCGCAGAGAATAAGGAGCTTCATAGAAGCATTCAAAGAAGGCTATCTCACCATAGGAGAAAAGAGCATACTTGTTACCGCTGCTTCACCAAAGTACGTTAAACCCTTCCAACCCATAATCCTACCAAACGTCGTCAAGATGGTTAGAGAAGAGCTCAGTGGGTAACGCGGTTACCTCTTCTTATACTGGGTATAGCCGCATTTTCCGCAAGTATATCTATCTTCGTGCTCCGCCAAGAAGTAGCCTCTACCGCACCTGGGGCACTCCCTTTTCAGTTTTGTAAGCTTCCCCCCTTCAACCTTATAGAACTGCCACACCTTCGGACTCACCTTTCTCTTCGCAGCTTTTTCGGCTTCAGCCATAGATGCTCACCTACTGTTTCTTCCCCTCCTTGGGTTTGCTCTTCTGCTCAGCCAACTTCTTACGCTCCTCCTTTGGCTGTAGGCGTTGAAGGATATGCTTGGGTAGCTGCTTCTTGGCATCCCCAGCATTCCTAAATATGTATAAGGTGACTTTAGTGTCTCGCACGCCGTGCGAATGCTCTATTCTTATCGGGATTATCTGCTCCGACGGTACATTAAGGGTCTGCGACACAGTTTTGACAACATCGGCGCGTGTTATCTTACCAGCGCTACTTGGGAAGAGGCATACAACCTCTCTTCTATTAAGTAAAGGGTTCTCTCTATCCTCTATGACCGCAAATGCCAAGTGCCCTCGTAGTAAGGGGGCTAGTCATCCATATTTAAGAAAATGGGTAAGTTAATGTGCGGTTTTCATCAACCTTCTTGGCACACCCATTCTCTCAAGAACATAAGTCGCCTTCTCCCTGCACCGCTCCACTTTAGATGCGACGATACCCTCATTCGGCTGACCGTAAAACAAAACCGTTGAAGACGGGTACGTGGCAAGGAAGACAAGAGCCAAAAGATCCTCCTCGCCCTCAACAAGTATCCTCACCGGCTTCTCCAGCGTCGCCGCTCTTAAGACCGCTTTAAACGCCTCTTCAGATATTGAGCCCGGGGGATTTCTCACCTTGATCTCCCTTTTAGCGTTTAAGAAAGGCAAATGCCTTAAACCCCTCTGCTCTTTACCATCTACAACATAGATGTCTGGCTGAAGTGTTAGGTGGCCTAAGGTTTCCGAGGTGGCATCACCTACAGCTACTACAAATTTAGCACCTGAAACTTCTTCTAACAAACGCTGCTTGGAGATCTCGCTACTCGGTATGAGCTTGCCTAACGGCTTCTTAAGATCAGATCTAAGATCCTCGGGAAGACGGTAAATCCCCGATTCGCTCAATGAGTTAACGCTCTCCATTAAGTTACCTTTAAGGCGTATCTGCCGGGTTTGCTAATATTCAGCGCTTTTGCTACCTGTGAGCGTTCCACATCCAGGATTATAACTAGACCGAACCATTCTGATGTTAGGTCGGTTGAGTGGCAGTTTGGGCAGACTTTGCCTGAGGTTAACGTTTTACACTGCCTGCAAGCATATTCTTTGACCATCTCTACCCTTTCTCCTTCTCAACCCTCTTTGCTTCAGGCTTCGCCTCAACTTTTCTCAAATCTTCTTCTATCCAATCCAGAGCGCCCAGGAAGGGTTGGCGGCAAGTTACACCTATCTTGCCGGTGGCTGCACCGCGACCTAAGCTTACTGCAGTAACCCTAACTCTGACCTTGGAGCCTACTGACAGCGTCCTTTTGGACTGCGCTGCTGTTATTACCCCCTGCTTCACATCACAAGTCAAATAATCGTCGGTAATTTGTGATAGATGGAGCAACGCATCCGCTGGCCCTATCCTTACGAAGGCGCCAAAATCTGTAACTTCAACAACCTCTCCCTCTAAAACTTCTTGCAGCTTTGGCAAAAACGCCAACGCCTTGAAGGTAACGTGGTGATAAGTGGCGCCGTCTCCTGGTATTATCTTCCCAACTTTATCCACATCCAAATCAACTATGTAAATTAGGTAGCCATACTCTGGGCTTATGCTGCTCTCATATTTGGCTCTGAGTGCCTCGTATGCTACATCCCTTAAAGGTGCGCCGAACTTGGATGGCGGCACCCTAATCACATCCTTTAGCTCCACTATGTAGAACAACTTACGCACCCTCACAGCCTTGTAGAACGCTGCAAAGAATCAGATTAAGAAGGTTTCGGTTGCTGCTATCTGTCAACCCATACCCCGTCTTCACGCAGAGTAACAACGACCACACCCTCTTCTTTGAGCCTACTTCTCAGTTCCCGATCTAGAGTTGCGACAGCCGCACTATGCTTTAAAGCATAGTAGAGTATCGCTGAGTCTGCACTCAGCTTTCTATCGTCCAAACTCACAACCCTAACATTCTTTACATATTTTAGCGCCGCGTTAGCTCTTTTAGCTTTGATCCCAGGCTTGGATGCCAACTTCTTTAACTCTCTGACGGTAGGCTCTAAGACGATGAAATCAACCTTCCCTAATTCGACCTCTAGTTCGCCTAACCGCTTAACGGGCTTCGAAACCAGCTCTATAAGAAAACTTGTATCCAAGATTACCTCCAAGGCTGCGCCCTCAGTTCAATACTCCCGCACCTATAAGCCGCCAACGGTCTCCGATGCGCCTAGAGATGGCGACCTTAGCCCCTTTCTCAGCGCATACTGGGCGGCGCAGAGCTACTTCAACTATATCATCTCTAGCTGCCTTTACGTTGCCTAACGTCACAGCTGTGCCTATGTTGAGACGCAGAGCCTCACCGCTCCTTATCTTCTCAACCTTAACCAAGTCTGGTGAACCGACCGCTGTTTCGAAGAGCTGGACCGACATGCTTAGGGATTTTAGGATGGGTGGTAGCGTATTAGGGTGCCCTACTACAGAGCCTAGCAGTGAATCTGACTTCGTCAATGCCGGGTCTAGCGCAGTGCCTATCGCTACCAGTCCGCCAGGCTTCACTTTCTCCACAAATCCAGCACTTGTGCCCAAGCTTCTGATCTTGGTGAAGAGCGGCTGAGGTTCCCCGTCTACCAGACCTGGTCTTATCTCTATTTCGTCACCCACCTTCAGCTCTCCTTGGAGCAGCGTGCCGCCTACCACGCCTCCCTTGAGATCTTGGACACGTGTACCCGGTTTATTTACGTCGAAGGAGCGCAGGATCTGCATCAACGGTGGCGCGTTCGGGTCGCGTTGGGGCGTGGGTATATATGCTTCAATAGCCTCTAAAACCGCATCTACATTTACTCGATTCTGCGCTGAAATCGGTATAACTACGGCGTTTTCAGCAACAGTGCCAGCAGCAAACCTTTTGATCGCGTGGTATGACTCTAACGCCTTCTGATCGTCAACCAACTCAACCTTATTCTGAACTATTACGATATGCTTCATCCCCAGCATCTGAAGCGCCATAAGATGCTCTCTAGTCTGAGGCTGAGGGACAGGCTCGTTAGCAGCAATAACCAGTACGGCTCCATCCATAACAGCGGCTCCTGAAAGCATATTAGCCATGAGGCTTTCGTGCCCAGGGCAGTCGACGAAGCTCACGACCCTTTGCAGAGTCGTTGGTGAGCCGCAGTTCGGGCACTTTGGGTAAGGTGAGTATCGGTCTGGACTTGGGCAGTTAGGGCATCTGTAGATGGCTGCGTCAGCGTAACCTACCCTTATCGTTATACCCCTCTTAAGCTCCTCACTGTGCGCACTCGTCCAAACCCCTGTAATGGCCTCGACCAAGGTTGTTTTACCGTGGTCTACGTGCCCTGCTGTGCCTATGTTGACTTCAGGCTGCCTTGGGATTAAACGCCCCTTAGATGCCATCAGCTTAGTGAGGTGGTTAGATTAGGTATATTAAAGTGTAGTTTAGCGCTTAAAGGCTGATTATCGTCAAGTCGAGTAATGCAAGATTTTGCTTCAAAGTTCTATCAGATAGTTGAGAACCTCGACTTATATCTCAGGTTTACAGAGTTTACAAACGAAGGTTAGAGTATGAAGAGTCGCTGCATATCCAAGATGACTTGTCTTCTCGTATCCTCGAGTGCATCCTACAAAAAGACAAGCACGAAATTTGTCAAGCAGGCTGACGTTAGAAAACTTCTCCAAGATGTTACGTGCAACAATGGAGGGGAGATTACGAATGGATGCGATGAGATGGGTCTACGTCTCTGTGGCAGCCTCGGCTTCAAAATACGCTGCCAGCTATTCTCACCTGATCGATTAAACTATCTTAACTCCGTTGTTTAGGAGACAATTACTACTGATTTCATACGTATCACCAGAAGGAAGTCAGCAGGCTTAGGCAGAGTGGCTCGAAGGGGTTGTGAAGATGCTGAAGAAGACGTGCGTTCTGGAATATTAAGAGAAGACGGCTTTTATGTAGACCTCTTTCTGAAAAAGTATAGTATAGAACCCTCTCAGAGCTATTTCGATAAATACGCAGACCTCTTTACAGAAGGATTTAAGGTTATTCCAAACATAATGGAGAACTACTGTTAATATGGGAAGTGGCTTTGTTTTCAGCGCTTCTGCTCTGACCAATTTATAAAGAGCAGCCCTATTATGAGCAGTATGATACCCCTTCCGACGGTATCCCATCCTACGTTGAATGGGTCAAACCTCCAGTACCCTGTTACGTATGCGTTACCTATATGTATTCCTGCGAAGAAGCAGATTAAGCCGCCTAAGTATTTGGTGTATCTCCTCCATCTTATTCTTGTCTTCATCGTTTAGGCACCCATCTTTTCACCTATATCTTAGTAGCGCTGCTAAGCCGCCGAAGCTCTTCAACATCTCCCCCTCTTCGCTTCTGGAAGATATTACCTCGACATTGGCCCCTGAGAGGTAAGCTTGATCAGCTAAGTATTCTATGAAATCCTGCTCTGAAACCTCAAATTCGAGCGAACCGCAGTTTCCACACGGTGTGCTAACTAACTTCTGCTTTTCTTGGATGTAGCTTGATCTTGGGATGTTTGCTTCTCTTGTGGAGCCGCACTTTGCGCAGACTAGCTTTATATGGATCCAATCGATGTCCTCTGAGACAAGTATCGTCTCAACACTACCTTTCTGCAGCGCTTCTAGAACGTCTTTGGCGCTGTAGACCGCTAAGCCGTCTGCCGAGTTGACCTCCCTTAGAAACCTTGTTACGAGCTTCTTCTCCTCGATCAGCCTAACATCCTGGAGTATGTCTGCGGCTTTGTCGACGAGTTCTCTTAGCCCCTCTCTACCAGCGTAAGATGTGTCCAACACGGCTAAGATCGTTTTCCGCAACCTGTAGTCGAGGTATTCGCCTTTTAAGAAGGCGTCTTTTGTACCTCCAGGTCCCCCTACTATTAGACCTTGAACGTTGTGATCTTCTAAGAGCGCTTTATTTACGTGCCTCGCCACTCTATGGTAATATTCTGTGAGCTCCATTTCTCTCAACCTCTCAAACCTTCTTGCAGACTGCCCCCCAGCCCTATGTTTGCCGCTTACTCCCGATGTAACCTCATCCACCACTTCGAACCTTGAGCCAGCTAAGACGCCTATCGCTGCCTCTGTGGCATCTATGGAGAGTAGCCCCACTGTCTTCTCTTCTTTAAGCATATCCTTTAGTATGTCGAGGTGAAAGTGGTCGTCACATCGGTAGAGGTATGTTTGAACAGGCTTGGGTGGATAAACCTCGTATAAGAAGACGGTCTCGCTTCCCGGTTCGTCTGTTGGTAGGGCACCGCAGAAGATCACCAGCCCGTTCTCTGGCGTTGTTTTGTAGAGTTTGAGCCGCTGCATGGTCTTGACGAGCGCATCCATGACGTGGTTTCTTGTCGAATCTGATTTGATGTTCGCTGCTGTGCCATACTCTTCCCTCAAGGCGGATATGACCTCGTGTAGAGCTTTTTTTGGCGGTATGTAGAGTGAAATCAGCTCAGTCCCCCTTCCCTTCTTTTCAGACAGCTCAGCGAGGAGACGCTTTACCCTATAAAGTGCAACAGAGCTTGAAGTAGGCACAACATTCACCTTAAGGTACGATGATGCTGCTCACTCAGCACCTTCAACTCTTTATTCAAAGATGCTTACGAACAACCTTTTATAAACTTAATCCAACTGTCCCCTACTCTCTATGCGAACCTCTATTAAAATGAGGGCGGGCCTGAGTTCGAGTCCTTCTCAGCAAATAGAGCTTCATAGACCTCTTACAAAACCGGATTTGTAATAAGTGCGTTACGCTTAGGCAAATTGAGCAGGCGTTCTCAAGTTCATCAAACTGATCTAAAACGTGCTTAGTTGCAGCGATCTTACCAACTCATAGCTTAACATAGATGCAGAGAAGTTTGTTCATTTCCTTAACAACATCTTGAAGAAAATCCTTGATCGCTTCATGCTCTCTCCCCGTCGATAGTTGCCTCTGGAACGTAATTGTCTGCAAAGACATACAGCATTACCATGTTTGTTTTTAATCGCTCAATAAACTCTAAAGTTTGGGAACACCTTCTCCCAAGAATATTCACGGAGAAGAAAAATGGTGCGAGATTTGTGGTGAACGAAAACTGTTTTTGACCAGTTTTCCAGTTCTGTTATTACTTCGCCTATCTTCCTCATCATATTCCCCCAAATTTCACCAGTTATTATCTTATGAAATGCGTTATCCCTAGTCATAACAAATCGCTTTTCAGCAGCTTCCTCTCGTGGGCTATCAACGGGCTTTCAGGCTTAAGCTGCTCACCGCTTCTAATCCTCGCCTCCAGATGCTCTTTTATGTATGTGCATCCCTCGCTTCCCAGGAATGTGAAGTATTTGTGCCTAGCCTTGCTAAGCGTAGGTCTAACGATCACCATCGTAGGTATCTTCTCGAAAACAGCCTCGCTACCCTCTACCCTCATCTCAGGAAGGTCTTTGAACGTCAAACCATCGTGATTCCCCAGGCTTTGAGGCCTTAAGCCAGCGAACGCCATTAAGGCGATAGCAACTTTAACTCTTGGAGGCGAAACCCTAAGAATCCTACCAGCTCTTCCTGAGAAGGAACCTTCTCATTCTCAATAGCTGGCGTGGCTGTAGAATTCCTAATCTTACCTCCTTGTTAAAGATATGTTGTTGTACCTGAGCCAAGACTTTACCGTCTTTAAGAAGCCTTGAATGTAGCCAGGCGACTTATCCTCTGCCTCGAGCTTGCTAACAAAATCTTCTAACACATCTTGAAAGCCCATAATATCTCTCTTAGCCCAATCCAGCAAACCCATAGGATCTGTCTTAAAATGCTCACAAAGCTTACCAAGCCTTCTAACCGCAACCTCACTTGTGATAGGGCTACCCCTCGCAAGGCTCCTAAGCCACCTCTGAAGAGCCTCATCCTCGAAGACATAGGAGTACCTGCTACCCCTCTTAACCA
>Ga0078972_1008897_pt1 | contig 20410 bp, 16 predicted proteins | sample YelNatPaOPGAMG01_FD_67568 | JGI IMG/M metagenome (GOLD analysis project Ga0078972, IMG submission 67568) | Hot spring thermophilic microbial communities from Obsidian Pool, Yellowstone National Park, USA - OP-RAMG-01 (SPADES assembly) (version 2) | ecosystem: Environmental > Aquatic > Thermal...
AAATAAATAATTATCTATTTAAAAGTAAAAGTGATTGTGATTAATCATATAATAAAAAATAAAAATAGAAAGTATTTTTAAAATAAGAAATTTTTTAAAATAAGAAATAAGTTTAAATATTTTTAATTTCAATTAATTTTTATTAATTTTAAAAAATGAATTCAAATTTAGAAATTATAAATACTATAAATAAATTAAAAAAAGAAAAAGATGCTATAATTCTTGCGCACAATTATCAAATTGATGAAGTTCAAGATATAGCAGATTATGTTGGTGATTCTTTAGAATTAAGCATAAAAGCTTCGGAGGTAAAAAACAAAATTATTGTATTTTGTGGTGTAAGATTTATGGCAGAGACAGCAAAGATTTTAAATCCATCAAAAACAGTTTTGATCCCAGATAATTATGCTGGTTGCCCAATGGCAAATATGATTACTGCAAAAGATGTAGTTGAACTTAGGAAGGCTCATCCAAATGCAATTATTGTATGTTATGTTAACTCTACTGCAGAAGTTAAAGCAAACGTTGATATTTGTTGTACAAGTGCAAATGCTGTAAAAATAGTTAATTCTTTACCAAAAGATAAAGAAATAATTTTTATTCCTGATAAATATCTTGGGAGTTATGTCGCAAGTCAAACAAAAAGAAATTTAATTTTATGGCATGGTTATTGTCCAACTCATGCACTTATAAATACTAATACAATTTTGCAAATAAAAGAAGAACATCCAAATGCTGAAATTTTAGTTCATCCCGAATGTACCCCCGAAGTAATTAATATAGCAGATAAAGTATTAAGTACAGGTGGTATGTTAAAATATGCGCATGAATCACAAAGTAAAGAATTTATTATTGGAACTGAAATTGGCTTAATTCACAGATTAAAGAAGCAAAATCCAAAAAAAATATTTTATCCTGCTCAAAAAAATACAATTTGTCCAAATATGAAATTAATAAATTTAGAAAAAGTTATGTGGTCTCTTGAAGACAATATTTATGAAATAAATCTTCCTGAAGAAATAATACAAAAAGCAAAATCCTCTTTAGAAAAAATGAAACAATATGTTTAAAACAAAATAAAAAAAACATATTTAGAAATAAAATAAATAATAAAGGAGAATAATATTAAAAGATGCTTCCAAGATTTTTATACAAACCTGATAATTATGATGAAATTTATGAATATAACGATTGCATAGTAATTGGAAGCGGAATTGCTGGTTTATCCACAGCTATAAAACTTTCTAATTACACTAAAGTTAAAATATTTACAAAAAGTTCCCTTTCAGAGTCAAATACTTGGTATGCTCAAGGCGGGATTGCTGCTGCAATTAAAAGCCCTGATAACTGGGAAAACCATTATAACGATACTATCAAAGCAGGCCAAGGTTTATGTGATAGCGAAGCAGTAAAAATACTTGTTAAATCTGCTCCTAAAATGATAGAAGATTTAATTGAAAATGGTATTAATTTTGATATTGCTAATGGTGAAATTAGCCTCACTTTAGAAGGCGGGCATTCAAACCCAAGAATTTTGCATTCAGGTGGGGATGCAACTGGGGAAGAATTAGAAAAAAAGTTAATACTTTATGCAAAACAATGTAAAAATATTGAATTTTATCCTCAACATTTTGTTCTTGATATTTTAGTTGATGAGAATAATAATAAATGTTTTGGTATAACTGTTTTAGATATTGAAAATAAAAAAGTTGAGATTCATACATGTTCTTACATAATAATTTCGACCGGGGGCATTGGGCAACTATATAAGCTTACCACAAATCCTTCTGTTTCAACTGGAGATGGAATTGCAATTGCATATAGAGCAGGTGCAGAAATAAAAGATATTGAATTTATTCAATTTCATCCAACAGTTTTTAAAACAAATGATGGAAAACTTTATTTAATAACAGAGGCATTAAGAGGAGAAGGAGCTTATTTAAGGGATATAAATGGAAAAAGATTTATGATAGGTAAACACCCCCTTGCAGAACTTGCACCAAGAGATATTGTAGTAAAAGAAATGATAATGGTTATGAAGGAACAAAAAACTGATTTTGTTTATCTTGATGCAACCCATCTTGATTGGCATATGCTTGTTGTTAGATTTCCTAATATTATAAATAAATTAAAAGAAAATGGACTTAATTTAAAAACTGATCTTATAAAGGTATCACCTGCCGCTCATTATTTAAATGGTGGAATAAAAACTAATTTGAATGGACAAACAAATATTGAAGGTGTTTATGCTTGTGGAGAAACTGCAGCAACTGGTGCGCATGGAGCAAATAGACTTGCTAGTAATTCATTAATAGAGGGACTTGTATTTAGTAATCAAATATATAAAGATATTTTAAATAAAATTAACTCTAATAATTTAAAAAATAATTTTAGATACTTGGTGGCTCAAAATGAAGATGATTTTAGAAAGTTTTTAAAAAATATAGTTAATTCTAAACCCAGCAAAAAATCAAATATAGATAAAAATTCAAAAGATATCACTAAAAATAATATATTAAATTTACAAAATAATTTAACTTTAAAAGAAGATATTAATATTAATGATATTGAAAACGAGTTAAAAGAATATTCATTTAAGGAATTTAAAGAAATTAGTGAAATTGAAAAATTTAAGGATGAATTAAGGCTATTAATGACTAATAGGGTTGGAATTTTAAGAGAAGAAAAAAGATTAAAAAAAGTTCTTGCTTTTGTTAATTACCATCTTTCAAATAAAGCCTTTTATAATACTAAAGAAAAAGAATTAAGTGAATTTTTAAATATGCTTTATGTTGCAAGACTTATAATTATTGCTGCTCTTATAAGAACTGAAAGTAGAGGAACTCACCAAAGATGTGATTATCCAGAAACTGATGATATTAACTGGAAAAAACATATTATTCAAAAAAATGATGAAGTTTATTTTGAACCTGTAACTTAGCTTTATTTTATTATTAAGATAATTCTAATAAGATAAATAAATTTAAATAGTTTTTTAGGCTATTAAAAATCTTTAAATAGCATCAAGATTTATATTAATATATCTAAGTTTATTAATATTAAAATTGGACATATTTAAAGCCTTATTATTAATGAAAACTATACTAAAGGAATTTATTAACTACCAAGTATTTAAAAGACACGCTAGCTTTGCCCCAGCGAGTCAAAGCTAGCTCTGATGAATGCTAAGCTACCTCTCTTACGAGAGGAACCATGCTAGCTTAGCATTCATAAGGTCTTTTAAATACTTGGTAGTTAATCTATAAAATTTTTACATTTTACGCTGAAATTATTAAAATTTTAGATACTAACTTTATCTTTAATGTAATTGATAATATAATTTTTAAATATTTATAATGAATAACATATAATAGCATAAATAATTTTAACAATATGGATAAATTAAATAAGCTTGAAATTAAAAATATAATAGAAAATGCCATAAATGAAGATTTAGGTGCTTATGGAGATATTACGTCAAAATATATTTTTGATGAAAATGATATTTCAGAAGGTTATATAATATGCAAAGAAAAAGAAGGAGCAATTTTATGTGGTATTGATGTTGCTAAATATATTTTTGAAGAAATTGATGATAGTGTAAAATTTGTAATATTAAAAAATGATGGTCAATTTATAAAAAATAGTGATGTTGTTTGTAAAATTTATGGCAAAACTATTTCGATATTAAAATCTGAAAGAGTAAGCTTAAATTTTATAAGCCATCTTTCTGGAATAGCAACTTTTACAAATAAATTTGTAAGTATTGCTTCAAAATATAATGTTAAAATTACTGAAACAAGAAAAACTTTGCCTAATTTAAGAATTCTTGAAAAATATGCTGTTCGCTGTGGGGGTGGTTTTAATCATCGCTTTGGCTTATTTGATGGTATTTTAATAAAAGATAACCACATTGCTGCTGCAGGAGGAGTTAGCAAAGCAATAAACACTTTAAGAAATAACATTCCTCATACTTTAAAAATTGAGGTAGAAGTAAAAACACAAGAAGAACTTGATGAAGCTATTGAAAGTAATGCTGATGTTATAATGCTTGATAACATGAATTTAACAGAAATGCAGAAATCAGTAAATCTAATTAGAGAAAAATTAGGTAAAAATTGTAAAATTGAAGCATCAGGAGGAGTTAATTTAAGTAGTTTAGAAAACATATGTAAAACAGGAGTTGATTATGTTTCTTTAGGTATAATTACAAATTCTGCAAAAGCTATTGATTTCTCACTAGAAATAAACAAAGTTTCTTAATAATTTTTTAATAACTCTTTATCAAATTATAAATTTATAACCTTCTTTTAATTTCATTAATATGTTTTCTTGCTTCTATTCGACCTGATTCAATAATTTCTTTTGCCCTTTTAAAATCAAAAATTCCAAAATCTGCAGTTTTTGGAGAAATAATTACATCAGCTTTATCAAAATATTTAGATTCTATTTCTCTTTCCATTATTGATAGTGAAATATTTATTATATTAAAAATAGAAGTTTTTGAATTTAAAACCTCATCGCTTTCAAGATTATCTAATGCTACTCCAATTACAAAATCTGTGTCCATTTTCTTTATAGCATCAATTGGAACAGGGTCAATTACTCCCCCATCAACAAGGATCATTCCATCCTTAATTACATGCTCAAATATACCAGGTATTGCTATTGAAGCTTTTATTGCATCAATTAAATTACCTGTTGTTAAATATACCTTTTTCTTTGAAACAATATCGGCGGCAACTGCACAAAAAGGTTTATTTAAATCTTCAAATGTTTTATTTTCCAAAAATTTAAATAAAAGCTTATTTACTCTTCTTGAATTAATTGTAGCTAAACCAGGTATAGTAAAGTTTGTTGAAATTATAAATCTTTTCCAATCATTTGAATTCATGAAATCAATCATATCTTTTATAGAAATTCCAGAACAATAAAGAGCACCAACTACTGCACCCATACTTGTACCTGCAATAGCAGAAATATTAATACCTTCCTTCTCAAGGACATCTAAAACACCGATATGGGCAAGCCCCCTAGCTCCGCCCCCGCTTAAAGCAACTCCTATTTTTTTTGGTTTTCTCCAGAAAGACATATACTTATTACTTTTTTTAATTTTACTTTTTATTATTTTAATTATAAATTAATATAAATAAATTTTAAAATAAATATAAAAAAATAAATTATAAATTAAAATTATAAATTAAAAATAATATTTCTAGTTCACTAGTTCTCTAATATAATATATATAAGCTTATAAAAAAATAAATATTAATTTATTTTATACTATAAAATAAAAATATAATTTAAAATATAAATAAATGTCATTAAATATTTTAAATATTAAGAAAAAATTTAAATTAATTTTGGTTGCACTAAAAACTATAGTTTTTATTTGCTTAGTCTTGGTCTTACTTTTTTTAATTAGCTGTTCTGGTTTAACCAATAACAAATCTATTTTTAATGAAACAATTAATAATAATCAAAATTCAACAACTTCTAAATTAACTCAGCAAACCGACACAGATACAAATAAAACTCAAAAAGACTCTAGCTCTTACGAATCAACCGATACTAATAATAATCATAATTCAGAAAGTAGTACAAGCAGCACCAGCACAAAAGTATCTGAAACAATTCAAAATCAAAATAATCAAAATAATTTTAATGAAACAGATAATGATAATAATTCTACAAATATAAATTCAAATTTAAATGACAATTCAGACAGCGAAATAAAAGATACCGGCAATTTAAATGATTTATCCACTCAAAGATATTATTTTGATTTAGGAATAAAATCTTTTGAGAATAAAAATTATGTTGAAGCTCAGTATTATCTTGAAAAAATTAAAAATTATTATTTGATTTTAAATGATTATATTAAGTTCTATATAGCCAAAAGTATGCTAATGCAAAAAAAATATGATTTGGCTATTGAAAATTATAAGAATTTAATAAATGAATATCCTCAAAGCATATTCCAAGAAAAAGCAAACATTGAACTAGCGGACGCATATTATTTAAGTGATAATTTTACCCAAGCTGAAGAATATTATAAGTTATTTAATTCTAAATTTCCTTCATCTGATTTAATCCCTTATTCTATATTTCAAATGGGTGTTTGTGAAGAAAAAATTAATAAATTAAACGATGCATATAACAATTATAAAAAAATTTATCTTGAATATCCTGCTTCTGATTATGCAAAATTATCTCTTGATAATTTAACCAGATTATCAAAACAAAATGGCTTGCCAGAATTTTTACCTACTATAAATGAGTTATCATTAAGAGCAGATAAATTATTTAGTATTTATTATTATGATCTGGCGCTAATAGATTACAATAAAATCATTAGTCAAAATGAAGCTGCAAATGCATATCCACAAATTTATTCTAAAGCTCTTTTTAAAATAGGTATGTGTTATTTTAATATGGCTGACTATAATAACTCCTTAAAATATTTAAAATTAAATTATGAAAAATTCCCAACAAATGAATATGCCGATGATTCACTTTATTATATAGGTAGAAGTTTAACAAATTTAGATTCTTATGAAGAAGCTATTCAGACTTACAAAAGATTACTTGAAAGATTTCCGCAAAGCAATTATGCAGATGATAGCTTATATAGGTGCGGCAGAATTGCTTACACAACAAATGATTGGAAAACTGCAGCTGCATATTTTCAAAGATCAATTAATGAATATCCAAATGGAGACAAATTATCTGATGCTTATTGGGAACTAGGATGGATACAGTACAGACTTAAAGAATATGAAAATGCTGCAAGTACTTTTAATAAAATGTCAATATCTTTTAAAGGCGATGATTTAGAAGGAAAAAGTTTATTTTGGGAAGCAAAATGTTTAGAAAAATTATCAAAAAATACTGAGGCAATCGATTTATATAAAAAAGTCTTTTCGATTAATCCTTTTTCATATTATGGGTTTGCTTCTGCTGAAATATTAAAACAGCAAAAAATAAATTTAGGCTTACCGGAAATTAATAAAAATTTAAATCCACAAAATTCTAATATTTCTACTATTCTCCCAGAAATATATAAAGACTTAATCCCACATGAGATTAAAGATAAAAATGAAGTAAATCATATTAACAAAGCAAAAGAACTGTTATATATAAAATTTTTTGATAGTGCAGCTAAAGAAGTACAAGCCTCGAAAAGCGAAATGGATGCTAATCCTCAAAAAATTTTAGAAATTTCAACAATGTATTTAAAAAGTAATGATTATGAAAACTCAATAAAAATTATTCAACAAAATTATAAAAAATTATCTTCAAGCTTAACTGGCAATTTAAAAGATTATTATTATTATTTATTTTATCCTTTTGCTTATAAAGATATTTTATTAAAATACAGCAATGCTTATAATGTAGAACCTAACTTTTTACTTGCAATAATTAGGGAAGAATCAAGGTTTAAAGCAGATGCAGGTTCTTATGCAGGGGCACAAGGATTGATGCAAATTATGCCTAAAACAGGTATAAGTATTGCTAGCAAAATTGGTATTTCAAATTTTAATGTTTCAATGCTTCATGATCCCGAAATTAGTATAAAAATGGGCTCATATTATATAAGCCAGATGTTAAACAACTTTAATGGTAATAAATATTACGCTCTTGGAGCATATAATGGTGGACCTAATGCAATGCAAAATTGGATAGCAAAATATGGAAACCTTGATATAAATGAATTTATTGAAAGCCTAACTTACGAAGAAACTAAAAATTATATTAAAAAAGTAATGGCAAGTTATTTTGTTTATGAACTACTTTATCCTTAAAAATTAACTACTATTCAACTACTATATATTTTAAAAGACACGCTAGCTCTGCCCCAGCGAGTCAAAGCTAGCTCTGATGAAGGCTAAGCTACCTCTCTTACGAGAGGAACCGTGCTAGCTTAGCCTTCATAAGGTCTTTTAAATATCTAATAGGTAATAAGAACAATAAAATAATTTTTGGACTATAGCAAAATTTTAAACTATAGCTAATTTTTAAGATGTAGATGTAATTTTTTCGTAAATTTTTAAATGCTTACATGTATTTTATAAATATAAAATATATAAATAATAAAATATAATAAATAAACTATATCAAATATAAATATGTGGGATAGGAGAAATATTGTTATTAATTAATGATTTAAAAGTTAAATTTTTAGATGAAATAAAAAATTATATTATTAATAATAATCAAGAGATTGATATTTCTTCCAATTCTATAGAAAAAATTTTTAAATCTATTAGATTTGAAGAGCCAAAAAATAAAGAATTTGGGGATTTAACAACTAATGCTGCAATGGTATTAGCTTCATATTTAAAAACTAAACCACTGGATTTAGCTAATGATATTAAGAATAAAATATTTTTAAATTGGGATATTATAAATAAGGTTGAAGTTATAAATCCAGGATTTATTAATTTTAATATAAAAGACAACTTTATATTAAAAAATTTAGTAAATATTTTTAAAGAAAATGAAAAATTTGGAGAAAACAATAGCGGAGGTTTAAAAAAGATACAATTAGAATATGTAAGCTCAAACCCTACAGGTAATTTGCATATAGGTCATGGAAGATGGGGTGTTATGGGAGATATCTTATCTAATATTTATAAAAAAAATGGTTATGATGTTTTTAGAGAATATTATGTTAATGATTATGGCACCCAAGCAAAATTATTTTCAGAATGTGTGAAATCGCTATATTTAAAAAAATTTAATATTGATTTTGCTTATCCAGAAGAGGGGTATCCGCAAACAACTGTAGAACCTGTAGCTGAAAAATTATTTGAAAAATTTGAGGATGGCTTTATATTAAATAAAAATCCATTAGCTACAGATGATGAAGCAATAAAAAAACATGCTATAAATATAATGCTTTCATTTATAAGAGAAACTTTAAGTTCAATTGGGGTTGAGTTTGATAATTGGTTTTTAGAAAGTTCTCTTTATGAAAATAACAATTTTGAAAAAACTATCCAATTTTTAAAAGATAATAATCTTATTTATGAAAAAGATAATGCTTTATGGTTTAAGTCAACAAAGTATGGAGATGATAAAGATAGAGTTATAGTTAGAAGTGATGGCAATCCTACATATTTTGCTTCAGACATAATGTATCTTATTAATAAAAAAGAAAGAGGTTTTGAAACATTAATTTATATTTTAGGAGCTGATCATCATGGCTACATCTCAAGGCTTAAAGCAATAGGAAAATCAATAGGTATGCCTGAAGATGAAATAATTATTATAATAGGGCAACTTGTAAGAATTTTAGAAGATAAAGAAGTTCTAAAGATGTCTAGGCGTAAAGGTAGGGGTATGACTCTTGATGAGCTAATTAAAAGTGTTGGAAAAGATGCAGTAAGGTACTTCTTTTCAATGAATTCTTTTGATACTCACATGGATTTTGATGTTAGTCTTGCAAGAAAAAAATCAAGTAAAAATCCTGTTTTTTATGTTCAATATGCTCATGCAAGAATTGGAAGTATTATAAGGAAAATAAAAGAAGTTATGCCAATTAATTTAAGCGAGAGCGATATAAAAGAAATTGAAAGTTTAAATTACACTTTTTATCAAAAGATATTAAATGATATAGATGAAGCGGAATTTAAAAATAAAAATGAAAGAAACCTTGCATGGACATTACTTTTGCTGCCTGATATTTTATATAATTCTTGTAAAAATAATGCTCCTTATTTTTTAACTCAATATTTATATAGATTATCAACTGAATTTCATTATTTTTATAATCATAATCTAATTATCAGCAAAAACAAAATAAACTTAAAAAGATTAACTCTTACAATAGCAGTTAAGATTATTTTAAAGAATGGTTTAGCAATTTTAGGAATTTCTGCTCCAGATAAAATGTAATTATTATTTTAAAATAAAAAATTTTTTTATATATTATTTTATAAAATTATTTTAAAAATATTATTAAATAATAATACTATAAAATTACTATAGATTATAAAATCGTAAGATTATATTGTTAAAAAATTTAAGTTTAAAAGTAAATGAAAGGAATTAAATAAAAATGCTGTTACCAATTACCTCTAAAATTAATAGTAAAAATCATATTGAAATAGGTGGAATTGATTTTATTAATTTGGTAAATAAATATAAAACTCCATTATATATATATGATATTAAAACTATTAAGAATCAATGCAGAGAATATATAAAAAATTTTAATTTTGATGGAGTAGAAAGTACTATAATTTATGCCTCAAAAGCTTTTAACTGTATTGCAATGTGTCAACTTGTAAAAAAAGAAGGACTTTCAATTGATGTTTCAACAGGAGGAGAGTTATATATTGCTTTAAAAAGTGGATTTGATTCTGATAAAATTTTTTTCCATGGGAATAATAAATCTGAAGAAGAAATACAATTAGGTATTAAAAGTAAAGTTGGATGTTTTATAGTTGATAATTTTGAAGAACTTGAAAATTTACAAAGAATTGCTCATGAAAATAATGTAGTGCAAAATATAATGCTAAGAATAACTCCTGGAATTCATGCATCTACACATGAATTTATTCAAACCGGTAAAGAAAAATCAAAGTTTGGTTTTGGATTAACTGGCGGGTTAGCCATAGAAGCTGTTAAAAAATCATTAATGATGAAAAATTTAAAATTAATGGGCATTCATTCTCATATAGGTTCACAAATTTTTAACATAGAACCTTATGATAAATTAATAGGAGTACAATTAAAATTTTTATCAGAAATAAAAAAATTATTTGGTATTGAACTTGAGTGGCTAAATATTGGGGGTGGCCTTGGAGTAAAATATCTTAATGAAGACAAACCTGCAAGTATTTCTGATTTAGCAAAAGTTGTTAAGAATGCGTTAGATACTTATTCAAAAAAATATAATATAAAAATCAAGAGAATTATGTTAGAGCCTGGTAGATCAATTGTTGGAAATGCTGGTGTTTCTATTTATAAAGTAGGAGTTGTAAAAGAAATTCCACAAGTACACAATTACATTGCTGTTGATGGTGGGATGAGCGATAACATAAGACCTGTTTTATATGGGGCTATTTATTCTGCATTTATAGCTAATAGAATGAATGATATAATAAATGTAAATAATGTTGTATTAGGGGAAGAAGTAGAGGATAAAAGTAATTGGAAAAAATACTCAATTGTTGGAAAACATTGTGAAAGCGGAGATATTCTTGTTGAAAATGCAATTTTACCCCAAGTTGGTTTAAATGATTTTATTATGTTAGCAACTGCGGGTGCTTATTGCTATTCTATGTCAAGTAATTATAATGGGCAAACAAGACCTGCAATTGTAGCTGTTGAAGATGGGAAAGATTATTTATGGATAAAAAGAGAAAGTTATGAGGATCTCATAAAAGGACATGGTGGCTTAGATGAATGAAGACAATGATAAATTAAATAATATGCAAGAAAATAAGATAGAAATAATAAATAGTAAGCTTGATAATATAAATACTAGTGCTGAAATTATAAATATTGGGATTATAGGATTTGGCTATATTGGAAGCGGAGTTTTTAAATTAATAGAAAGTCAAAAATCATATATTGCTAATAAAACTGGAAAATATTTAAAAATTAAGACTATTGTTGATAAAGATATTAAAGAAAGAGCTCAAAAATTTGAGGCTGCTTTTAAAAATGAAATAAAATTTTCTTCAGACCCTTTAGATATAATAAATGATCCTGAAATTGATATTGTGGTTGAATTAATAGGTGGGATTGAGCCTGCCTATGATTATGTAATAGATTCCTTAAAAAATAATAAATATGTTGTTACCGCAAATAAAGATTTAATTGCTAATAAGGGGGAAAGTATTTTTGCTGCTGCATCTGAACATGGAGTGGATATATTATTTGAGGCAAGTGTTGGTGGGGGGATACCAATAATAGGGCCCATGAAATCATCATTAGCAGCAAACAATATTAATAAAATAGTAGGAATAATAAATGGCACGACAAATTATATATTAACTCGAATGCAAAAAGATAATCTTAGCTTTAAAGAGGCATTAAAAATTGCTCAGGAATTGGGATATGCTGAAAAATTTAATCCAGATGCTGATATCGAGGGTAGTGACGCTGCTTGCAAATTAGCTATACTTAGCTCAATTGCTTTTAATTCAAGAGTTGTTTTTAACGAAGTTTATAAAGAAGGCATAAAAAAAATTACACTTGAAGATATAAAATATGCAAATGATTTAGGTTATACAATAAAACTACTGGCAATTGGGAGTGATGAAGGTGGTTCAGTTTGTGTAAGAGTTCATCCTGCTTTAATACCCAAGGATCATATTCTTGCCTCAATTAATTATGCTAATAATGCTGTATATTTATATGGAAATTTTGTTGGAGAAGTTATGAGCTATGGCCAAGGTGCAGGTGATAGGCCAACAGCAAGTTCAGTTGTAGGAGATATTATTCAGATTGCAAGAAACTTAGATAGGAATAACAAGAAACCTATATTTGGTTGCACTTGCTTTATTAATAAACCTATAAAACAAATTGATGATATGGAAAATAAGTTTTATGCACTAATGGAAGTAAAAGATATGCCAGGTGTACTTGCAAAAATTGCTGCTGTTTTTGGTGAAAATAATGTTTCTATAGAATCAATGATTCAAAAACAAACTGAAGAAAGTGGATCAGCAAAAATAGTTTTTATTACTCATAAAGTATTAAATAAAAACATGTTTAACTCAATTGATGAAATTTTAAAACTTGATGTTGTTAAACAAGTCTTAAATATAATAAGGGTAGAAGATTTACAGTAAATAAAATTAAAGATGTTTAAAGATGTTTAAAGATGATTATTTTAAAAAACACACAAGCTTTTCCCCAGCGAGTAAAAGCTTACTCGAATTTAAGGACTCGCTCTCCTTTTTCAGAGGCACCATGCCCGCTCGTCCTTAAAATGGTTTTTTAAAATAATCATATTTAAAATAATTGTTTACTAATAAATTTTATTTTTATTAAAAAATTTTAATGTTGCTTTTAATAATAATGACTAAATTTTTTAATTATTTATTATAATCTAATTGTTGCATATGAGTTGAAGATATCAATATGTATGGTGTTTGATTATTTATTAAGTTTAATTAATATTTTTTTATGATTAGGAAGGAACTTTAAGAAATGAATTTTAATTATCCTGGTGTTATTGAAAGATACTATGATTTTCTTCCAGTTAGTGGTAAAACTCCAATTATTACTTTAAACGAAGGATCTACGCCATTAATTAAGTCTGAATTTCTAAGCAAGAAATATGAAATTGAACTTTATTACAAATTTGAAGGATTAAATCCAACAGGGTCATTTAAAGATAGAGGGATGACTCTTGCAATAAGTAAAGCTAAAGAAGCAGGGGCAAAAGCTGTGATGTGTGCTTCTACAGGGAATACTTCAGCATCAGCAGCTGCTTATGCCAGAAGAGGTCAAATGAGATGCATTGTTGTCATTCCTGATGGCAAAATAGCTCTTGGAAAACTTGCTCAAGCATTAATGCATGGAGCAGAAGTTCTTGCAATTGCTGGAAATTTTGATGATGCCCTAGATGTTGTAAAATACATTACTTCAAATTTTGATATAGCTCTTGTAAATTCAATAAACCCATATAGAATTGAGGGCCAAAAAACAGCTGCTTTCGAAATATGTGACTGGCTAGGAGATGCACCAAATTATTTATTTATTCCAGTTGGAAATGCCGGCAATATTACCTCATATTGGAAAGGATTTAAAGAATATAAACAAAAAAATATTTCAAAATCACTTCCAAAAATGATTGGTTGGCAAGCTGAAGGTGCAGCCCCTATAGTAAGAGGAATGATAATTGAAAAGCCTGAAACAATTGCGACGGCAATTAGAATAGGTAATCCTGCAAGATGGAAAGAAGCACAACAAGCAGCCGATGAATCACAGGGTAAAATTGATATGGTTTCTGATGAACAAATTATTGAAGCATATAAATTACTTGCATTAAATGAAGGGATTTTTTGTGAACCTGCCTCTGCTGCGTCAGTTGCAGGATTAATTAAAGAATTAGAAAAAAATTATAATTTATATAAAGGCAAGCAAATAGTATGTGTTCTTACTGGACATGGATTAAAAGACCCTGATAATGCTATTTCTAATTCTGCGGAGATAATAAGGGTACAAAAAGATTTCGATCAGATAAAAAAGATATTAAAACTGTAACTTAGTGTAGCTAAAAAGTGAAAAAATTTATTAATTATTAATTATTTATTTATTAATTTTATGTTATTTATTATTGTTATTAATTAAATTTAAGAAATTTAAATTAAGAAATTTAAATGGATAATAGTAAATTATTAGTTAAAGTTAGAACTTTTGCTACTTCTGCAAATTTGGGACCAGGATTTGACTGCGCAGGACTAGCTCTTGATATTTATAATGATTTTGAAGTTTATGAAAGCAACTTGGAAAAAAGCTGTGTTTTCTTAAACGGACAAGACATTAAAGGGATTGAAACAGATGAAAATAATTTAATTTGTTTAACAATTAGAAAAGTTTTAGAAAGAAAAATTGGCCCAAGTTTTAAAAAATTTATAAGACCATTAAAAGTAAATTGTAATATTAATATCCCTGTTGAGAGGGGTCTTGGTAGTAGTTCAAGTGCAGTTGTAGCGGGTCTTTTAATTGCTAATAATATTTATAATTTAAATCTTGATAATTATGAATTATTAAATATAGCTCTTGAAATTGAACCTCATCCGGATAATATTGCACCGTGTATTGCTGGAGGTTTAGTAATTTCTTATAAATCAAAAAATGGAAGTTATAAATTTGAAAAAATTAATATAATTGAGAATTTTAAAGTTTTATTAATGATTCCTGATTTTAAAATTAATACAAATGGTGCAAGAAAATTAATACCTAATTTAATTCCAAAAGAAGATGCGATATTAAATATTGCAAATTTCGCTTTATTAATAAATGGATTAAAAGATGGAAATTTTAAAAATTTAACCGAATTTATTAGGGATAAGCTTCATCAGCCATATAGAAAGGAAGTTTACCCAATGTCTTACAGTATTATAGAAGAGCTAAATAATAATTTTGAAATTCCTGCAGCAATAAGTGGCTCAGGACCAACGGCATTTGCATTAGTTCCAGAAGATAAATTTAAATATTTTAATGAAAATATTATGCCAGTTATTTTAAATAAATATTGCGATTTTGAATTTAAATTTACTAAAATAAGCAATAAGGGAAGTTATTGTTATAACTTAGAGTAGTCAGGAGAAAAGTTTGGATTACTTACTTGGCGTTGATGGTGGCGGCACAAAAACAATAATAGCAGTTGCAAATCTTGAAGGTAAAATAATTATTGAAAAGCTGATTAGCTCAATTAATTTTAAAAGTGTTGGAGTCAAAGGGGCAAAAGAAAATTTAATATCTGGCTTAAATATAATTATTGAAGAATTAATTAATCAAGATAAAAATCAACCATTTTTTGTAAGCTCTTATTTTGGTCTTGCAGGTTTAAATACTTCTTATGATGAAAATGTTTATAGAGAAATAATATTTAACAAAGACATCATCGATTATTTAAATATTAATAAAGCAGTCTTATGCAATGATACAGTTATTGGCTTAGCCGCAGGTTCAATGAATAAGAATAGAATTATAATAATATGTGGCACAGGTTCAAATTGTTATGGAGTTAATGAAGAAGGCAAAGAAGCAAAGGCGAATGGGTGGGACCATATTTTAGCTGATGAGGGAAGTGGTATTTCTATGGGAATTAAAACTCTTAAAGCAATTATGAGAGCATATGATGGCAGGGGTGAACCTACACTTTTAACAAAAACAGTTTTTGATTTTTTAAAGATAAACAGTATAGATGAATTAAATAGATGGACTTATGATATTCCTTTTTCTAAAGATAGATTTGCATCATTATCTTTACCTCTATGCAATACTGCTGAAATGGGGGATAAAGTTGCAATCAATATATTAAAAGAAGAAGCAGAAGAAGTGATAATTAGTGTCTCTACAGTGGTTAGAAAATTAAATTTAGAAAATAAAAATTTTGATCTTGTTTTTGTTGGCAATAATTTTAAATGTATAAAATATTTTAAAAAGATAATTCTAAAAAAATTAAAAAACATGTTTCCATTTATTAATTATGTTCCATTAACTAATAAACCTGTTGAAGGTGCAATTAATCTTGCATTAAAAAATTTATAATTTTTTAAGCCTATAAGTTAATAATTCTTTCTAAAATATTATATAATTAATTTTTTAAGCACTCTTTTATATATTTTAAAATATATTCCAAATCATTTTTTTAGTAAGTTTTTCTCATTATTTAACAGCAATTCAACATTTTGATTTTTAATATAATAAGATCCAAAATCATTTTTATTTTACAAATGTTAATTTTTATGATAATATACTTAAAATTAATCTTAAATAAGATTAATTGAAGTATTGCTCTTTAATAATTATGTAAATAATTATGAAAATCGATGACCGGGAATAGTAAGCATTAAGCAGCAAAGAGAGAGTCGCTGATGGTGTGAATGCGGCTGCAAGGCTGGTGTCTGAATGGGCCCGCGAGATGTCTGGTTGAAATTCGGAAATATATCTTAGAATTATTGAACAGGAAAGTAAATCAGATCGGCATCCTCCGTAACCATAGGATAGGATATGAAAGTATCCGAAAAGAGCACTGCATAAGAATTATTTATTTATATTTATAAGATTTTAAAACAATATTTTAAATTTTATATAAATAATATTAAGGTGTTGCAGTGAAGTAGAGTGGCACCGCGGGAAGTTAAACCTCTCGTCTCTACAAAACTTTTTGGCTTATAATAATTTTTTATTTAAATTATTTATATTTGCCAGTCTAAGTTTAATGTTAGAGATTATGAGAGGTTTTTTTATTTTTAATAAATAAAATTATAAAAGAATAAGTAAGGAATAAACAAAAAATATAATAAAGATAAAATAAATAAAAAATAAAAGTTATAAAGGAGTAAAAAATGCAAGATGAAACAATAAAACACATTCTTTCTGAAGATGAATTACCAAAGCAATGGTATAATATCAATCCTGATTTACCAAAACCAATGGCTCCACCTATTAATCCTCAAACAGGAAAGCCGCTTACACCACAAGAGCTTACTGCTTTATTTGCTCCAAGTTTGATAGAGCAGGAAGTGAGCATGAAAAATTATATAGATATTCCTCAGGACTTATTAAATATTTATAGAATTTGGAGACCGACCCCACTTGTTAGAGCAAAAAGACTTGAAGAGATGCTTGGAACTCCTGCTCAAATATTTTATAAAAATGAGTCAGTTAGTCCTGCAGGGAGCCATAAACCAAATACCGCAATTGCACAAGCTTATTATAATAAAAAAGATGGCACAGGAAGGTTAACTACTGAGACTGGTGCAGGTCAATGGGGAAGTGCTTTATGTTTTGCAGGTAGTGTGATTGGAATTGATGTAACTGTGTACATGGTTAGGGTAAGCTATGACCAAAAGCCATACAGAAAAATTATGATGAGAATGTATGGCGGTAAAGTTTATGCATCACCTTCTAATAACACTGAATCAGGAAGAGCTATGCTTGCTCAAGACCCTAATTCTCCAGGTAGTCTTGGACTTGCAATAAGCGAAGCAGTAGAAGAAGCAGTTAAAAGCGGCGGAGAAGCTAAATATTCTCTTGGAAGTGTATTAAACCATGTAATTTTACATCAAACAATTATTGGGCTTGAAACAAAAAAACAGTTTGAAAAGCTTGGAATAAGTCCTGATATTTTAATAGGTTGTGTTGGTGGTGGCAGCAACTTTGGTGGATTTGTCTTTCCTTTTGTTCCAGAGAAATTAAAAGGCAAAAACATAAGAATGATTGCGGTTGAGCCATCTTCTTGTCCAACACTTACAAAAGGTAAATATACATTTGATTATGGTGATACAGCTAAGATGGCTCCAATAGTACAAATGTATACTCTAGGACATGATTTCATGCCGCCATCAATTCATGCTGGAGGTTTAAGATATCACGGAATGGCTCCACAAGTAAGCATGCTTTATAATGAAGGGCTTATAGAAGCTGTTTCTTACCCTCAAAATACATGTTTTGAAGCCGCAATGATGTTTGCAAAGACAGAAGGAATAATTCCTGCTCCCGAAACAAGCCATGCAATAAGATGTGCTATTGATGAAGCATTAAAATGCAAGCAAACTGGTGAAAAGAAAGTAATTGCATTTAATTTTAGTGGACATGGGCATTTTGATATGGGGGCTTATGAAGCTTATATGGATAAAAAACTTGTAGATTTTGAATATCCTGATGAAATGATTGCAAAATCACTTGAAAAATGTCCGAAAGTTAGTTTATAAATTTCTTAAAATTAATTAAAAAAAATTATATCTTTTATGGCAATTAAATAATGACCAGCTTATTTTATATATATTTTAATCATTTTAAATATATTTTAATTAAAAATTAAGCTGGTCATTATTTAATTTTTTATAATTATTTTTAATTTCTAATAATAATTTATTTTTAATAGATATAATAATTATATAAATTATTATTATAATTAATTACTTTAATTATTTATTATTTACAGCTTTTTTGATAGCTTCAATAGTTTGTTCTGTATTCATGTTTCTAATTTCAACACCAATATGTTTATCTTTATTGAAACCAGCTTCCCCAAAAGCGTCACGGAACATTTTTTTCTGCATTACAGGATCGCAACCAGCTACGTAAAGTTCATCAATTTCTGCTCCTTTAAGAAGCTCTCTTAGGTATCTGTCGCCATCCTCTGCACAAAGTTGTGGGTGAAGTCCTACCCAGTCAAATATATTCTCTCGCCTTAAAGAATTTAATACTTCAAAAACGTCCATTTCCTGGAACGAAGGGCATGTACCCTGACATACACATAATAATAATCCTTTTTTACTCATTTCTTTCCTCCTTCAAAATATGATATTGCTTCTGAATCACAAATCTTAGAACAACCCCTACAAAATTCAACACAAGCTTCGGGATTGATAACCTTAGGATACCCATCATCATCAATTGTAAAAACACCATGAGGGCAAAAATCAACACATTGATGACATTGAGTACATTTTTCTTTATCAATAATTGGGTACCAATTTTTTGCCAAAATTCCACCTCCTTTAATTTATACCGGTTTTTAATTCAATTATATATTTCTTAAGGCATCCGCAATTCTGCCAGAAATATTTTCTTTTACTAAGATATTGTTCTTTGTAAATTCTTCTCTTAATATTTCATTTTCAAGAAGATTAATAACAAACTTCTCAACTTTTAAACTTTTCATTAAATCAATTATCCAGCTATGTTCAATATCTTTTATATTGTAAAATTTGTTTTCAACATTTTTAACTTTAATTAATTTGCCTTCTTCATTTGTTTCAACAATGGTGAAATATTCTGAATTATAAATATCTTTCCCAATATCACTGTTTAAACCCAAATGGTTTTTTGATGCAAATGCAACTATCATTTAAATACACTTACTTAAAATAAAAATTTTTAAAATAAATTTTTTAAAAATTTATAAAAATCTTTAATTTATTTAAAAAAATTAAATGTTAACTAAATTACTCTTTTTAATTTTATTTATTACATCTAATGCTGTCTTATCAATTAAGGAATAATATATTTTATTACCATCTCTTGAATCACTTACAATGCCATTATTTCTAAGAACCATTAAATGCCTTGAAACATGTGATTGATCAAGGTTTAATTTTGCCATAATCTCACAAACACACAAATCTTCATCTCCAAGAAGTTCAATTATCTGTATTCTTGTATAATGAGATAATGCTTTAAAATATTCTGCTGTTTTTTTATATAATTTAAAACTTTCCATAAAATATACCTCGTAAAAGTTATATAACCTACTAAAGTTTATATGTATAATCGATTTATCAAATATTGTCAAGAAAAATATTATTTTTTTATCATTTAAGTCATGATTGACTATCTCTTAAAATTTATAGTTTATTTTAAAAATAAATAATCCTTTTAAAAGAAATCTTGAAATAAATTATAAATATCTAAAAGTTTTAGATTTTCGCAAGAGATTTGCAAGAGAAAATAAAAAATATAAAAATTTAAAAAATATTGACAATATTACATAGATAAATTTAAATATAAAAATATTTTATTTAACTTTTTATATATTTTAAAAATAAATATCAAAAAATAATTGGATTTACAGGTATCTTTTTAATATAATGGCAAAAAACAAATAGTATAAATTAAAAAGAAGTCAAATTAAAGATAAGATAAGATAAAATAAAATAAAATAAAAATAGATAAATAATTTAAATTGTTTTTTTAAATATAGATT
>Ga0078972_1008899_pt1 | contig 20404 bp, 21 predicted proteins | sample YelNatPaOPGAMG01_FD_67568 | JGI IMG/M metagenome (GOLD analysis project Ga0078972, IMG submission 67568) | Hot spring thermophilic microbial communities from Obsidian Pool, Yellowstone National Park, USA - OP-RAMG-01 (SPADES assembly) (version 2) | ecosystem: Environmental > Aquatic > Thermal...
GAAAGGGGGGATAAATAAAGCATAAAGCGGAACCATTCCAGGATGTTTCTGTAAAAAAGGGATGCATTCGGGAGTTGTTTCCATTATTGAAGAATATTTGGCGGGATATTAGGAAACGTCTATAAGGTTATTAACAATGTATATGAAGGTTAAAAAGCATGAGCAGACTGAATGTTTCCCTGAGTAATGAAACTGCAAAGGACCTGGAGAACGTGGCACGGAAACAGGGCAAAACCGTCAGTTCCATTGTGGGAGAGGCATCCAGAATGTATCTGGAAATGGAATCTTCAGGCATAAGTGTAGAACACATAAGAAAAACATTCCTGCTGATCAATGTTCTCAAAGCAACTGATTCAGTGCCTGTCCCATCTATTCTGCTGGATTCAATAATAAAACTGGCCCTGAAAGCCTCCGAGGCTGAAGCCCTGGACAAATGGTTTGAGCGAGGGGAGGTTGTGGGTAGCATAATAAGGCAGTATGCACCTGATATAGACTCCCTGAAGGATGCCATTGACAATATGTCAGATTTTCTTCCATCAAATATGATCAGGATAAAGAAAAACAAATTCGATGTGGAGATAATGCTTTCCGGTGCAGGCTACAGTAAAGAGGCTGCAAAATGCACGTGTTCTGGCATAAAAGGATTTCTCAAATCCTATGGCATAAGATTCCAGGACGGAGATTCCACTGAAGGTTTTGTACGCGTTAATGGGGTAATAGATCCTGCCAATCCATAAAGCACAAAAAAAGGTTCCACGGACAAGAATAAATAATATTGTGCCCATAAAGAATTATGGAAGATGACAGGGAGATCTTTTTGTATATGGCATCTTTAATTCACAATGGGACCTACAACTATGGCATAAGATGGAAGGATTTCTATGCAGCGTTTTCAGGCATCTCATCCTCTGATCCCAGAAAAATATGTTCTGATCTTGTGAAAGATGGATATGTTGAATCCTCAGATGATAATGATCCATTTATGATAATCTCAAGAATAAGCGTTGATGCTTCAGATTTAACCATACAGAGAGTTTTTGACGCAATAAGAAAAGATGCTGGATCTTATAATCTTGCAATATGCTACAGTATTGAGCCAAGCCTGGTTAAATCAATATTATCAGCAGCATATTACGGTTCATACGCGGTGAGAGAATCTCCTGTTGCAAAGGCCCTTGTTCCAATATGCACATCCGATGAATTCCAGAAGGATCCTCGAGTGGCAAAAATAGTTAAGGATTCCATATCAGGCTGGAGCAGGGATTTATCCACCATAACGCCATTGATCCGGAACCGATGGTTTTCTGATCTGCTTTTCATGCTTAAGAACGGCAAGTATGGGAATGGAGGTTTCAATTACATAGAAAATATGGAAACTGCTGATCGGGACGAGTTCATAAAGGGAACAGTTTCGTTGATAGATAACGGCCTCCTTGTTACACTCATTCTCGGACTTGGGAAGATAATTTCCATACCTGAAGTCACAAAATCAATGGAGATCTATTCTCACAGAACCAGAAAAAAGGACAGAGTTACCAGAGTGTACTCATATCTCAGCATAGGGAACGACATAATGGTGGGGCTTGAGTTCCTTATTGGAAGCTTTGAATTTCTTCCTTCAGGAAATGAAATTCTGGGTGTATACCTATTCATTGCTGGAAGTTCCCAGCTTCTCATAAGGCCCATTATTGAGATATCAAAGAGGATTCACCTATACAGGATAAACAGGACAAAAATAGATCTGGAATGAGTTGGCAGAAGAACCTAGCGCTCTTCAAATTTCATCATTCTCCCGTCACCATAGGTCCTGAAATAATATTTGAATTGGTTGCTGCCGGAATATGCTGTGCACTCCCTTCCCGAACTGTAGTTGCCATGAAGTTCCACACGATCTATTGTATTCCATCCGGTTCTCTTCTTGACCTCTTCCACCATGTTCTGGAATATGTCTGCACATATGTTGCAGCAGAAGAACATGTCCTCTCCTTCAATATCCCTGTGATACTCACCCCAGGTTGCATTGCATAGACCACAGCCTTCCTCATTGTTTGTTTTCAATCATTTCACCCCTTTCAAGCCTTGCTTCAAGATAATCTGAAAATGCATTTGCCGATAGCAGATAGGATCCCTGTATATCTTCTAAATTTTCAGGTGTGCAGTATTTCTCAATGATATCAAGAGCAACGTATGAATGTGATACATCAGCCTCATAACCTTCCCTTAGAAATTCCCTGACCTCGGAGGTTGCCTGAACCCCTGAAAGGATATCCGGGTTAAAATATGGATATTTTGCCCCATATCTTCCAAGATCCCTGTTTGCAACAAGCTCCAGGGAATGCATTGCCGCCATGGTCTCAATCCAGGTTCTTTGTGATGCAATGTCGTTCCATATGGAAACCGCCCTTGCAGTTGCAGGGAGTGGTTTTGATTGAATAATTGTTTTTCTGTCAAGCCCAAGTGATTCACCCATCCTTATGAGGAGTTCATGATGGGATGGTTCATCCTTTCCATATCCATGGAGTTCAGTCATTATATTTTCCAGTTCATAGTCCTGAACCTCATCAAAATCAGTTTTGGCAATTACGTAGGAACATGATTTGATCCACTGCTTGAGGAAATGGTGATGTTCAATGGCATAACCCTTCAGTACATCCACATTGTATGACTGCATGGCAAGAATGAATGGATGGGGATTTGAACCCCTGAAATGATGGACAAAATCTCTTATTATCCAATCCTTAATGCCTTTCCCCTTCAGGGAATAGTACTGTGATAGCAGACCGGAGAGCTTCGCCTCATCAGTTCTCGCCTTTGTTATATTCCTGTTCAGCCAGGAAACATGGGACCAATCACTCTTTTTTGCAAGCATTATAAGGTGAGACGCAAGTTCATTGTAGTTTCCTTTGCTGAATCTGGACCCACATACTGCACAATCCACCATACTTCATACATGCATTATTTCTATTAATCCATTTTGAAAAGGAAATACAATTTAATATGGCACCATGAATCAGGGTTCCATTCAATGCCCGGGGATTGACACGGTTGTTATGTGAAATGGAAGGAGAAAAATGGCACTTATGATGAAATATATGATCACAAGAAGTATCCAGGCTATTATTGCAATCAGGAAGCCATTACCCCAGCCTGTTCCAACCATGCTTTTCACAACATAGACCATTCCTATTAGACCCACTATAAACCCGATGATGGGTGTAAATATGCTGAAAATCAGGAATAGAATGGCAAATGCAATTATAGAGAGGAGAGCAATGATCATCCCCCTGCCAATCGATATTTTTTTTCTGATAACTGAAGATGTTGCGATTCTGACTACGAAGCCGTCTATGACCCATGAAATCAGAAGAGTTAGAAAAAGACCAATTGCCAGTCCAATGGAATTTAGAAAATACTGAAACACGGTTGTGAATCGCTGCAGATGTATTTGAACTTTACACGCAGTTTAAAAGTAGTTTACATTTTCCATATATAGAGGATAAAGGCCATTCAATGGAAGAGAAAATATATAAGAATGATTATCCCAACTGCCATTATGGCCATGCCTATGTAATATGGCCCGTAATTTTTTTTTCTTGGAGATAGCCCAAATTCGGAATAATCATCTATGTTGGAATATCCATAATCAGAGTTATCCCTGTCTGCTGACTTATTTCCATCTGCTGTTGCTGCAGCTCCTCCGTTCTGGTTCTGTCTGCTCCTTCCAAGGCTTATAAATGGAAAAAAGAAGAAGAAGGGCACAAAATCAACATCTCCTGCCTGTGATGGAAAAAGCTTTGGTATTATAACATAAATTGACAGCATTGCAACAAGGTATATCCCCCAGAATACAATGATGTATGATCTTCTTCTCAACCTTATCTTCAGTGAATTTTAATCAGCATATTATTCTTTGCCCGTAACTCATTAGCCATATTAATTAACCTTGTAAGCCTATTTGAAGCAATGGACGTATTTAACAAATTTACTGGAAAACTGGCAAGAACTTACGAGACCTCTGACAGAAACTCCATTGAAGGAATTTTAAGCAAAAGCAGGGAGGCTTTCAATTCAATGAAAACAATGAGTGTTCATGATAGAATAAAGGCACTCCAGATAGTCTTGGAGAAAATATTGGAGAATGGGGATTCTCTTTCAGATCTCATCACAGAAGAAACAGGAAAGCCAAAAAAACTGGCTTCCAATGAAGTCCTTGCTGCTGAAAACATAATAGAAGCCGCCATCCAGGCATTAAACAACCTTTCCTATGGGACAATCAACTATCCATTATTGGGAAATGCAGTTAATTATTCTATCTACAGAAATTTCGCCAGGGGAACTGTAGCCGGTACTTGTGATTATGGAAACCCCCTTTCCAGTGCCGCATTGAAAATTGCTGCTTCAGTAGCCACCGGAAACGCCCTTCTTATCTTTCCATCCAGAATTGCCCCCACGCCCTCACTCAAGCTTATTTCGTATGTCGGGGATACACAGCTGCCAGAACATATGGTTCAGACAATTCTTAGTGAGGAATCAGAAATTTTGGATGAACTACTCTCCCTTGCCCATAAATCCCAGGGAAACTGGGAACTTGTTTTTGACGATGACGAATTCCATGAATTCACTATGCTTGAAAACTTTGAGAGAAGACCCGAAAACCGCATTGCAATAATCTGGAACGATGCGGACCTTGACAGTGCTGCGGAGTCTATTACAAAATCCCTATTCATGGCAAGCCCTGGAAGTTACATCCGATCCATGAAGATCATCATACACAGAGATGTTTCAGAATATACTTTGAACAGATTCATAGAGATAATATCGTCAATTAAGATCGGTGATCCTTCAGACCCTGATACCGGCATAGGACCATTGGTGAGTGGAATCATGGTATCTATGACATCGGATGTCTTAGAGGAGGAGATCAGATCAGGATCATATCCGCTTCTGGATCTGAATATTAAAAACCCTTTCATTCACCCGGTTCTTCTTGACAGCACAGGAAATAACGGCCCCATGTCAATGAAAGGTGTATTTGGGCCGGTAATGTCAATATACAGAATCGATTCCCTTCAGGAAGTTGTGGACATGTGCATGGTAGGTGGAGATTGTACCGATGCATCCCTTTATACCTCTGATATAAACATAGTCAGGTCCCTGTTTGAAAGACTCGGGTTTTCGTCACTGAACGTAAACATGGAACCTGCTTTGAATCCGGAATATTTCAGGACTCTTTTCAGTTCTGAGTTAAACTCACCCATATACACAAAAAGATCTGTCCTTAACCTCTGACCATTTTTTTCCCGAGGTGGGCGGCAGAACAGAATTGATTTGATTTATATGAGAATTGTAAGCAGCAGAACAATCATGAATGCAAGGATCATGTAGATCATGTACCACCTTATTGAGCTGTTCATGAAACCGAGTGTAAATCCCTTCGCCACCTTTCTGTAGGATTTTGTAAGTATGATCATGAAAGCCCAGAAGGCATCAGATATGGCCATGTACTGGCTTCTCTCGCCAATTCCCGGCCTCAATATCTTCTTGAGCATTAACCTTATGTTGTTCGAGAACGCGTATGGCGTGTAATTCTCTGTTATCTCCCTACCTCCCCTCCAAACAGGCACAGATCGAGTATCAGGCTTCCTGAATATTGCATAAGTTGCAAGGGAGAAAACTGCCAGCAGCCCAAAAACATAATCCGGGGAAATAAGGCCGAAGTCGGCCGCAGCAAACCTGGACTGTATGGTGAAACCATTGAATACAAAGACGCTGGGAAGTCCTCCCAGGAATTCTGATCCTACGAAAAGAGGTGACAGTATGAACAGAAGTATGAGTATAATGCCAATGGAGAATACAACCGTGTGTTCGTTCCTCATGCCCTTCTCTTTTCCATTTCTAAGCTGGGTGAAAACAAATGCTTTCATCATTGCTGCAGTAGCAAATCCTTCTCCGATTGCTATAAGCGATCCTGCAATGATTGAAACTATTCCCAAATACCCCAGGAAAGAGGCCCCCATGAAAAACATTTCAAGGATCATCCATGTTCCCAGTCCCCCTATTGTGGGAAATAGGCCTGAAAGAGAGGCTGTACTCAGCAGCTCACCTACCCTTGAGAATCTTGAAGAACTGGTCCCTTCATCAAGGAAATGCTCCTTTCCTGAAGCACCTATACCAAGGAATAGACCCGTCTTTGAAAGGGAATGTGAAAGGCTGAAAATAATTATTACAACCAGAGAAAAATCCCTGAGTATTGCGGTCTCTGCTATCATGTAAAAACCAATGGCTGCAAGAATTGCACCGTTGTTTTCTATTGTACTGAAGCCGGCAAGCATCTTTGCATGCTCTGAGACGTATGCAAAAAGAGAGGCAAAAATAACTGAAAGCACTCCAATGGCAATGACAATAACCCCAAAGAAATTGGAAATGGGACTCAGAAGCATGAGCCTGACTATTCCAAACACCCCCATCAGAGTCATGGTTGCACTGAGTATTGCAGAACCATTTGCAGGAGCGTTTCCATGTGCAATTGGAAGCCATTCGCTTATCATGAATGGAACCATACCCATTTTCACAAGTGCACCCAGTGTGAAAAGCACCAGTGGAATCACTGAATCAACCTTTGTGAATGCTATGGTTGTTCCTCCGGTGAGATAGAATGAATAAATTGCACCTGCCACTATGAGAACAGTGCTCAATTCACTGAATGCCATGAACACAAAGGGAGGATAATCATTCTTCTTGTTCATTGCAATCAGCACATAGCTTGATACTGACATTGCCTCCCAACCGGCAAGAAATTCCAGGTAGTTTCTTGAAAGGAGAATGACCACCATCCCGAATATTGTGGATCCGAACATTGGTGCAAGCCACCTTCCGTACTTCTCACCGTAACTGACTGAAAACCAGGAAGAGAAAATCCAAACCAGTGAGGCGATGACAACAAAGGAATCTATATAATCAAAATGTATGAATGACCCTGCCAGAAGTATTGCAGATGATATTGCCAGAGCAACATATCCTGCCCTCCTGTTCCATATTGATATTAAAACTGAAACAGCAAATGGTGCCAGAAACAGCCATGATATCATTTAATCACCCCTTGCCCTTAAGAGGGCTGCAAGTATTGTGTAAGGGTTTGGAGGGCAACCGCCTATTTCCACATTATATTCCCCAGATTTAAGTGCACCTTCACCCATTATACCTCCCGATATTGCACATGCACCCATGAGAATAACCATCTTTGGATCTGACATTGCATCATAGGCTCTTTTCAGAGGTTCTTCCATGCCTTTGGTCCAGACACCCATGACAACTATTGCATCTGCATGCCTGGGTGTGTTTGTGAAAAATATTCCAAGCCGGTGCATATCATACTGAGGTGCTGTTAATGCATGCAGTTCTGTATTGCATGCTCCGCAGGCACCGGAGTCCAGAGGATAAATGTAGAATGATCTCCTGAACTGATGCATCTTTTCCGATACAGTGAATATCTCATGGTTTCCTGTAGGTTCGTAATTTGGAAAGCAGCGCCTGCAGAATATGCACTTTGTCATGTCCCACTTTCCATTGGTGATAGCATCTGTGGGACAGTTTGCCTCTCCTGAACCTTTTATCTCAGTGCTCCAGGGGGCAATTTCAACGGGTCCGGTTTTTGGAAATTTCTCAGTCTTCACGCCCTTCCTGACGCCCTTCAGGAACCATATTCCATTCTTCATGAAAGATCAACCCCCAGCTCGGAAATCCATATTCCAAAGCTTTCCCAGTTAAAATGAAAATCAGTGAATATGTTTCCCTCCATTGACTTCCTGAAGGACAGGACATTCCTCCATGAGGGGGATATCATGCCAATATCCACAACGTTCCCTTTTTCTATTTCAACGGAATAGAAAAGGTCTCCTGATGGGCTTTCTATCCTTGCCATGCCTGTTCCACTGGATTTCTCCAGATCGTAATCCATGCTTTCACTCCCAGCGGTTGCATTAATCTTTTTGATAATGTCAAAGGACTGGAAGATCTCATCACTCCTAATCATGAAACGTGAGAATGCATCACCTTCGTCTCTTATGATGGGGAAATAATCCAGAAGGTCATAGGGAAGAACGGGAAGTTCATTCCTTGCATCATGCCTTATGTTTGAACCTCTGGCAGCAGGTCCGGTACTTTCTGGATCTTTATTTATCCCATTATTCTGCAACCTGTTCAAGAATAATTTGGATTCCATCAGACCATCGTATATTTTCCTGAAATCCACTATCACTTCATGGAGTTTTTCCTGAAGTTTATCCATCATGAACCTTGAATTTCCCACGCTGTTTACAGCGAAGAAATATCTGTGCCCGCTCTGTGTGCCTATTATCCTTGAAACTTTTTCCCTTATCAATGAAAGCTGGTTAACAGGAACACCGAATCCAGCAGATTCTGCCAGTTTCTGAATCACAAGCAGATGGCTTCTGATTCTTTCTGTCTCTATCTGCGCAATCCTGTTCAACTGCACTTCGTCAGGAACATCAATCTGAATGGCATCCTCCACAGCCCTGAGGAAACATATTGAATGTGAAGCTGAATGAAAACCATTAATTCGTTCAATCCTGAGAAGAGCATCCTCTATGCTCATTCCGGTAACTTTTATCTTCCTGAGTTTATAATTTGGGTCCACAGATATGGATGTTATTTTTTCCCCAGGGGTCAGAATGTCCAGCCCAACTGATTCCATGAGACCTCCGGTAGAGGGGCCATAGGCAAATATAAACTCCTCCGGTTTTCTTTCTGCGGACTTTTCATGAATAGGTTCAATGGAAGAGTTGTAATGGCTCCCGTAAATGGAGTACTTTTTGGTATTACCTATGAATCTTCCGTCTGGTTCACCTTCCTCATACCAGTACATTGAAAAAACCTCCTATTATGACAACTCCAATGATCAGAGGGATAATGGACGATATGAGTGAAATGATTGGCATGGTTTTACCTGGCTCCTTTAAATCACTGGATCCTCTGAATATCATTCCAGTTATGTTGTAATTGACACTTATGAATGCCGCCATAAGGAAAAATAGCACAATCCCGAACTGCAGAAAAGCGTGAGTTACCACGGCAGCGTACAGTATTATGAACTCACCCACAAAGGTACCGAAGGGAGGGGTTCCAGTAACGGCAAGCGATGAAAGGAGTAGCGAAGACGAGGTGTACGGCATTCCTTTCCATATGCCCTTTATCTGTGCTATATCGCGCTTTTCTGAACTTTTCAGTATATTTCCGGATGAATAGAATGCACCAGCCTTCCCAAAACTGTGTGAGACCAGAAGCAGTAAAGCACCAATCACCCCTGCACCTCCCAGTGCAAACCCGAAAAGGGCCAGGTTCATGTTTTCCATTGTGGAATAGGCAAACATTCTCTTATACTTCCTCTGGTATGCAAGGAAAAGCGATGCTGCTGCAATGGATATGACAGCAAACCATGTATATAGCTGCGGAAATGGCGATATTTCATATATTCTGTAAAGTACATAGAGTGCCACCGGCAACAGAACTCCGGAGAACATGGCACTTACGGGCGAAGGGGCTTCACTGTGTGCGTCCGGCAACCATGTGTGCACAGGAAAAACACCAACCTTTGTTCCGAATCCCACCAGTGCAACTGCAACTGCAATTTTGATTACAACCGATGCAGTCCCCCCACTGTGAAGTATTGTGTAAACATCAAGTGTGCCGAAATGGTAGTAGATCAGTATTACGGATATGAAAGCAAATGTTACACCGGCAGATACCAGTATTATGTATCTCCATGTTGCTTCCAGAGATACATCGCTCTTCTCAGTTACCAGAAGAAGCGCAGATGATATGGTTGTGGCTTCTATTCCAACCCACATGAAACCGTAGTTGTTCATAACCAGGCTAAAAAACATTGAAGCTGTGAAAAAATTCAGAAGGAGATAGTAGTTGTTCTGACTTATTCCTCTGTTCCTGATTGAATTCACGTATTCCCATGAGTAGAGAGTGGAAAGGAGATAAACAGAAGAAACCATGACAAGAAATACCCAGGTGATCCTGTCTATGTAAAATAGACCAGTCAGGGGAAGCTGGGTATAAAGAAACAGAGAAAGAGCTACAGTAAGTGACGCTGAGACAGCTCCTGCGAGCTTTATGTTAACCCTGTAGAAGATATTTGCAAGTCCGGGCAGAATAATTATTATAAGCGGTATAGGATCCATCTTTATCCCCTCAGTTCCTCCATTGGGTAATGCCTGAATTTTTCGATGACCAGAATGGATGATATAACAACAAGTGCAAGGACATCAAGGAAAACGCTTGCTTCAATGATTATGGGCACTGGAACCAGGAACAGAGCAAAAAGAACCAGTGAATTTTCCTCCTCGATATATCCGATTATCTGAGAGAATGTTGATCTTCTTGATCCAATGAGGAAAAGACCCTGAAAGAAGAGACTCAATGGAAATACAAGTATTGATGACGGACCAAACTTTGTCACCAGATCAGCACTTGTAAAAACGATAGAGTATATTATGAAAATTCCAACCACAATGAATGCCAGATCAATCAGCAGTAATGATGCAACATTTACATTGGATTCATAAACATATGTCATCCTTCCTGGAACCCTCTTATCAAGGAAATATGTTATAAGGAAGCCCCTGAGAAATGCAATCAGTATTCCAAGTATAAGCAGATCAATGGAATGCTCATAATAAGCCAGAATAAAGGAGATAAGAGCAATTATTGAAGACTGTACCAGCTGACCCTTCACCATTGAGCTTATGTATTCCTGCCCCTGGATGTAAAACCCCGATATGGTTGCAAATGCAGCAATGAGGAATACTGCGTAATCTATTGGACTCATGCTATCACCACGCTGAATATGAGGAAAAGTATGGAAAATGTGAAGCTTGTTGCCAGATAATCCTGGATTCTGAACAGCCTCATCTTTGCCAAGGTGGTTTCAATTATGACCACTATGGCAATCAGGAGAAGCCACTTCAGAAACATAACCGGTATATCAAGCAGAAATCCAGGGAATGAGGACTGTAGGCCCCATGGTATGAAGAACACATTCAGGAAAATTGCCCCAAGTATGTACTGTTTCATATAACCTGACCATTTTGAAAGGGAGAGGAGTTTGCCACTATATTCATAACTCATCCCCTCATCTATCATCCCAAGTTCCGCAAGTCCTGAGCTCTCCAGAGGTATTTTCCCGGTTTCGTATAGAAATAGCATGAAAAATGCAATTGTGGCAAAAATATGTTCCAGGCTTATGTTCTGTATAAAATGAGATGCCAGGAAACTGTTTGTTGTATAGGGGTTATTTGTGTTTGTGATGAGGGAAACTGCAAAGAAAACAGTTATCAATGTTGCCTCTGATAGGAAATTGAATGAAAGTGCCCTCACAGCACCCAGGGCAGTAAAATTGCTCCTGGAATCAAAGGCAGCGGCTATTTTAACGAATGCAGCCAGGGAGAAGAGTATTGCCCCTCCCAGAAAGTCTGCACTGGCAGTAAAGAATATGGGCTCTGGGATCACTATTGGCACTATGAGCGCTATGAGAGAATATATGCCAAAAAGTATGAAAGGGGCATACTTGAAGATCAGGCCTGATCCTTTTGGTATGAGAACCTGCTTCTTCATATATTTGAAAATGTCGTAATATGGCTGGAATATGCTCGGCCCCTTCCGTGATTCAACTTTTGCTTTTAAATTGGCAATGATCCCTGCAAAAAGGGGTGCCATTAAGACTACAAAGAAGTACTGTGTTAATGTCCTGATTAAAGTGTATACCAGCATAGCTAACGCCTGCAAATTTCTTTGTAGGCGTCATTAACTCCCTGATTGGGAATTGTTCAACTCTCCATGGGAAAGTTCTGGAAACGCCATTCCGAGGGGAGTCATTGATATGGAATATTAAAATTTTCTTATGTAAGTACACAATGGATTAGCACAGAACTCTTTCATAGGTTCATACACCAATTATTTCCATTCAGGAAAATGTGGAATTATATTATATATGAAAAAACCATGCGCACTGAATCATCCCTCTGATCTTCAACTAATAATCAGGATCAAGGGATATTGAACCGTTGGAAATGCCGGGGGTTAAACGGATTGGAATTAAAAGATAACAGGGAGGAAAATTCATTAAGAGATTTCGGTCATATTGGGAAGCAGATAATTGACATTGCTTCACTTTTTTACTCCCGTGGATGGCTTTTTGGAACAAGCGGGAACCTGAGTGCTGTTTTGAATGAAACACCTCTCAGGATTGCCATAACAGGGAGTGGCCTCAATAAGGGAAAACTTGATCTATCCGGACTTATTGCTATAGATGGAGATGGAAACATCATTAAAGGTAACAAAAAAGTTTCCAGCGAGGCTGATCTCCATATTGCAGTAATAAGGGAGATGCATGCAGGTTCTGTTTTCCACACCCATTCAATATGGTCTACAATGATTTCCAGGAGATTTTTAAAAGATGGGGGGATTGTGATCGGTGGATATGAGATGCTCAAGGGTTTGGACAGTGTGAGAACTCATGAACATTCTGAATGGATTCCAATTATTGAGAATTCCCAGGATATGAAAACTCTCTCTGCCACAGTAACTGTTTTATTGCGGGAACACCCTGAAATTCACGGCTTCATGCTTTCAGGACATGGCCTCTACACTTGGGGCAAGACCATAGAAGAGGCAGAAAGGCATGTTGAGGTTATGGAATTCCTCCTTGAGGTATTTGGCAGAAGCATGACAGGTACAGATAATATAGTCTGAAAACATGAACATCCATTCCAGGTGATATGAAATGGTAAAAGTAAGAGTGCCTAAAAGCGGTTTGACCATAACTGACACAAGGGAATCATCTAAATTTCTAAGTGGAATAGGGATAATTTATGATCACTGGGAGACCAGAGACATTAACCCTGAAAATCTTGATTCCGAAAAGATAATCCAAGCCTATTCAAATAAAATTGATCAACTTAAAAGGGAAGGCGGATACACAACAGCCGATGTTATAGATATAGACAGAAACACTCCTGGACTTGAAGCAATGCTTGAAAGATTCAGGGCAGAACATACCCATGACGAGGATGAGGTTAGATTCACAGTTGCCGGACGTGGTATTTTTCACATTCATCCTGAAAATGGTGATGTGGTTTCAATAGAGGTTGAGGAAGGGGATCTTATAAGAGTGCCCAGAGGGACAAAACACTGGTTCGATCTTTGCGAGGACAGGCATATTAAGGCAATTCGCTTATTCCAGAATATGTCAGGATGGACACCATATTACACAAACAGCGGAGAAGACAGGAAGTACCAGCCTGTTTGCTTTGGCCCTGCCTACATATCCTCAGGAAAAGGATCTAAATAAGGTAGTGGAATTGAAGATTCTCAACAGAGTGGATGCAGTTATACTTGATATAGAGGGCACAACCACACCAATTGACTTTGTCCACAGGACACTCTTCCAGTTTGCAAAGCAGAACATGCATAATTTTCTCAGGGAAAACATAAATTCAGAAGGTGTCAGGAAGGCCATACGTGAACTCAGATCAATCTACAATGAGATTCAGGGAAATCTTACCGGGATTGATTCCGGAAACACTGTTGATGATAAGGGTTCAATTGAAAATGACGCTTCTATCCTGAATCATCTCATTGATATTGACAGCAAGGCAACTCAATTGAAGCTAATAGAGGGAATGATCTGGGAAGAGGGTTATAAGGATGGAAGACTGAGGGGCGAAGTCTATGCCGACGTGCCAATATATATGAAAAAATGGACATCCCTGGGGAAGAAAATATACATTTATTCATCTGGAAGCGTACTTGCCCAGAGGTTGATCTTTTCCTCAACAAAATACGGAGATTTGACAGCATACATAACCAACTACTTTGATACAGAAATTGGAAGGAAAACTGATCCTGAAAGCTATGGGAAAATAGCCGAAAGAATTGGGATAAACCCCCAAAGAATTCTTTTTATTTCTGATTCTATGGGCGAACTGAAAGCAGCAGCCTCCAGGGGTTTTCAGACACTAATGATCCTTAGAGATGGTAATTCAGAGAAGAGCAAATATCCTTCAACTATAGAGGATTTCTCAGAAATAGAATGAGACCAGATTATCCCTGGAAATTATTCCACTCCATTGAAGCATAACATAAGTTTGATATATTCTTGCACAGATTACATAACAGTGGTAACCACTGAAACAGTGAACAGGAATATGCCATTCTCCATAAGGGACTCCTTGTGGACAGGTCTGCCAATGATCCTCATCCCTCCTGCCATAATGGTTGCAATAATAATAAGTGGGAATTTCTATTTCCTGGAGTATTTTCATGTAATCTCCGGTTCCGCCTGGACTGGAATGGACCTCGTAATGGGAATATTTTTTGCATACATAATGAAGGGCCTGGGCGATGCTGAAAAAGCAGAAGTCTCTAAAAGGCTCACTCCAATGATGCTCTTCTTTATGCCGGCAATATCCACCACAACAGTAACCGCAGGTGTGTATCTGGCGTTAAGCCTTGGAATCTCATTCACCTCCCCTTATTTTATTGTGGTTGCTGTGATTGCAATAATATTGACTGTTCAGGGGCTCCTCATATTTCTCCCCAATGAGGCAAGGGTTTATCTTGAACTTATAAGAGGTGGAAAGGATATCAGAAAAATTGTGAGGCTTACCATGATAAACATAAGACTCTCACTTGTACAGCTAGTTCTGCAGATTACAATAATATTATTCATGGCGCATTTTGCGACTGGTTTTGCACTATGAGAAACAACGGTAACTCAATGAGAAACATTTACAGAACGGGTTTTATTGCTCTGGCAGTACCAGCCATTGCATTCGTACTGGCGTATCTATCTGGGAGCATGCTGGTTCTGGACTACATACATGTTCTCATTGGGGCAATATGGACGGGTGTTGATGTTTTCCTTGGGCTTCTCTTTGCCAACGTTATCAAAACAATAAATCTTGAAACCCGCAAAAATATAGGGGTTAGGATGATCCCCATGACTCTTTTTTTCATACCGTCAGCATCCATAATTACTCCACTTGCGGGCTATGTACTTGCCGTCAAAGAGGGAATATTCTCTTTCACCTCTACTCTATTCATTGCAATAATCATTGTTGGGGTTATACTTGTCTCCATAGGATTTCTAACCATAGTCCCATATTCATACAAAGTAGCAAGAGAAGCGTCACGCAAAGAAATTGACCTTGAAAAGATCTCCAGAAATATGAGGATTGTGTCAATCGGTTCAATGTTCCAGCTTATTTTCCAGGTGATTATAATAAGCCTTATGGCCTATATAGTTGTATATTTATAGAATAAATATAGAATTTGGGATTTTCAGCTCTTGACTGGTTTCATCCTCTTGATTATCTCCTGCCCGAATTCTGAACATTTTAGAGGTTTTATGTTCATAACTCTTGCAAGATCCTGAGTAACCTTCTGGTCATGATAGGTTGCAAGTATTGCGTTCTCAAGAACATCAGCAGCATCGTCCCATTCAAGATGCCTCAGCATCATTGCACCGGACAGCATTAGCGATGTGGGATTGGCAACATCCATTCCAGCATATTTTGGCGCTGTCCCATGAACCGCCTCGAATATTGCGTATGCATCACCAACATTTCCTCCTGGTGCAAGCCCGAGACCTCCAACCTGAGCAGAAAGTGCATCCGACAGGTAGTCGCCGTTCAGGTTTGTGGTGGCAATAACATCATAATCCTCAGTTCTGGTAAGAACCTGCTGAAACATGTTGTCTGTGATCCTGTCCTTTATGACTATTTTTCCTCTGTAATTGTCGGGATCTTTAAGATATTCCTCCTCGGTTACAGTGTTGTCCTTGAACTCGTTTGCTGCAACCTGATACCCCCATTCTTTAAAGGCACCCTCCGTATATTTCATTATGTTTCCCTTATGGACTAGAGTTACGTTTCTCCTCTTGTTCTTTATTGCGAACTGTATTGCTTTCCTGACCAGCCTGCTTGATTTGAACTTACTGATTGGTTTTATTCCAATACCGGTATCGTCGGTAAGTTTAACATCCATGTTGGCAGCAAGAAATTCCCTCATTTTTGCGGCTTCAGGAGAATCGTACTTGAATTCAATCCCCATGTACAGATCTTCTGTATTTTCCCTGAATATTACCATGTTCATCTTTTCAGGATTCTTTACAGGTGACGGGACACCCGGGAAGTATTTTACCGGCCGTATGTTGGCGTACAGATCAAAATACTGCCTCAGGGTGACATTCAAACTTCGGAATCCCTGGCCAATGGGGGTTGTCAGGGGACCTTTAATTGATACAACACACTTCTTCAGCTGATCCAGAGATTCCTGAGGAAGGTGCTTTCCTGTTTTGTTTAACGCCTCTTCTCCTGCAAGGACTTTTACCCATTCAATAGATCGGTCTCCGCCATATGCGAATTCAAGTGATGCATTTATAACAGAAATTGACGCCCTTGAAATGTCCGGGCCTATCCCATCCCCTTCAATATAGCCAATGGTTGGATTGGATGGAACTTCAAGTGTTGAATTATTTCCTATCTTTATGTAAGCCATGAAAATCCATCTAAGATGTCTTACCACTATGTGAAATTTTTCCCATGCCTTACTGGCAGATCTATTGGGAAAAAAGCTTGTTAACAGACTCTGTAAATATTCTCTTAATGTGGCTCCGGTAGCGGTGTCCGAAACCATCTGCAGAAATAATTGAATCTGGAGAGAAGTAATTCATGAACGGAAGAAATGCCATATGACCACTTAAAGAAATAATCCCCATAAACAAATACGGCTGGGAAAATCGTTAATAGGTCATACCCATATTGGATAAATTGATATCTGATGTTTTTTGAAGAAACTGCAAAAGATTTTCATGGAAGATTCAGAGAAAGTGTGGGAAATTCAATGATTTTAATAAACCATTCAGAGGGATCCATATGCTAGCGGCAGTACTTGGGATGCAGTTTGGTGACGAGGGGAAAGGAAAAATAACTGACTATCTGAGTGAAAATTTTGATGTTGTCGTAAGATTCAATGGTGGAAATAATGCAGGGCACACGGTTGTAACATCACAGGGAAAGTTCAAATTTCATCTCATACCTTCCGGTTCGCTCAGATCTTCCGTTGTCATTCTAGGGAATGGAATGGTCATAGACCCATACAGCCTGCTGGAAGAGATCAGCAACCTGAAAAAAGCAAACCCGGATGTCCAGATAAAGATCAGCAAAATGGCCCATGTTGTGACGCCCATACATAAATTCCTCGACAAATCAGAGGAGACGGTAAGAGGAGGTTTGAGTATAGGCACAACTGCACAGGGGATAGGACCTACATACGAGGATAAGTACGCCAGAACAGGAGTTAGAACTGTAGATCTGCTTGATAAGGATATAGTGTCCAGGAAAATAGAGATAATATACCACATGAAGGAGAGCCTTCTTTCCAGTTCACCATACAAGGACAGAGAAGAAAGGGATAAACTGGCAACTGAACTCCATGAAGCTGGGATGAAGCTCATGGAGTATCTTGACTATACGGAGAACCTTATATTCAGATACAGTAGGGAAAATAAGAGCATACTTTTTGAAGGTGCACAGGGTACTATGCTTGACATAGACTTCGGGATGTATCCTTTCGTAACGTCTTCCAATACACTTGCCGGTGCACTCTCTTCAGGTTCTGGATTCCCTTTCAGAAAAATAGAGAGAGTAATCGGGGTAATGAAAGCATATGTTTCAAAAGTTGGGTCGGGGCCGTTTCCCACTGAGATTGAGGGAGATCTGGCAGTGAAGCTCAGGGATCTCGGCCATGAATATGGAACAACCACAGGGAGACCAAGAAGGGTCGGTTGGCTCGATCTTCCTTTACTCAATTATTCCAGCAGGCTTAATGATGTTGATTCTTTTGCACTCACCAATGTTGATACACTTGGAAAACTCGGTGAGATAAAGGTTTGTGAAAAATACATGCAGGATGGAAAAGAGGTCGAATTCATTCCAAGAAGCCTGGAAGAAATTGAAAATATAAAAATTGGCTACAGAACAATGAAACCCTGGGGAAACCTTGATATGGAAACTATATTCTCCAAACAGGAAGGACAGTATGAAAGACTTCCTGTTGAACTTAAGGAATATGTTGAACTTATTGAAAGGAACACCGGTAAACCTGTTGAGATAATATCACTTGGTGAAAGACGGGAAAACACAATACACCGGTCGTTTAAAGCCTGAAACCCTCAATTAATCCATCCAATCATAAATTTTATTCATTGCAAAAGCATCGTTATCTGATAAAAATGAGAGAAATAAAGGCTCCTAGAGGATCTACACTGACAGCGAGGGGATGGGGTCAGGAAGCTGCAATGAGACTGCTTATGAACAACCTTGATCCGGCCGTTGCAAAAGATCCGGAGAATCTTATAGTATACGGAGGAAAGGGAAAAGCCGCTAGAAACTGGGAATCCTACGATGAAATTATTAACATGCTTAAGGAGATGTACAATGATGAAACTCTTCTGGTGCAGTCAGGGAAACCTGTTGGTGTTTTCAAAACAAGCAAGGATTCCCCAAGGGTTTTAATAGTAAATGCACAGATAGTTCCAAAATGGGCAACAGATGATATATTCTGGGACCTGGAGAAAAGAGGGCTTACAATGTTTGGCCAGATGACGGCCGGCAGCTGGATATATATCGGTACACAGGGTGTCCTTCAGGGGACATATGAAACCCTATCTGCCCTGGCAAGGAAGGAGTTTTCTGCAGACACACTTAGAGGCAGGTGGGTTCTAACAGCAGGGCTTGGAGAGATGGGTGGAGCTCAGCCGCTTGCTGTTACTATGAATGACGGTGTAGCCATAGTTGTTGAAGTTGATAAAGAGAAGATAGACCGCAGATTGAGGGATAAATATCTTGATACCTATGCGGAAACCTTAGATCAGGCATTGAAAATGAAGGATGAAGCCGTTTCAGAAGGAAAGCCCCTTTCCATAGGCCTTATTGGAAATGCAGCCACAGTATATTCGGAACTGGTGAATAGAGGAATTGTTCCTGACGTTGTCACAGACCAGACAGCAGCCCATGACCTGAATGTTGGTTACATACCTGAAGGTTTCACTGTAAAGTCTGCTGCAGAAATGCTTGCAAAGAACCCTGAAGAATACAGGAAGCTTGTATATGCTTCCATAGTGAAGGAGGTCAATGCAATGCTTTATTTCAAGGATCATGGATCCAGGGTCTTTGACTATGGAAACAACCTCAGGGGAAGGGCGCAGGAGGGAGGAAACACCAGGTCTTTTGAGATCCAGGGATATGTACCGGCCTACATAAGGGATCTTTTCTCCATTGGTTCCGGGCCTTTCAGATGGGTTGCACTTTCTGGCGATCCCCAGGATATTTACAAAATTGATCAGGCAATAATTGAGAAATTTTACTACGACGAACATCTTGTTAAATGGCTGAAGCTGGCCAGGGAAAGGGTCCATTTCCAGGGACTTCCTGCCAGGATATGTTACGCAGAATATGGGCAGAGAGAGGCCATAGGACTGATGATAAACGAGATGGTGAGAAAGAAGAAGATTTCAGCCCCTGTTGCAATAGGAAGAGACCATCATGACACAGGATCTGTTGCTTCACCCTACAGGGAGACAGAGGGGATGCTGGATGGCAGTGACGCTATTGCAGATTGGCCCATACTTAACGCCCTTCTTAACGCCATTTCTGGGGCAACATGGGTATCGGTTCACCATGGAGGTGGAACAGGAATTGGAAATGCTATTCACGCAGGATTTGTTCTTGTGGCAGATGGAACGGATGAAGCTGATGAGAAGATCAAAAAGGTTCTCAATGCGGATCCTGGAATCGGAGTCATAAGGCATGCAGACGCGGGATACGAATCTTCAAAGAAACTCTTGAGGAAAGGTGTAAAGTTCAAAATACCCTTTGAATAATAGATGAAAAGATCATTTATAATTTTTATTTTATAACATATTTATTAAACAATTTTGTAGTAAAGTTTTTATAGAAGAATATATTTACTTATTTGCTTATCGGAATTGAGGTGATGAAAATGACCGAAAATATATCCGTAAAAGCAGAGAAAGAATTGAAAGTGCCGGAAACGCAGGAAAACAGGTACTCTTTTGTTAAAGAAACCATGAGTACCGGCAATATGGAAGGACTGGAATCTGTTGCGGGCATGGTGGGTAAGATCTGGTCAGAGAACGACCTGAACATCATGGATATAAAAAACCTGATTCCTTATCTTATGTCCATGGCGTTCACACAGGCCGGAGATTCTGATTTAGAAATCCTTGATTACATAGATAATTATGTCAAGCCTGCTGTGTTTGAATACAACAGAATCCTTAGAAACAGAAAAAAAT
>Ga0078972_1008900_pt1 | contig 20402 bp, 15 predicted proteins | sample YelNatPaOPGAMG01_FD_67568 | JGI IMG/M metagenome (GOLD analysis project Ga0078972, IMG submission 67568) | Hot spring thermophilic microbial communities from Obsidian Pool, Yellowstone National Park, USA - OP-RAMG-01 (SPADES assembly) (version 2) | ecosystem: Environmental > Aquatic > Thermal...
CGGCCGGCTGGGTGGGCTCGCCAGTTCGTTCGCGGCGGAGGAGGGCCTGGAGCTCGAACGCTACTACCACTTCATCTGCCGGCCCGACCGCCCCTATTTCGAAAGCCTGCGACAACTGGGCATCGAGAACCGCCTGCGCTGGGTCACCACCAAGATGGGGCTCTTCCACAAGGGCCGCCTGCACACGCTGGGCGACCCCTTCAGCCTGCTGGCCTTCCCCCATCTCGGCCCTGCCGACAAGCTGCGCTTTGCCTGGGCCACGATGAGGGCCAAGCTCGACCGGGGCGACGGCCTCACGCTCGCCGGCCTGGCTGCCCAACCCTGGCTGGTTGCCGGCTATGGGCAGCGCACCTATGACATGCTGTTCGAGCCGCTGCTCCGGCTCAAGTTTCGCGAGCACGCCGGCTCCGTTTCGGCGGCCTGGATGTGGGCGCGCCTGCACCGGCTCAGCCGCTCACGCACCCTGTTGCAGAAGGAGCGCATCGGCTACCTGGTCGGTGGCACGCAGGCCTTTGTTTCGGCTCTGGAGGGGGCGGTCCGTGAGGCGGGCGGCGAGATCCGCCTGCGCACGGCGGTGGAGCAGGTGGCCATCGAGGGCGGCAGGGCGATAGGCGTGCGCGCCCAAGGCGAGTTCGAGCCCTGCGACCAGGTCCTGTCGACCGTCCCCATCCCGACGGTGCTCGCATTGTTGCCGCGGCTCGACGGGCCCTACTTTGAGAACCTGCGCTCGCTGGCCTACATCGATGTGTTGGTGCTGGTGCTGCGCCTGAAGCGGCGCTTCAGCAAGTACTTCTGGTTGAACATCAGCGATCCTGCGCTGGACCTGGCCGGGATCATCGAGTATACCAACCTCAACCCCTGCCCTGGCCTGGGCGGCGATGCGATCCTCTACATCCCGCAATACCTTCCCGCCGGCCACCCACTGTGGCAACTGGCCGATGAACAACTGCTCGCCCTCTACTGTCGGTATCTGGCGCGGCTGCGGCCCGAGTTTGACCCCAGTTGGGTCCGCGAGTTCTGGGTGTTCCGCGACCGCTACGCCCAGCCCATCTGCCAGGTGGGGTTCCCGGCCTACATCCCGGCCGTGCAGACACCCGTGGTGAACCTGTACCTCACCGACTCGTACCAGCTTCACCCCGATGACCGGACGGTGGCCAACAGCATTGTCCTGGGCCGGCGCGCGGCCCGGCTGATCCTGGCTGGCGGCGGCTGCTGCCCCTGATGCTCCAGGGTGCGGGCAAACGCGGCAGGCATGGCCGGTGGCGATTTCTCAAAAGGCCCGGCTTCTGCTAGAATGGCTTGCGGGGCGGCGCGGGTTCCGCCCTCGCCGTGGCCCCGATGGAGGGGCCGGCCGCCCAGCGCCGGACCTGAAGGAACGGAAGGCGATGGCACTGCACGACCGTGGCCAAGCGATGTTCCTGGGGCTCATCCTGCTTCTGGCTTTCCTCCTGCGCGCCTACGGGTTGGGTGCCCAGAGTTTCTGGCATGACGAGGGGCTCAGCGTCAGCATTGCCCAGGAGAGCTGGGCCGAGATCCTGCGTGGCGGCGGCGAGTACCATCCTCCCCTCTATCACCTGCTCCTCGGCGCCTGGACCCGCCTGGCCGGCGCGCGCGAGTTCTCGGCCCGCTACCTCTCGCTGGCCTGCGGGCTGTTGGCGGTGGCGCTGACGGCGCGGCTAGGGGGGCTGCTCGTTGGCCGGCGGGCCGGGCTGCTGGCGGCGCTCTTTCTGGCCGTGTCGCCCATCGAGGTCTGGTACAGCCAGGAAGCGCGCATGTATGCGCTGCTCGGCGTGCTGTCGCTGGCCTCGAGCCTCTGCCTGCTGCGGCTGGTCCAGGGCAAGGGGGGCCGTGGCCTCTGGGCGGCCTACACCATTCTGAACGTGGGGGCCGTCTACAGCCACTACTACGCGGTGTTGGTGCTTGCGGCCCAGGCCCTCTGGGTGCTCGCATACACCCTGCGCGGGCGCACCTGGCGCCTGGCGCGGGCGTGGCTGCTTGCCCAGGTGGCGTTGGGGCTGGCCCTGGTGCCCTGGGTGCCGCTCCTCTGGCAGCAGTTCCGTGCCCAGGACACGACGTACTGGCCCGGGCAGATGGGCCTGGCGCAACTGACGCGCGCCACGTGGCCGGGCTTTATGGGCGCTGGGCTGATGGTGCCCGAGCGGGCGGCCCTGGCTTTGGCCTGGCTGGCCGCGGGGCTGGCCGCCTTGGGCCTGGCGGTGGGGCTGGCGCACGCCCGCACGCGGCTGGCCACGCTCTTCCTGAGCCTCTATGTGCTCGTGCCCTTTGTGCTCATGTATGCCGTTGTACACAACCGCCCCAAGTATTCGCCCCGCTACCTGCTCGAGATCGTCGCGCCCTACCTGGCCCTGGCAGGGGCGGGGGCGGCCGAGCTCCTGCCTGCGAGCGCGCGCCGCTGGCAGGCCTGGGCGCGGGGAGGGGTGGCGGCAGCGCTGATCGGTGTGCTGGCGGCGGGCTCGGCGCTAGCCAGCACCAACCCGCTGCGCGACCCCCGCTTTGGCCGCGATGATGTGCGCGGCCTGGCCGGCTACCTGATGCGCATGGCGGGCGACGATGAGGCCGTGATCCTCCTCTCCGGCCATTTCCTGCCCGTGTTCCGGCAGTACTATAATAGGCCGAACTGCTACCCCATCCCGCCCGAGCAGACGCCGGCGCCCGATGTGAATAACGTCTTGGGCCTCGACGCGCTCGACGATCTGAATCGGGCCCTGGCAGGCCGCCGAGGCGTGTGGCTCGTGCTCTGGCAGGATAATGTGGTGGACCCCAACGGCGTGGTGACGGGCCTGTTGGATAGCAGGGCGAGCGAGGTGCCGGTGCGGGAGCGGTTCCGCGGCCTGGGCCTGCGCCACTACACCTTTGCGCCGGGCACGCAGGTGAGCCGCGAGATGTTCGGCCAGGAAGCCCTCGATCTGAGCGTGGCCCAAGGCGGGGTGAAGCTGCTCAGCGCCGGCCTGCCCCCGGCGCGGGCAGGGGCAAAGGCCACCTTCTTCCTGACGTGGCAGGCCCAGCACCGGCTGAGCGAAGACTATCACGCCTCCTGGCGCCTGTTCGATGCCGAGGGGCGCGAGTGGACGCGCACCGATACGCCGCTGGCGGGCGAGGTGTACTTTACCCAGCGCTGGCAGCCGGGGCGGGTGGTGGTGGCAGCGCATGCCCTGCAACTCCCAGCCAACATGCCGCCTGGCGAGTACGAGCTGAAAGCCTGGGTCTACTCGCTGAGCGAGATCGGGCGTGCGGAGACGGTCCGCGTGGGCAAGCTGCAGGTCATGCCGAAAGGCGGCTGATCCACGTCCGAGCGAGGAGATGGGAATTGGCTGAAACCTGTTTGGTGACCGGGGCGGCCGGCTTTATCGGCTCGCACCTCTCGGAGCGCCTGGTGCGCGAGGGCTACCGCGTGGTCGGGCTCGACCGCTTCGCCGATTACTACCCGCGCCACCTGAAAGAGCTGAACCTGGAAGGGCTGCGCCGTGAGCCGCGCTTCCGCTTCCTGGAGCTGGACCTCTGCACGGCCGACCTGGAGGCCATCCTGCGCGACGAGGGCATCGAGGTGGTCTTCCACGAGGCGGCGCAGGCCGGGGTGCGCGCCAGTTGGGGCCAGGAATTCGCCACTTATACGCAGGATAACGTCCTGGCCACCCAGCGCCTGCTGGAGGCGGCACGGGCCTGCGGGGTGCGGCGCTTCATCTACGCCTCCTCTTCCTCGGTCTATGGCGACACCGACGAACTGCCCATGCGCGAGACGAGCCGCCCCCAACCGCTCTCGCCCTACGGCGTGACCAAGCTGGCCGCCGAGCACCTCTGCCAGCTCTACCACGCCAACTTTCGCCTGCCCACCGTCTCGCTGCGCTACTTTACCGTCTACGGCCCCCGGCAGCGGCCCGACATGGCCTTCCACCGCTTCATCCGCGCCCTCCTGCGCGGCGAGCCACTGCCGGTCTATGGCGACGGCGCGCAGACCCGCGATTTCACCTACATCGACGACATCATCACCGCCAACCTGCAGGCCATGCGCTCGGACCTGGCCGGCGTCGTGCTCAACATCGGCGGCGGCTCGCGCGTGACGCTGAACCACGTGCTGGAGCTCTTGGGCGAGATCACCGGCGCCCCCGTGCAGATCGATCGCCAGGGAAAACAGTACGGCGATGTGCGCCACACCTGGGCCGACACCAGCGCCGCCGAGAAGCTCCTGGGCTATGCCCCGCGCCACACGCTGGCCAATGGCCTGCGGGCCGAGGTGGAGTGGGTGAAAGAGATCCTGGAGAGCCGCCCCGGCTGTGGCAGTTGCAGAATCTCGATAGGGTAATACAGGGAGCAGCCGAGTGAAACTGTGCTCATCGCTGTCCCGTCGCGCCATCTGGATCAGCCTGTTCAGCCTGATCTGGGCCACGCTGCTGGCCCTGGATGCGGTGCCCTGGTTGCGGGGCGGCTACGGCTGGCGTTGGCCGTATGAGCCCGTGCTGGACCCGCACCGTGCGATGCCGCTCGTGGTAGCGGTTGCGGTCTATGTGCCTGTGGCCCTGTGGCTCCGTTCGTCGTGCCGTGTTCGTACTCTGCTGACATGGGCTGTGGCGGGTGGAGTCGGCCTGAGCCTGGCGGCCGTATACGTGCGGGGGGAACCCCTGCACTGGCTCTTCACCATTACCGTGGCGGGGCTGCCCAGCGGCTGGCATATGGCTGCCGCGCGCATTACCGACCTGTACCAAACCCTGCGAGAATGGCCACAGTTCATGGCCGCTTCGGGCTCATTCTCCAGCCACATGACTACCTCGCCGCCAGGGATCGTGCTCATCTACTATGCTGCCGGCCGACTCCTGGCGCTCTTCCCCGCTCTGGCCAACACGCTGGCTCTCAGCCTGCGCCTCATGCAGTGTCAGAACCTGGGCCTGATGGCCCAAACGGATGCGCAGCTGGCAGCGGCGTGGCTGGGGATGCTGATGCCCTTATGGGGCAGCCTCACGGTCGTGCCCCTCTACGCCCTCGGCCGCCGGGTGTTTGGCCCCGAGCCGGCACGATGGAGCGTGGTATGGTGGCCTCTCGTGCCCAGCTTCCTGATGTTCGCCCCCCTTCCCAACACCTTCTATCCCCTCCCATCGTTGGGGGTGATCCTCCTATTGCTCGAGGGGCTCCGCAACAATCAACGACGGTGGGTGTTGGCTGCGGGGCTGCTGATGTCGGCACTCACTTTCCTGGTGTTCACTTTCACACCTCTCCTACTGCTGGCCGGTTTCCTTACTCTGGGCGTGTTCTGGGCAAAGAGGCGCATCGCCGGCCTGCCATGGCACTGGCCGTTGCAGATGGGCCTGTGGTTTGGACTAGGCCTTTCGTCTACCTGGTTGGTACTGTACGCCACCACAGGGGCTCGGGTCTGGGAGATTTGGCGAGCAGCCATCGCTACCCATGTCGCCTTGGGGCGCCCCTATTGGCCGTGGCTCATCCTGAACGTCAACGACTGGTTCATGTTCACAGGCTGGCCGCTGGCGCTCCTCGCAGTCGTTGGCGCGTGGCAGGCCTTTGGGAGACTGCTCTCCGGGCGTGAGCTGGGGGACGACGGTCTGATGGTTGTGGCTGCTGTGCTCGGGTTCGTCGCCTTGGACCTCTCCGGCGCAGTGCGTGGCGAGACGGGGCGCCTGCTGCTCTTCCTGTCGCCGTGGATCCTCCTCGCAGCTGCCACTGCTGTCAAAGGAGATGGCCTGCTTGGGTCGGTGCTCACGGCCGTGCAGGCGATCGCGCTTGTCGTCATGGTTGTGTGCCTGCATGTTCTGGGGTCTGAGTTGCCTACGAGTGCGCCCACGCCGCCCTATGCCGCCCAGGCAGCCGCGGGAGCCCAGGTGTTGCCCAGCGGAGCGGTGTTCGGCAACGCAGTGCGCTTGAAGGCCTTTTCGGGAAGGATTGAGGCTCGCCGCGATTCTCAGGGGCACGAACACCCCGTCCTCATTCTGTGGCTCGATTGGCAACCGCTTCGGCCCATGTCTACCGCTTACTACCTATCTTTCCTGCCTGTGGCCCCTGATGGCGAGGTAGCGCCGAACGCGGCCCTGTTCATGCCCTTCGGCAACCGATACCCGACGACCTGCTGGAAGCCGTGCGATGGCGAGCTTCGCGACCAGTATGAGATCCCACTGTTCAAGTCGCAGCCCGGCGACTGGTGGGTAAGCTTTTCCTTGTACGACGCCAAGGCTCTGCGGGGCGTGGACGTGGTGGGCCCCGACGGGTCTCACGACGTGCAGGTGGGGCTGGGGCCATTCCGTTGAGGCGGCGGGAGGCGAGCGGCCATGCTGGGCCGGCGCCGTGTGGAGAGGAAGTGAGGCCGTGAATCGTGTGCGTCGTGAGGGCGACGAGGTGCCTGCGCCAGGTCTGGTCACGCGTGTCGCAGGATGGTGCAAGGCCCACGTCGCATGGGAGAGAGTGGGGCCGACGACCGTGTCGTGGGCGATGGCTTTCCTCCTTGCCATCTTTGCCGTCTATCCTGCCCTGGCCCATCCCATCGAAGAGTATGCGCAGGACGCGGCAGCCTTCCATGTGTATCGGGGCGTCGTGTTCACTGCGGCCCGCGCCGATGGCTTGCTCTTCCCGCGCTGGGCTCCCGCGATCAACGCCGGCTTGGGTGGGCCTCTTTTCGCCTTCTACGCGCCCATGGTGTACTATCTGATGGACGCGCTCCATGCGCTGGGCATTGCGCACCCTCTGGCATGGCGGCTGATCACCGCGTTGGCCCTCTTGGCCGGGGCAGCCGGGATGTTTGGGCTTGCCCTGCGCCTCTTCAGGCGAGCCGATGTGGCCCTGGTGTGCTCCGTGGCCTTCACTTATGCGCCCCACCTGCTGAAGGATCTCTTTGAGCGCGGGTCGCCCCAGGGTTTGCCGGTGGTGCTCTATCCGTGGATGCTGTGGGCCCTGCTCCGGTTGGCAGAACGGCCGTCGGGCCGCCGCCTGGCCGTTGCGAGCGCCTGCTGGGCGGTGATGCTCTTGCTGCACACCGCCGCTGCCCTCTGGCTCGTTCCCGTCATCGGGCTGTTCCTGCTCTACGTGGCGTTGCGCGTGGGCAGGAGGCCGATCTGGATCTGCATTGCTGCGTTGGCGGCAGGCCTGCTACTCGTTTCTTTCTTCCTGGTGCCTCTTGCCCTCGAGCGGCAATACGTGCAGGCAGAGAGGAATCACGCCGCCGACTATACCCGGCCTGACCTGAACCCGTTGGCGTTGGCGGACCTGCTTGCGCTGCCGGCGGTCTTCGACACCGGGCTTGCGCACAATGGCATGGGCGTGAGCCTCGGGCTCCTGTACGCGCTGGCGCTTGTCGTGGGGCTCGGCGTGGGCTTGATGCTGTGGCGCCGGAAATGCAAGTGCGAGGCGGTGCTGACGTCGGGCGCAGCTCTTCTAGGGCTGGCCACCATCTGGCTGCAGACGGGTTGGTCCGACTTGGTGTGGAGGGCACTGCCCCTGCTCAACATCCTCGAATTCAGGTGGCGGCTTCAGAGCACCATCGGCCTGCTGGGCGCGCTGATCCTGGGTAGTCTGCTCGCTTTTTGGCCTCGACGATATCGAGGGGCAATCGCTGCGGCACTGGTCATCGTGTGTCTCGGCCAATCGCTGCCCTCGCTATACCCGCAACTGTTGCCCCACTGGACCACTTTTCCCCCTGAGCCTACTCCCGTGCAGGCAGAGGCTTCTGGCCTGGAGATCGGGGCTCCGGGCCTAAGTGCTTTCAGCGAGGAGTTGCCCCGCTGGCGAGAGTTGCCGTTTACGGAGGAAGAGGCGCAGCGGGTGGCGGCTACGCCGATCGCCAACCTGCCTCAGGGTGGGCAAGTGGTGTCGGATGAGCGCCGTACTGGGGAATGGCACGTTCGCCTGGAAACACCGAGCTCGTTTGACGCCGCGCTACACGTGCTGTATTTCCCGGGCTGGGTGGGCTACCTGGATGGGGCTCGCGTGCCGCTCAGCCCCATGCCGGAAACGGGCTACGCCCGGATGGAGGTCCCGGCTGGCTCCCATGAACTGACCTTGCGCTATGAGGGGACTCTCACGCAACATGTCGGAGACTGCCTTACCGTGCTGGCGGCCGTGGGCCTGGCGCTCCTGGCCTGTTTCTGGCGGGGCCGCAGTGCGCCGCAACCGGCTGACGATGTGGCCTACCTGCGGCCGCGCTGGTGGCTGCCCCTCGGCGTCGTGCTGATCGCAGTTCTGAAGCTGGGCTGGGTCGATCCCCATACGGCATGGCTGAGGTATTCTTCCACCTGCCAGGCCATCCACGGAGCCGAGGTACAGACTGACGTGTGGTTTGGCGACCGAGTCCACCTGTGTGGATACACCATGTCCCATTCAGCCCTCTATCCCTCTGGCACAGTGCGGCTGACCCTTTATTGGCAAGTGGACCAACCTGTGGCCGAACCGGCCCACAGTTTTGTACATCTCGTTGCCACACGTTTCAACCCTCCGACCGGGTATCCGGTACTTGACCAACAAGATAAAGAGGCACCGGGCCTTCATCCGCTTACCCAATGGCTTCCCGGGCGGCTCTATGAGGACACGTACGAGTTGCGTGTGCCCGCGGGCCTGTCTCCGGCCGAGTACCAGCTAGAAGTCGGCTGGTGGGAGCCAGCTACTGGCCAACGGTTGACCCCTCGTATTGTCCGCCCTCATGATACGCTGGCAGTATCGCGCACGGGTTCGCTGCTTGTCTTCGAGCATGCCTTCGGCTCCCCAAAGATCCAGCACACAGTGCGCGCGACGCTGGGACGTGAGGTGCGCTTGTTGGGCTACCGGCTAACCCCTGAGGAAGCGAAGGCAGGTGAAACGCTACGCCTGACCCTCTACTGGCAGGCGGTGGCACCCACGCAGACGAGCTACACAGTCTTCACCCACATCCTGGATGCTTCGGGGACGATGCGTGCTGGCCACGACGGCATCCCCGTGTATAGCCAACGCCCGACCGACAGTTGGTTGGCCGGCGAGGTGCAGATTGACGAGCACGAGATCCAGCTGCCGGCCGACGCTTCACCGGGGAACTATGCCATCGAAGTGGGGATGTATGATGCGGCTACGGGCGTCCGCCTGCCTGCATTTGATGCAGCCGGCAGGCATTTGGAGCAAGACCGCGTGCTTCTGGGCGGACTCGTCGTGCAGTAGAGGCGACTGGCAGGCTATGAGGTAGATGCGGGCGTGAAAACGAAACTTGCGAGCCTGGGGAGAGTGCTGGACGCGGGCTACGCCTGGCTGCTCGCGTTGATTCTTCCCGTCTTTATCCTCCAGCCTGTGCTGGCGCAGCCCATCGAGGAGCACGCCATTGACTCGGCCGCCTTCCACATTTATCGGGGTGTGGTGTTTTCGGCGGCCCGTGCCGATGGGTGGCTTTACCCGCGCTGGGTGCAGTCGATCAACGCGGGTCTGGGTGGCCCCCTCTTTTCCTTCTATTCTCCGTTGGTGTATTCTCTCATGGACGCGCTATACCGCTTGGGCATGCCGCACCCGTTGGCGTGGCGCGTGATCATTAGTCTGGCGCTCCTGGCTGCTTCCACGGGGATGTTCTGCCTGGCGCTCGAACTCTTCAAGAGGGCCGATGTCGCACTGCTGTGCGCGGCGAGCTTCACCTACGCGCCCTATCTGATGCAGGAGTTCTTCTACCGTGGCTCGCCCCAGGGGCTGGGCATCGCCGTCTACCCATGGGTGCTGTTCTGCGTTTTCCGCTTGGCCGCGCATCGATCCGCGCCCTGGTTCATCGGCACAGCCGTTAGCTGGGCAGTGGTCATCCTCCTGCATAACGTTGCGGCCCTTCTACTCGTCCCGATCCTGGGTATGGTGCTGGTCGTCGTCGCGTGGCAGAGAGGCAGGAGATGCCTCTGGGCTTGCCTGCTTGCCCTCGTGGTGGGGTCGTTGCTCTGCGCGTTTTACGTGCTTCCGTTTTTCGCCGAGAGCCGCTTTGTACAGCTCGACAGAGCCTCGAGCGCCGATTTTGCGCAGCCGGTCCGGAATCCCCTTTCGCTTGCCGATCTTCTGTCGTTGGCGCCTGTGTTGGATACAGGACTGGCCAATAACTCGGTTGCCCAGGCTACTGTGAGCCCGCTGCATCTCCTGGGCCTCGTCCTTGCGGTGGCGGTGGCGATTCGTTGCTGGCCGCGCGAGCGACGGCCCGACGCTGTACTGATGGTGGGCCTGGCTGGCCTGGGGCTGGCCGCGGTGTGGCTGCAGACGAGCTCGGCCACCGCAGTGTGGGCAGCGCTGCCCGTGCTCGACGTCCTCCAATTCAGGTGGCGACTGCTGAGCATAGTTGGGCTCGTCGCCAGCATCGCCGTGGGCTATATCTTCCGCGAATGGCCCCCACGCTTCCGTGGCCCCATCCTGGGAGCGCTCATGCTGGCATTTGTGCTCCTGGAGTTGCCCGCGTTCTATCCCCAACTGCTTCCACGGCTTGCCAGCTTTTCGGCCTCGCCGAGCGTCGCTGAGGCTCAGGAGGCTTCCTTGCGCGCCAGCTTGGCGAGCCTGACGACGTTTGGCGAGCTGCTGCCGCGATGGCGCCAGGAACCGTTCACAGCAGGGGAGGCGGCCCGGGCGGCCGCCTCCCCGATCGCAAACTTGCCCACGGGAAGCAGCATCGCTAACGTGCAGCGGCGTTCCAACCACTGGCAGTTTGAGCTCACCACGCCCATCGATTTCCGGGCAGCTCTGTACCTCCTGTACTACCCAGGCTGGCAGGGGGCAGTAGACGGCCGGCAAGTCCCTCTGAGGCCAATGGAATCGACCGGGTACACCCTTCTCGACATCCCTGCGGGGACGCACACGGTGAGTCTGTGGTATGCCGGCACGGTCGACCAGCACGTGGGCGATGCCCTGAGCCTGGTGGCGCTGGGCTTGCTTATTCTGTTGGCGGCCCTTTGGCGTGAGCAGCCGGCCGCCCCGGCAGCGGCGCCACCTGTGTGGATGCAGCCGCGATGGTGGATCCCTGTGGGCGTGCTCCTCTTGGCCGGAGTCAAGGCGTATTGGGTTGATCCTCAAACCACTTGGTTCAGGCGGGCGTCGACGGTGGGTGCTATCCAGGGTGCTCAGGTGCAGACCAACGTCGAGTTCGGCAATGGCATTCACCTCTATGGCTACAGCATTGGCAGAGAACTGCTCGACCCGCCCAACCTACGCAGGGTTACCCTCTATTGGCAGATAGATCGGCCTGTCAATGCAGCAGCGCATACCTTTGTACACGTGGTAGGAACACGCTTTGACTCGGCTTCTGGCTACCCCATGCTGGCCCAGGAAGATAAGGAGCTGCCTGCCGGCTTTCCGATCGAGCGCTGGCAGCCGGGCATGCTCTACTGCGATGTCTACCGGCTGTCGCTCCCCCAGGGGGTGACGCCTGGCGAGTACCAATTCGAGATTGGCTGGTGGCTGCCGGAGACGGGAAAGCGGTTGAGGCCCACCATCGCTGCTCCTACTGCGATGTTGGCCCCGTCTCCTGTTGACTCGCTCCTGCTTTTCGAACCTGCCTTTCAAGCTCCGGCGGGCCTCACTCGCCGGAATGAGACACTGGGCCAAGGGATACGCCTATTGGGATACCGGTTGGACCCCGGATACCTCCGGCCGGGGCAGGCGCTGCACCTTACTCTCTGCTGGCAATCACCAAGGGCGCTCGGCACGAGCTACACCGTCTTTACGCACTTGCTTGATGGCCAGGGCCAGCTGCGCGCAGGACACGATGGCATCCCTGTCGATGGCCTGCGCCCGACGAACAGATGGCTGCCGGGGGAAGTGGTGGTCGACCACCACGACTTGGTGGTACCGATGGATGCTGCTCCCGGCGGGTACGCGGTGGAAGTGGGGCTTTACGAGGCAGAGAGCGGTAGGCGCCTGCCGGCCTATGACTCCCATGGGGCGCGGGTTCAAGACGACCGCATTCTGCTGACCACAGTCGAGGTCGGCCCGTGACCCGTCGGTCCGTGCGGCATTCTCTGAGGCTCTGGCCGGGGGACCGGCCAGAGCCTCAACCGCTCCTCAGATCTTCCTCGCCACCTCCGCCCCCTCGCGGATGGCCTCGACTGCCGAGCGCACCTCCACCGCGTCGCCGATGGTGTAGAGCTCGCCCACCTTGCCCTGCAGTTCATCAATGAGCGTCCTGTCGGGCTCGTAGCCGAGGGCCAGGATCACGTTGTCGAAGGGGCCGACAGTCTCCTCGTGCCCGTCGTGCGAGATGGTCACCTGCCCGTCGCTCACGCGGTTGATCTTGGCGTTGGTGACGATGCCCACCTCCTGCTCGGCGATCTGGTCGAGCACCCAGTAGCGCCGGTCGGGGGTCATGTCGGCGGCGACGGTGTCGGTCATCTCCAGGACGGTGATGTCCTTGTTGCCCAGGGAGAGGAGTTCGGCGGTCTCGACGCCCACGGCGCCGCCCCCCGCCACGGCCACCCGCTGACCTGGCACCGCCTGGCCCATGAGCACGTCGCGCGCGATCAGGGCTTTCTCCTTCTTCAGGCCGGGCAGCTTGGGCACCTTGGGCCGTGCCCCTGCCGCCACGACGACCGCATCGGGCTTGAGGCCCAGCACCATCTCGGCCGTGGCCCGCGTGCCCAGGCGCACGTCGACACCCGCCTTGTACACCTGGCGGATCATCCAGCGCAGCGCGTCGGTGATCTCTTCCTTGCGCGGCGCCTGTGCGGCCACCCGGAATTCGCCCCCCAGGTAGCTCTTCTCCTCAAAGAGCGTCACGTGATGGCCCCGCTCGGCCAACACGCGGCTGGCCTCGAGGCCCCCCGGCCCGCCGCCGACGACCACCACGTTCTTCGGCTTGGGCGCCGGCGTGATGGCGAACTCGCGCTCGCGGCCGCAGCCCGGGTTCACCAGGCAACTGACCGGCTTCTGGACCATGAGATAGTTCACGCAGGCCTCATTGCACGAGATGCAGGGCCTGATCTCGTCGAGCTCGCCGCGCTGCGCCTTTTCGACCCAACCCGGGTCGGTGAGGAGCGAACGGCCCTGGGCCACTAGGTCGGCGTCGCCCTCGGCGATGACCTGGTCGGCGATCTGTGGGTCGTGCAGGCGGCCCACGGCAATCACGGGCACGTGGACCGATTCCTTGATCCCCCTGGCCAGCGGCACAAAGATGGCCCGCTCCAACTCCATGGTGGGGATGATCAGCATGCCCGGCGAGGCATAGTTGCCGGCCGAGACGCTGATACAATCGACCCCCGCACTCTCCAACATGCGGGCGATGGCCTTGGTCTGCGGCAGGTCCAGGCCGCCGGGCACGTACTCATCGCCGCTGATGCGGAAGAGGATGGGGTAATCGTTGCCCAGGGCCTGCCGGATCTTTTGTACGATCTCAACGGCAAAGCGGGCGCGCCCCTCCAGGTTGCCGCCGTACTCATCGGTACGCCGGTTCGAGAAGGGCGACAGGAACTGGGCGATCAGATAGCCGTGGGCGCCGTGCACTTCGACGGCGTCGAACCCCGCCTCTTTGGCCCGCCGCGCTGCCTGCACAAAGGCCTCTTGCACTTCGTGGATCTCGTCGATGGTCAGCTCGTGGGGCGTTTCCCCGGTGGAGGGGTCGGCCAGCGGCGAGGGGGCGATCGGCTGGACGCCGGTAACCTGCGAAGAGGTCTGGCGGCCGGCGTGGAAGATCTGGATGGAAATCTTGGCCTTGCCCTGGTGCACCAGATCGGTGAGCTGGCGCAGGCCGGGGATCAGCTCGTCTTTGTGGATGCCCAGTTCGTTGGTAAAACCCCGGCCGTCGGGCCGCACGTAGGAGGCTTCGACATCGATGAGGCCCACGCCGCCCCACGCCCGGGCCACCAGGTAGTCGATCAGGCGCTGGGTCACTGCGCCGTCGGTCGTGGCATAGTTGGTGACCATGGGCGCCATGACCACCCGGTTCTTCAGCTCCAGATTGCGGATGCGGATTGGCTGGAACAGGTGCGACAGGTTGCTCATGCGGGGGCTCCTTTCCTGCAGTGATGCTTTCCATAGCCGCCAGCAAGAAACATGCCACATGCCCGCCCGCGAGCATCTGGCACGCATCTTGCTGGCCCAGCGGGGCTAGAGTACACGCGGCAGGCAGGAGAGAGGATGGCCAACTATCCCTTCGGCCCGGCGTATGGCCGCTACTACTATGGCTTCTATGGGCCTTACTGGCGCCATGTGGCCCGCAGCGACGCCGAGATTGCCGACGACGTGCGCAATCGCCTGGTGTGGGATAACTGGGTCGACGCCAACCGGATCAACGTCCAGGTGAGAAACGGTGTGGTGACCCTCAGCGGCGAGGTGGATTCCATCGTGGAGAAGCGGGCAGCAGGCGATGACGCCTGGGATACGCCCGGCGTCAAAGATGTCATCAACGACCTGACCATCCGCCAGCCTGTGCCCGAGGGCTAGGCAGCCTGCACCGCTGCATCGGCAGGCACCTGGGCTGGCTCTCAGAAGCGGAGACTGCGAGGAGGGGGCGGTACGATGGCAAAAAGCGAAGACGACAGGCGACTCGAGATGGAGGTGCGCGCCGAGCTGAAGCGCAATACTTTCCTGAGGCCGTGGAGCATCCAGGTGTATGCCGACAACGGCGTCATCACCCTCGTCGGCAGCGTGGATTCGGAGCTAACCCGCCAGACGGCCGAGGACATGGCCCGGCTGGTGGTGGGGGTGACCGGCGTCAACAACGAGCTGACGCTGATGGCGCCCGAATCCTCGGCGCGCCGCGACGAGGACCTGGTGCGCGAGGTCAAGGAGCAAATCGCCGCCGACGACACCATCGAAGACCCGGAGCGCTTCCACGTGCGTGCCAGTTTTGGCCAGGTCTTTATCAGCGGCGTGGCTGAGTCGGAAGAGGAGCACGAATCGGTGCTCCAGGCTGCCCAGCGGGTGCCCGGGGTGGAGGCCATCGAGGACCGCATCGAGGTCAGGGTGCCGGTGATCGGCAGCTAGTCTCTTAGCGGAGGTGAGCGATGGAGAGCGAGCGCGACCGAGCCATCCGCATGGCCCAGGCGCTCTTCCGCGAGAAGAAGGCGCAGGGGCTCGACATGTCGAACGGACCCTGCCTGGCGGAGGAGATCATCCCCGACTGGTGTGTCGATGTGGCCCACTCGCCACGCGAGGAGGTCGACAACCTGCCCCAGAACCAGTGCCAGTCGTGGCGGGCCGGGCGTGTGCACCACTTTGTGGAGCTGGACCCCGACGGCAACGTCATCCGCGCCGTTTGAGGCAGCGCGGCCCGGCGGCACTGTCGGCCGGGCCGCGCTGCCTAACCTCCGTCATTGGCCTGCTGGCATTGCGCCTGCGGCACACTTCTTGCCCAGAGCTGCGCAAGGACAGACAAGGAGTGTGCTTGTGATGCACGGCCTGGCGCAGCCCCGCTACATTGCCTTGGGCATGGTGGTGTTCCTCCTCCCGCTCGCCATCATCGCCGGCTACGTGGCGCCCGGCCCGGCGGGGCTGGTGGCGCCGGCGGCCCTGGAGCCGCTGGAGGAGCTGGTGCGGGTGGATGGGGCCACGGCCACGCCTGCGGGCCACCTGTACCTGGCCGCACTGCGGGTGAACGGCCAGCCGCGCCTGGGGCAGTGGCTGCTGGCCCGCCTGCAGAGCGACGTGGAGCGGGTGCCCCAGGAGCGGGCGATGCCGGCCGGCCTCGACGGCAGCGACTTTGAACAGCTCAGCCAGCGGCTGCTGACCGAGAGCCAACGCATCGCCGAGGTGGTGGCGCTGCGCAAGGCCGGGGCCCAGGTGCGGGTGGAGGACTCGGAGGTGCAGGTGCTCTCGACCCTGCCGGGAACGCCGGCCGAGCTGGAGCTGCGCCCGGGCGATGTGATCGAGGCGGCCGATGGCGAGGCGGTGCAAACGGTGGCCGAGCTGGTCAGTATCGTCTACGGGCGCCTGGCGGGCGAGCCAGTGGAGCTGCGCGTGCGGCGCAACGGCCGCACCCGCTGGGTGAGCCTGCCGGCCGCGCACGGGCCGCTCGACACCGAGGGCCCGGTGCTGGGCACCGTGTGTGCCACCACGGGCTTTGACTACCAGGCACCGGTGACCATCCGCATCGATAGCGGGCCGGTCGCGGGCGGCCCGGCGGCGGGGCTGATGTACGCGCTGGGCGTCTACAATGCCCTGTGCACCGAGGATATCACCCGCGGCCACCGCATCGCCGGCGCGGGCACGCTGCGCCTCTCGGGCGCCGTGGGGCCGGTCGACGGCATCCGGCTGAAGGTGCAGGCGGCCGAGGCCGGTGGCGCCGAGTACTTTCTGACCCCGGCCGACCAGGCGGCCGCCGCACAGGCCGCGGCGCGCAAGATGGAGGTCATCCCGGTGCGCACCTTCGACGAGGCCCTCGACGCCCTGCGCCGGCTCAGCGAGAGCGACCACGGCTTCCGCGTCGTGCCCCCGGCCTCCGACACTACCCTCGCCAGTGCGAGGTGAGGCGACGGCTCACCGCGAAGGACGCCAAGGGCGCAAAGAGGGCGCCAAGGTTCTGAAAGAAGATTCATCCTCACCATCCCCTTGGCGTTCTTCGCGCCCTTGGCGGTTCAAAGCCCCTATTCCGCGCGCTCGACGACGATGGTGCACTCGGCGGCGAGGGCGGCGATGGCGCCGATGGCCGCGAGCTGGGGCGCGACGATGGCGCCGACGACGCCCAGGGTCAGGGGGATCTCGACCAGGACCCGATCGTCCTGCTTGATGATGATGCGCCGGATGTTCCCCTCGTGGACCAGCGACTTGAGGCGGGCCAGGAGCTCGCTGCCGGAGACACGGAACTCTTCGCGGTGGACCTTTTCGCCCTCGCCTGTGGTCACGGTTGCCTCCTCGGGTGCGGGCGCTTCGCCAGCCGGGCGGCCGCGCCCAAAGCGCTCGCGTAGCTGGGCGTCGATGCGCGAGCGGTAATAGCCGGCCACGGTGGTCCAGTCGGCCGTTTCGGGCGCGCCAACGGGCCGCGCCAGGCCGGCACGCACGCGGCGCTCGACGTGGCGGCCAATCTCGTCCCAATCGGCCACGCGGCCCGGCTCGACGCCGCTCCAGCGGGCTGCCCGCTCGCGGATGCGCGCTTCGATCTTGCGGCCGACCATCTCCCAGCTATCGGTGGGGGTGGCGCCGGCCCAGCCGCCCAGCGAGGCCTTGGTGTGGCTCTCCACACTCTGGGCCACGTCGGCCCAGGTGGCCGAGGGCTGCATGCCCAGCCAGGTGGCCACTTCGCTGCGCACCTTCTCTTCGAGGCGGCGGGCCACCTCTTCCCAGGTCTCGCCGGGGCGCGGCTCGACGCCGGCCTGCTGCTCCATCTCGGCCTTGACTTGCTCTTCGATCCGTTCCTCTGTGGCTCGCTCTTCTGGAGTCTCTTGCTCTGCCATTGCTGGCCTCCTCTCGGCTCTCAGCCGGCGCCTTTCAACGCTCGGCGGTCGGCGGCCGGCCTGCCTCCTGCAGCGCAAATCCGATGGCCGGCCCTGCCTCCACCTGGCCAAAGGGCCACAGGCGCCAACCGCGCCAGGGCATGGCCCGGCCGAAAGATCCCGCGCGCCGCACGGCTGCGGGCACCCAACAGCAGGTGCATGCGGTCGTCAAGAGTACCAGCGCCACCGCCGCGATGAGGATCATGGCGGCGGTGCGTCGTGGTCGTTGATCGGGTACCATAGCCCCCTCCCGGCTGCCTGGCTTTCACTTATCTATACGCCAGGCGGCCGGGCGGGGTTGCGCAGGCGGTTCAGCGGCGCTTGCGCATGGCCTGGACAAAGGCCGTGATGCCGCGCCACATGCCGACGGCGGTGGCCATGCCGGTGAGTGCGATGCGGTTCAGGTCAAAGATGGGCTGGACCTTGACGTCGGTGGGGGTGACGACGACCACGGCTACCGGCCGCGTGCTGGCGCCGCCACCGCCGCCCCGCGAGGCCAGCGGGAAGCGCATCTGGCGCTGCTCGGTGCCCTCGGCGGTGGCGTACTGCACGTCGCCCACGCCTCCGCCGACGGAAGTCTCGGCCACCGGGATGATCAGGCGCCCGTCGGCGCGGATGGGGTCACCAAAGACGGTCTCGACGCCAACGGCATCGACCAGGGATTCGAAGAAGAGGGTGGTGGCATCGGCCGGGCCGATCTCCTCGATCTCTGCGGCCGGAGGGGTTTCTGGCTGCCGGGTTGGCTCGCTCATCAATCATGCTCCTCATGCGTTTTTTGGCGGTCTATCTTCCTCCTGTGGGAACGCGGGGCGGTTCACGAACCGCCCCTACGGACGACGGGTTGGGCGAGGCACCGCCTCGCCCCTACGGGCCACGGGGCGGGTCACCGGTCGCCCCCACGGGCGACGGGTTGGGCGAGGCACCGCCTCGCCCCTACGGGCCACGGGGCGGGTCACCGGTCGCCCCCACGGGGCCACGGGTTGGGCAAGGCACCGCCTCGCCCTACAGGCCACGCTGCCGGCGCGACGAGACGAAGCGGGTGGCGAGCGCCAGGGCCAGGAGCGTGGCGGCCATGGCCATGACGGCGGTGCGCGTGGGGTCGACGATGGGGATGCGGCGCGTCTGGCCCCGCCAGGTGTCGAGCAGGGCCACGGGCCGGGCGCGCGCCCAGCCGAAGGCCAGGGGCCCGCCGGGGCGGCCCAGGCCCACCACCACCTGCCGCGCCAGCGGCACCACCTGGCGCTCGCCCACCGTCAGCGGCTCTCCCCGGACGGTGCGCATGCGCACGATGGGCCTGAACGATGAGAGAACTCGCACCAGGTCGCTCATCTGCCGGGCCTCCTTCCTGGGCGCATGATAGCGAGAGAAAGGGCGCCGGTCAAGCCGGGTCGGCCCCCTTGGTGAACTGGGGCAGCCAGGGTGCGTTGGCCTCGAGCAGCTCGTTCAGCATCGGCTCGGCCGCCTCCCACTCGCGCACCGTTGGCTCCATGCGCAGGGCTTCGAGGGCCAGGCCGCGGTCGCCGCGCAGCGCTGCTTCGAGGGTCAGCTCCATGATGGTCAGGTGCCAGTTGCAGACGGCGGCTGGGAAGGGCGGCAGCGGGCCGGGGAACTCGGGGTGCACGCCGCTCTGGTCCACGCGGGCAAAGCACTCGACCACGGCCCCCTGCGGCAGGTTCGGCACCTGGCCGCGGTTGGGGATGTTGACGATCACCCGCTCGGGCCGGCCGCCGGCGAGGGCGGCGATGAGGGGGCCGACCTGCTCGGGGCTGGGGCGCAGGGGCACCTTGTCCTCGCCGCTCAGCCAGGCCTGCACCTGCTCGGCCTGCAGCGCGTACATCTCGCTGCGGTGCGCCACCGTCGTCGCCTCCACGCCGTAATCCAGGCCCCAGTTCGTCTCGGGGCGCAAAAAGTGGGGGAAGAACTCGGCCACGTGCCGGTCGCCGGCGCCGGGCAGGCAGCCGGTGCTCTGGAAGATGGTGAACTTGACGCCGTGGCGGTCGTGGAAGGAGGTCCACGAGGTGCCCAGGAGCATATCCTTGGCGAAGAAGAGCGGGCCGTGCTCGGCCAGCCAGGTGCGCAAGAGGGCAAAGCCGTCGCGCTGGCCAACTCGAAACTCGACGATCCAGGGCAGGTGGTTGATCCCCGCCGCCTGGAACCACACCTCCTCAGGCGGCACGTCCAAGACGCCGGCGATGTGCTCGGCAAAGTGGGTGATCTCGTGGCAGAGGCCGATGGTGCGGATGCCGGTCTCGCGGGTCGCTGCCCACGAGAGTTGGGTCATGGGGTTGGTCAGGTTGATCAGCCAGGCATCGGGGCACCAGGCCTCCATCTGCCGGCAGAGCTCGAGGGTGGCCGGGATGTGGCGCAGTGCCCGGCTGATGCCCGCCGGCCCCACGTTCATGCCCACCGGCAGGCGCACGCCGTAGCGGGCGGGGATTTCCAGGTCGGCCTGCACCGCCTTCAAGCCCCCGATGGCCACCGAAAAGATCACATAATCGGCGCCGCGCAGCGCCTCCTCGCGCTCGGTGGTCGCGCGCACGCGCAGCTCGCTCTGGGCCGCGGCCGAGATCATCTCGGCCAGCGGGAGCATGCGCGCCAGCGCCTCGGCCGAGATATCCTGCAGCACCAGCTCGGCGCCGTGCACCTCGGGCGTCAGCGCCAGGTCGGTCACCAGCTCCGGCGCCCAGGTCAGACTGCCGCCACCGATAAAGGCAATCTTCATCGTCAGCCCTTTCTGTGGAAGAACCATCAAGCACACGAAGGGGTACGATTCCACCGCCAAGAACGCCAAGGGCGCGAAGGGAAAAAGGTCAGAAAGAGCCTTGGCGTTCTTGGCGTCCTTCGCGGTTCAAGAATCCTTCTTGGTATGCCCAGTGGTTCACTCAACCCCCGCGCGCCAAGCCTTCGAGCTTGGGGTGCGGGATGAGGCAGATGAAGCGCAGCACGCCCTCGCCGTCGTTCACCAGTTGGTGCATCTCGCCGCCGGGGATGAAGGCGACCGTCCCCTCGCCGAGTGGGAACTCGCCCGCCTCGCCGCGCACATGGCCGCGGCCG
>Ga0078972_1008234_pt2 | contig 20401 bp, 18 predicted proteins | sample YelNatPaOPGAMG01_FD_67568 | JGI IMG/M metagenome (GOLD analysis project Ga0078972, IMG submission 67568) | Hot spring thermophilic microbial communities from Obsidian Pool, Yellowstone National Park, USA - OP-RAMG-01 (SPADES assembly) (version 2) | ecosystem: Environmental > Aquatic > Thermal...
AACTGTCTCGCGCATGATAATCCACTCTTTCGAGTTGGCATGGACTATATCTTCATCCCATCTCCGGACTTTAGGTTATAAAACCATATCCTTGGAATTTATGATGGGAGTCGACATATTACTCATTTAAAATGAGTCTCTCCTTTCGGATCAGTCTCTACGGGATTCAAAAGCCTGTGTAACTCCAAAAATTCTCTTACCTTTGAAGAGATATTAGTCCGCCTCTTTGAATAATTCAATCTTGCAAACTCATCGACCTTGCAAGACAAACTAAGCAAGAGTTCAGGCTTCATATCTCTTCCACTTCCTGGCATCTTAGACAAAACTGATAAAGCAAGAATGGCTTGTTCCCTCTTCAATCTTAAATAAGGAAGAAGCAGAAACAAAACCTTCTTTACGGGATTAACTCCTACAATAGTATATTCACTGATATTATCTTTCCTATCACGAATATAACCAACTTTAAATATTGTCTTTAGCCAAGAAAGGAATTCTCTTTTTTCGGTTTTTTGATAGAAGACGATGCTTGCTCTGATTTGATAACCAAGTTTATAATCCTTACGATTTATCAACTGGAGCATTATACATCCATCTCCGTCCAAAAAACCTGCGATATAAGCTAATTCCTCCTTCTTTAGAGTCACAGAGCTTTTGACTTACCCTCGGTATTGCCATATTTGCTTTAAAAGCAAAAACAGGTTTCACCGATTTTAGTCGATTTCATAATACTACATTACTGTAGTAGAACGCAACGTAATTTACGTTCTGAACCCAGCTCGCGTACCGCTTTAATGGGCGAACAGACCAACCCTTGGGACCTTCTCCAGCCCCAGGATGCGGTGAGCCGACATCGAGGTAGCGATCCGCGCCGTCGCTGTGGACGCTCGGGCGCGACTACTCTGTTATCCCCGGGGTAGCTTTTATCCGTTAAGCTCCGCGTCACCCACATGACATCGGAGGATCACTAAGACCTGCTTTCGCACCTGCTTGTGCCGTCGCACTCGCAGTTAAGCCAGCTTATGCCTTTGCACGTCCACTGCGGTTTCCATTCGCAGCAAGCTGACCTTTGTGCCCCTGCGTTACAATTTAGCAGGGTACCGCCCCAGTAAAACTGCCCATCTAGCACTTTCCCCGAACCTGTATGCAAGGTTCTCAGGTAAGATTTGCAGCGCCTCAAAGAGAGGTATCACACTGTTCCAGGTACCATAAGGTACCTGGTCCCTCCTATTCTTGACAATTGAAACACCCAAATCAATACTAAACTACAGTAAAGCTCCACGGGGTCTTTTTGTCCTGGTGGAAGTAGGCCGCGTCTTCACAGCCATCGCAATTTCGCCGAGTGAAGGCTTAAGACAGTTGTCAGCTCGTTACGCCTTTCGTGCAGGTCGGAACTTACCCGACAAGGAACTTCGCTACCGTAGAACAGTTATAGTTACTGCTGCCGTTTACCGGAGCTTGAGTTCGGTGCGCATAGCGCACAGCCATCAACTCCCAATCTCAAACCCTTTAGTTGTCGGTTGATTGTTGGTTGTTGAAAGTTGTGTGCTATGCACACCTCCCCTTAACTTACCGGCACTGGGCAGGCGTCAGCCCGTATACTTCGGCTTACGCCTTTGCACGGACCTGTGTTTTTGATAAACAGTCGACTGACAAACTTTAGCTTCGACCCCAAGTGCACAGCACTCAACCACCAACATAAAACAGACAACCTACAACAAAAATTATTTCGTTGGTTGTTGGCTGTTGTTAGTTGGTAGCTCGGTGCTGTGCACCGAGGTAGGACATCTTGCGAACTTACGTCCAGCTTGTTTGCCGAGTTCCTTAAGCCTCCTTCTCTCGCCCGCCTTAGACTACTCGTCCAACCCACCTGTGTTGGTTTACGGTACGGCTTATTTTGAATCTCGCTGCGAGCCTTTTTTGAAAGACAGAATGCGCCAAAATCGCCTTGCTCTCGCAAGACTTTGCATCACTGCTTGAATAAACAGGTAAGCGGATTTTCCAACCAACCCTTCCTTACAGCTTGCACCTACTATATTCACAAGTAGGCCTTGGACATCCCGTCCTGTCAACCCCCAGCTACCTTGTGCAGAGCACAAGGTTTGGCGATTCAAAATAAATACTGGAATTTTAACCAGTCATCCATCAGCTACTCCCGATACAATCGGGACTTGCCTTAGGTACCGACTAACCCGCTCCCGACGAACGTCTGAGCGGAAACCTTGGGTGTTCGGCGTCTCGGATTCTCACCGAGATTGTACGCTACTCATGCCGGCATTCTCACTTCCAAAAGCTCCACCAAACCTCACGATTTGACTTCACTGCTTTTGGAACGCTCCCCTACCACCTCGACCTCTGGTCGAGAAAATCCGAAATTATAAATACGAAATTCTAAACAAAACACAAAAATATTCACAAAAATATTTTTTAGAATTTCGATATTAGTGCTTCGAATTTGCTCGTCCAAAGGACGAGATCTCTGGCTTCGGTGTTCAGCTTATCCTCGATAAATCTTAGGCGCTTCCCCCTTCAACTAGTGAGCTGTTACGCTTTCTTTAAAGGATGGCTGCTTCTGAGCCAACCTCCTAGCTGTCTGAAGAAGAAAACTTCCTTTCAAACTTAGCTGCAGCGAAAGCGAGAAACTCGCAATCACCGCCGCAGAAAAATCCGCGGAAACTTAAAGACCTTAGCCGAGAGTCTGGGATGTTTCCCTTTAGCCACATCAGCTTAGCCCGATGTGACTGTCTACCGGGATAGCGTACATTGGTATTCGGAGTTTGGTTGAATAAAGTTGGTTGCCCTCCCTTATCCATCCAGTAGCTCTACCCCCAATAACGCCTCGCCCGGCACGGTCCCTATAGACCTTTCGGGGAGAACCAGCTATCTCCAGGTTCGGTTGGCATATTACCCCTATCCACAAGTCATCCCATGATATTGCAACATCAACGGGTTCGGGCCTCCCCCTACCTCTCGGTAAGGTTCACCCTGCTCATAGATAGATCACCTGGTTTCGGGTCTGCCACACGCTACTAGTCGCGCTATTCGCACTCGGTTTCCCTACGCCTACGCCCAAAGGGCTTAAGCTTGCAGCGTATGAGCAACTCGCCGGCTCATTCTTCAATAGGCACGGCATCAGGCAAAGCCTTCCGCAACCCACAACTTTAAACAACCAACTATCAACACTTATGTTTTGTTGTTAGTTGATAGTTGAAAGCCAATACTTTGGCTTGTTGTCAGTTGCAGAGGGCTTCGCCCTCTGCCGGTTTGTCCGCAATTGGTTTCAGTTTCTATTTCACTGGGCGTCCCGCCCTTCTTTTCACCTTTCCCTCACGGTACTAGTTCACTATCGGTTGCAAGTTGTATTTAGCCTTGGAGGATGGTTCCCCCAGCTTCCCACAGTGTATTTGCACCGTGGTACTCAGGAAATCCCCAGAGAATCTGTCAAGTTTCGCATACAAGGCTTTCACTTTCTATGGCCAGACATTCCAGACTGTTCTGCTACCTGACAAATTCTCATGTTGGGCTCCTACAACCCCCACTCATGCGCAGCACGAGAAGCTCCAAATCACAAAATCACCCGCCTGCATCAGCTATGCTGAAAGCATTGCGGGCAGGCAAATTCCAAACAAGATTTAAATTCTAAGAAGATTTTTTAAGAACTTCTTTCGAAACTCAAAAATATTTGGAATTTGGATATTGGAAATTGAAACTTCCCGTGCTACGCACGGGTGAGTTTGGGCTCTTCCGCTTTCGCTCTCCGCTACTAACGGAATCACTATTGTTTTCTCTTCCACGCCTTACTTAGATGTTTCAGTTCAGACGGTTCCCTCCACGTGCCTTATAGGCACTCCCAACAACCAACTACCAATCACCAACTAACAACTAGTTGTAAGTCTTGTCAAACCAAGCCAAGACGTGTTGATTGTTGACTGTTGGGAGCGCCTCTTAGGGCACGGGTTGTCGCCAAAGGCGACAGGGTTTCCCCATTCGGACACCGACGGATCACAGCTTTTTGACAGCTCCCCGACGACTTTCGCGGTCTTACGCGTCCTTCTTCGGCAACTTGCACCTAGGCATCCACCAATTGCGTGAGTAGACCTTTTTACGGCCTTCCCATTTTCTCTTTCGCTTTACCCGCCAAAATTAATTTGACGAAAGCGATAGGACAAAATTCTCTTCACTTTTCAAAGAGCCTGTGGACCTGAGCGGCTTCGAACCGCTGACCTCTACATTGCAAATGTAGCGCTCTAGCCAACTGAGCTACAGGCCCAAACTAAAAGATATTCAAAGTGCAACAAAAAACCGGCTTCTTGAGCCGGCCTTATATTCAAAGGAAAAAACCTCTAAAAATTACAAACCCGCAAAAAGGCTTCGAAATTTTATAGTTAAGCTTTCTGTTTTTTCCATTAACAAATACAAATAATTACCGGCCCAAAAAGGCAAGTGTCATTATATAAAGAAGCATAAGATTAGTCAAGAGCGGGTTTTAGTCGAAGCTAGTCGAAGTTGGTCAAAAATAGTATCAAGTATCACGAAGCAAGTATCAAGAATAGTTAAAAATTAAAATTAAAAGTCCAAAGTTAAAAGAATTCGGATTTCAGCTATCAGCCTTCGGTTGTCGGAGTTGTTTGTTGTCTTAATTCCTAAATCATAAATCAAAATTCTGTAATCTAATTTTTGACTTTTGAGTTCTAAGTTATCCTTCCATTTGCTTAACACGCCTTTTTATCATAAAATAAACGTCACCAAGGGTGCGTAGTTCACTGGTAGAACGCTTCTCTGATAAAGAAGAGGTACATGGTTCGATTCCATGCGCACCCACCAAAAAATGAACTTCCTACTCTTACCCCAAAATTAAGGTATAATAAATAGTATGCCTTTGGAACTTGTAACTTTAAACCTAAAAATACCCAGGAGTACCGAGGTTACACCTGAAGCGGCGCAGACTTTTCTTTCTGCTCTAACGCAGATTAACGCCGTCTCTTTTTGGGAAAAATTAACAGGAACCATTCCCCAGCCGCTCGCTCTTGAAATAGCGCTTGTCAATCAGCAAATAAAGTTTCAAATTACCTGTGACAAGGACATTGCTCCCTTTATTGAAACACAACTTCAGTCAAATTATCCGCTTGTTATTATAGAAAGAACACCAGACATTTTAAGCCAACCTGAATTCTTCAAATTAAATATTTCAGATCTTCAAATAGCATCTCTTATTCTTAAAAAAGGAAGTTATTATCCAATTGCTACTTTTGAATCCTTTAGCGAGATAGATCCTTTATCTTCAGTCCTTTCAGTATTATCTAAAAATGACCCTGATGAATTTGCACTAATTCAAATTGCTCTTGAAGCGACTGATTCATCTTGGCAACAAAAAGGCGCCTCTTTTGCAGAAAAAGGGACAAAAAACGAGGATGGAACATATTCGCCAAGATCGGACAAAAATATAATTAATGAAAAAATTTCTTATACAGGTTTCAGGACTTCTATAAGAATCGCTTCAAACCAAACAAAAACCGTAAAAGAGTTAATTAGCGCCTTTGGAGTTTTCAATAGAGCTGATGGCAATGCTTTCAAAACAAAGAAAAAAGGTATATTTTCTCTAAAACAAAATAATCTAAAAAATCTAATTAACCGTTCTGTTAATGACAATCAAATATTAAACATCAAAGAACTGGCAACGCTTTGGCATCTGCCAAGCGAGAAAATAAAGACGACTGGCATTAGCTGGGGTGTTTCAGTGCTTTATGAACCACCTGATAATTTACCTATCGCAACTTCTGATGAAGAAGCCAAAAAAGAAATTAATTTTTTTGCCAAGACTCTATTCAGAAACCAAGAAGTCATTTTTGGTATCAAAAATAAAGACAGAGTTCGCCATATGTGGGCAGTTGGTAAAACCGGTACAGGTAAATCAACAATGATGGCAAATATGATTATTGATGATTTTAAAAAAGATCGCGGGGTTGCCTACATCGACCCACATGGCGATACTTGTGAGATCCTTTTGGATTACATCCCAAGCCATAGAATAAATGATGTTGTCTATTTTAACCCGGCAGACCGTGACTTCCCCATTACTCTTAACCCTCTTGAGGTTAAAAATCAAGAAGAAGCAGAGCTTGTCGTCTCAGGATTGATGAGCATCTTTACCAAAGTCTGGGCTAATGTGTGGTCAGCAAGAATGGAATATATCTTGAGAAATTCTTTTATGACTCTTGCCACCTACCCCAATTCAACTCTTGAGGATGTTCTTAAAATTTTGGTTAACAATAACTTTCGCAATCAAGTCTTGCAGAAAACAACCGACCAAGCACTAATCCACTTTTGGAAAGAAGAATACGAAAAAATGCCAGATCGCCTGCAAAAAGAGGCTATTGCTCCAATCCAAAACAAAGTTGGACAGTTTGTAACCTCCCCTATGATTAGAAGAATTATTGGCAGACCAAAGAGCACCATCTCGCCAGATAAAATCATCAACGAAGGCAAAATTCTTCTTGCCAATCTTTCTCAAGGGAGGCTGGGTGAAGATAATGCCAACCTTCTTGGGGCTATGCTTATAACCCAAATTCAGCTTGCGGCAATGAGAAGAGTTGATATTCCTCAAGAACAAAGAAGACCTTACTATGTTTTTGTTGATGAGTTTCAAAATTTTGCCACAGATTCATTTATCAAAATACTTTCTGAAATAAGAAAATATAATCTTTCGCTTGCTCTTGCCAACCAATATATGGCCCAAATTCCTGAAAATGTAAGAAAAGCAATTTTGGGCAATGCTGGAACCATTATCACTTTCTCAGCAGGTGCTGAAGATGCTGCAGCCTTAAGCAAAGAATTTGCCGAAGTTTTTAGTGAAAACGACCTTGTTAATCTTGCAAATTATCAGATTGCTATTAAATTAACGATAGACGGTCACTCATCACGACCGTTTTTAGCACACACACTTCCACTTCCCCTTTCCAAAAATCAAAACAAGCAAAAAGTAATAGAAGTCTCCCGACAAAGGTGGGCAGACAAAAGTTACTCTTAAGCATTGAGTCTAGACAAAAAGCTGTCTAGAACTCAAAAAGGCACTTTTAGATTCAAGAAGGAGGAAAAAATGGAGATAATTGTTTTACTCGTCTTATTTCCTATAGTTGCATGGTTGGCTCTTTTAATAGCTTTTTGGCCAACCACTATTTTAATCTTCAAGAAGATATTTTCTCTTCTTGGGGATTAAGTTTTACCAAAGCCATCCTTTTTATTTTTCAAAAAAATAAAATACCAGGATGGCTTTTTTATTGGCTCCGAACACAAAAAAACCAAAAAGAACTTTTTCGCTCAAAAACTCAACTAGCTTGAAATAAGGAGTATAATACAAATCAAGCTCTTTAACATTTCAAAATAAGAAATCTACCAGACTAGAGGAGGAAGATGTGTCAGAAAAAATAGACCCAAGGAATAAAAACGAACTAACAACTTACTGGCTGCTTGTTTTTTTGTGGATTGCTGTCAACCTATTTTGTTGGCAGTGGTGGTTTAAGGTAGAACACATAGGAAATAAGACTCTTTTTATACTAGTCTCTGTGGCTATTCTCTATGAAAGTTGTGTCTTACCATCATTTTATCTATTCTTTTTAGGGAAAGTAAGGAAACCCGTTAGCAAAAATGCGGAGAAGGGTCTAAAAGTTGCTATGATTAGCCTATGTGTTCCATCTAAGGAATCAATTGATATCATAACCAAACAACTTTTAGCAATGAAACGGGTCTCCTATCCACACGACAGTTGGATACTTGATGAAGAAAAAAATGAGGAAGTAGAAGAAATAGCTCACAAATTAGGAGTAAAATATTTCAGTAGAAAGGGGAGACCAAAATATAATCAAGAGAAACCACCATTTCAGAAAAAAACTAAGGCTGGTAACGTTAACAGTTGGTTAGATTGGATAAAAGAAGAAGGCTACCACTATGATTTTTTTACTCAACTCGATATAGATCATAGGCCAAAAAAAGATTACCTCGACAAAGTATTAGGTTTTTTCAAAGAAGATAATATTGCATGGGTTCAGGCTCCAAGTGTATATAGCAACTTCCAAGAGAGCTGGTGTGCTAGAGGAGCATCTGAACAAGAGTTAGTACTCCAAGGGCCATTGCAAATGGGATTCTTTGGTTTTACAGAAACACCTTTTATCATCGGTAGCCATACTACCTATCGCACTTCAGCCATAATCAAAATAGGCGGTTTTCAACCTACCAGAGCTGAGGATCATCTCGACACAGTTGTCTTAGCAAGCCAAGGCTACAAAGGTGTGTTTCTACCTGAAGTTATCGCTGAAGGGAAAGGACCAGAGAATTTTAACACGTATCTCAATCAACAATTTGCTTGGGCTTACTCTATGATGCAAGTGCTTTTCTATTATATGCCCAGGCTAATCAGAAAGTACAACCCAAAGCAAGCTATTCAATTTCTTTTTGCACAGACTTGGTACACCTTCTGGAGCACCTCTATGGTTATACTTTTCTCTCTGCCAAATATTAGCTTACTAATTAACAAACCTATAGCATACATGAACTTTTTCGAAGCTTTAGTACATTTCATCCCCATTCCTCTAACCAGTCTTACTTTTTGGTGGTGGAGTAGAAGATGGTTCCAACCTAAAAATGTAAACTTATCTTGGAGAGGAATAGTGCTACACATAGCTCGTTGGCCAATAGTCTTTTGGGCATTAATTAATGTACTACTCGAGGTAAAAAAGCCTTATATGATCACAAGCAAAGGAAAGGAAATTGGAGAAAAGAGAATAATAAACATAAGTAATCTCCTACCCTACATTTTTTTATTAATTTTCAATATAGTAAGTAGCTTTTTCTATTTATTTAAATGGAAAGAAAGCTCCAGTCAAGGCTATCTAATTTTCAATCTACAAAATTCGCTCATTATACTGTTTCTAATTTTCGTAGTTGTATCACAAAACATAAAGGAAATGAAAAAAGATATGGTAGCACTTAAAAGAGCCTTGAAGCTGCATGTTAAACCGTTAACAATCTTTGGTAGCATCTTACTAATCTCTCTAATTACCGCATCTCTTTCTGCTCCCAAAGTTACTCAAGCAATAAGCTGGGGTAATTCGCAAAATACAATAGCTTTTGTAGGCGGTCAAGGCTACATCGGTGCTTACGATCCTAATAACCAACTTGATCCTTTAGACATTCTGCACTACTTTGTAGATTGGAAAAAAATAGGTGAAGTAAATCAATGTATCATAGATGCCAGGGGTAAAGGAAAAATCCCTATGATTACTCTCGAACCCTGGCCAAGAGGAAAAGAAAATGTGTTACAAGAAATAGAAAAAGGGTCCTATGATAAATTAATCTCAGATTTAGCAAGAATCTTCATAAATAACAAACAACAACAAATTCTGATCCGATGGGGTCACGAGATGGAGTTAACAGGAGTATATCCTTGGAGCACTCCAGAACCGTTTGATTACATCAATGCTTATCGAAGAGTAGTAGATATTATAAAAAAAGAGGGAGCTACCAATGTTATTTGGCTATGGTCGCCAGCAGGTGAATACAAGGCTCTTACTTACTATCCAGGAGACTCATATGTCGACGCAATAGGAGTGACGATCCTATCATACCCTAGCTGGAATGAATCAATAACTGGGAAAGTAGATCCAACTTTCAGAGAATTCTTTAACAAACGCGCTTGGATCCAAAACTATTTCCAAAAACCGATAATAGTAGCCGAATATGGTATCTCAAGCAATGATCCAGAAAGGAAGGAGGAATGGATAAAAGAATCACGAGAAGTTCTAATTGAAAACTTGCCAAAAATATGGGCTTTGGTTTACTTCAATGCCCGGAATCTAAGTGCCATAGACGGTAGTTATATACCCGATTGGTCAATTGATAATCAAATTTGGGAAGGAGTCTGGAGATGAGAAAGATAACTATTTTATTAATTATTGCGGCCATAATCGTACTTGCAACTTCGACTGTAGTCGCGAAAAAAAATAATTATTACTACGGGCAATATGGACACTATTACTCAGCAGGTGCAGAAGGGTCTATTTTTGTCCCTGAAGGTTGCAGCGAGAAAGACGTGAAGATAGCAACCGTAACTATCCCAACAGGTTCCGACAGAGTAAGATTTTGGTTAGACAACGAGGGCAAAGTAACTAAAACTAAAAATCTGACGCAAACTGCAGAAAAGGGAACATACAACAGTTGGGGAAATGTTGATCCTTCTGGCTGTTGGCACGTCTTTCAAGTCAAAAAATCCGATGGAAAAGAAACTATCTGGATTGGATCGACCTATGATGACGGTAATTCTTGGTTATTAACCGAAGGAATTCATCCCGATTGGAACCAGATAACCGGCGAGATAATCTTTTCCAAGGATGGGGATATCTACACCATTAATATGTTTGGAAAAAACCTAAAAAGCTTAGGTATAAAAGGAGATTATCCTAAATTCTTTCCAAACGGAAAATGGATACTCTATCAAGATAATGGCAAAATTTACCTTTACAAAGACAACAAGCAATCAGAAATAGGAATAGGGCAATTTGCTATACCAAATAAATCAGGATTTTTTATCATTAACAACCATAAAATCGAATTTTATGATATTGATGGTAAAAAGATCTTAGAAATAGATGGCGATAATATTGCTCCTGATCCTAGAAAACAAGAGATGCTTGATATTATCGAGGTAAATAACAAATTATTCTTGTTAGATTTAGTAGATAAAAATATTAAGTCAATCGAGTGGAATGATAACCTATCAGAACCAATTTGGTGGGTAGAAATTTCACAAAGATAAATTCTTAAATAAGGGAATATTTACAAACTTCCATAAAAAGTTTGCTAAGTATTCCCTTTTTTTTTGACTTATTTACTAGGAAAAAAGCTAAAAAATAGAAATTATTATTTATTCAAAATTTAAGGAAAAAAGAAAACTTCAACATCCAAATTATGACCGGGAGAGGTGCCCCGTTTTTTCCTCTTTTATTAACCAAAAGAAGCAGATAAACGGCGACATTAAAACTGGGGTGTAGATTACACTCCTTAGAAAGGAGGTGATCCATCCGCCCCTTCCAGGACGGATACCTTGTTACGACTTAATCCTCATCGCTGGTTTCACCTTCCCCTCCATCACGGAGAGTTCGGGTGCCCCCAACTTTGCTGACTTGACGGGCGGTGTTCTGAGATCAAAATAACTGTCACCAGCTATAAGTCTCAATCCCCACCGGGCGCACGGTTTTCCCGTACCCTGGCGGACGACCATTCCAACCTACTTCTAAGATTCATTTTTGATCGAATCCTATAAAGTTTTGCTATTCCCTCCTTGGTTAAATGCTTCCTCTCCTTGATAATTTCAAAAGCTTTGCAAAAATATGCAAAATCTTTTCTCTTCTTACCAACAAGAGAGTACTTCCTAAAAAAAGGAATTATTCTCTCCTCAATTTCTTTTTGGCTTTTAACCGCATATTTAACATGCGGTCTCCAACCATACCTTTCATAATTAAGATCATAAATCCGGCCACATCTAAAATATTCCTTTATTCTGGCAAGTAGAGGTTTATCTTCAATCACCATTTCTATCTCAAACATAGGTCTTACCTCTAAACCAATTTTGTTGGTCTTATGTCTTGAAATAGAAACGCAAAAACAACCCTCACCCTCAACTAAGCCAGTGATATACCAAGGATTAAGCATAAGTTGAATGGTTGTATTCCTTCTCCTTAGTAAGGCAAAGCTTTAAAGCTAAGCTCAAAAACTTAAGGATACTATGAATACAGCAGACTTCTGATATTTACTCGGTGTTAGTTTACACCAACACCTTCTTCATTATCTCAAAGGAGATAACAAAGTCAATATCAGATCTCCCTTCGTAGCCCTAATTTCATTTTGTTACCATCTCGAGCCCAAATATTAAGTTTCCTTTCTTGCAATCAGCTTCCCTTTTTGTACGAAAGGTAGCCAAGAAACTTAACCGTTTAAACTTCAAGCTGGTAACTGTTATCAAGACCCTTCTCGCTCAGATATCACTATCTGAGGATGTCTTTTCACTTCAAAAGGATTGCACTTTTGGCAGGACTTTCACCTGCTAGAAACTAGGACCGGAAGGCGCAATTTACTTTGTACAAGACCTGAGAACGTATTCACCGGAGCTTGGCTGATCTCCGATTACTACCAATTCCGCGTTCATGAGGGCGGGTTTCAGCCCTCAATCCCCACTGAGAAGCCGTTTGATGGGATTAGCTCCGCGTTACCGCTTGGCAACCCATTGTTAGGCTCCATTGTAGCATGTGTGTCGCCCCGGACATAAGGGCCATGCTGACTTGACGTCGTCCCCACTTCCCCCCTCCGAATGGAGGGTAGTCTCCTGTGAACATTTAACACAGGACAGGGGTTGCGCTCGTTACCCCACTGAAGGGAACACCCTACGGCACGAGCTGACGACACATGCTCCACTGGTTGTGCAGGTCCCCGTCAATTCCTTTGAGTTTTAGCCTTGCGGCCGTACTCCCCAGGCGGCTCGCTTAACGCGTTAGCTTACACCCCGCGCCATATGGCACAGGGCTAGCGAGCATAAGTTTACGGCTAGGACTACAGGGGTCTCTAATCCCTTTCGCTCCCCTAGCTTTCGTACCTCAGCGTCAAGAAACTCCCAGCTACCTGTCTTCACCCTTGGCGTTCCTTATCATATCAACGGATTTCACCCCTACATGATAAGTTCCAGTAGCCCCTAAGTTCTTCGATTCTAGCAGTATCACATCCACTCCTGAGGTTGAGCCTCAGTCTTTAAAATGTGACTTACCAGAACGCCTACGTACTCTTTACGCCCAATAAATCCGGGCAACGCTCGCACCCTACGTATTACCGCAGCTGCTGGCACGTAGTTAGCGGGTGCTTATTCGCCAAGTGCCGTATGGTACTTGGCAAAAGTGGTTTACAACCCTAAGGCCTTCATCCCACACGCGGCGTCGCGGCGTCAGGCTTTCGCCCATTGCGCACGATTCCCAGTTGCTGCCACCCGTAGGTGTATGGGCCGTCACATAATCCACTATTACTAGTGGTGTAGACTATATCTTCATCCTTCTAACGAAGGAGATGGCGTATGACATAGACCGACTATGTCTCAGCGTTAAAAGCTTCAGTCGTTACGGGGTCAAACAGTCTCCGGATAACTATTCAGTTTGGACATTTTCTTATCCAACTGTTTCATTAACTCCAGAGATTCTTTCGTATAGCCAACTCTCTTTTTCAACAAGATAAATTTCTTTGCCAGATCTAGTTGCTTCCTCTTAACCAAAACAAAAGGCTCTATATTTGTCAGCAGATCAAAGATAGCATCTTGATCGTTAACAACATACTCAGCCATATTGTTATGCTTATATTCAGAAACAACACCAGATCCGATAAACTTTGCCAGTACATCAAGTACAAACCTTCTTGATCTACTCTGAGCAAAGCCCATCCTCACTCTACCCCTCAAGCCTAAATGACAAGTTCTGCTCTTCTCAAGCTTGATTGTTATATAACCATCAGCATCAAGAAAACCAGCAATATAGGCATAGATATCATTAACACTTACCTGAGTTGACATACGCTGTCGACTTCCCACGGTATTACCCTACAATTTCCCTTAAAAAAAATACTGGGAAATTAATCGGGCTCCACCGTTATTAGCCATATTTTACTACAGAATTACTTCTGTAGGAGATCGTTATTGGTCTCAGTCCCATTCTGGGGGAACAGACTCTCATCTCCCCTAACCGTCGTAGCCTTGGTAGGCCATTACCCTACCAACTAGCTGATGGTGTGCAAGCCCCTCCACAGGCGGGCAGTTACGCCCTTTGCTGCGTAGCAGCCAACCTTCAACCTACAACAATCAACTTACAACTCTAATATTAAGTTGTCTTTTGTCTGTTGGAAGCTCACAGTGTGAGCGTGTTGAAAGTTCGCTGCTACGCAGCGTATGCGGTATTAGCCCCGCTTTCGCGGGGGTATTCCCCACCTCTGGGTAGGTTCTTACATGTTACTCAGCCGTTCGCGTCTAACGCAACCCACAACATTCAACCACCAACCTTCAACCTCTTAGAAAACCCACCAAGCTGGTTTTTTACTTCAAGACAAAGCCTAAGAAGTTGACTGTAATTATGTTCGCTTACCAATCCTATTGCAAATGCCACACTCAAACCCGAGGCTGTCTCAGCTGCTGACCCCATTGAATTTTCTAAATATCTATTAAAATCTTTATCAGAAGTCTTAGCTGAACCTTCAGCAATATTCAACACAATTGATAAAGAACTTCTTCTTATCTGATCTCTTAGATAAATAAAATCTCTCGGAAACCCCTTAGTTATCTTGACCACCGCAAGATGTAATCTAAGAGAATCTTTGTAAACTTTAAAATCTAAAAAACGAAAGCTCACATATATAAATTACACACAAAGACATATCTATGCAATAAGTATTGGTAGCTGTTAGTTGGAAGCTGGATGTTGCGGGCTGCGCCCGATCCACTTGCATGCTTAAAGCACGCCGCTAGCGTTCGCCCTGGGCCAGGATCAAACCCTCAAAAAGTAACGGAGGTATACTTGCTTTGACTTGCAGTATACTCGTCTTCCTCACAAGCAAAAGCTTGTGCCTGCTTTGCAGGTCTCCCAGTCATAATTTGAACGTTGAAATCTTTAATTTTCAAAGTGCAACCAAACTAAAAAACCCACCAGACGGTGGGTTTTCTATTTCCCCAAAGGGATTCGTCTGGTCATAAAAAACTTCTCATTTTCAAGACCACAAACCTTGTGGCAAAAAATATTCTACCACAGAGAGATGCTAAGTCAATAGCAAACTTATCTTTCCTTTGGAGGTCGGGCTATATTAACAACCAAATTCCTTCCTCCCATATCCTTACCATTCATTTTTTCAACTGCACTCTTGGCAGCCTCCTCTGTTGCAAAGGTTACAAAACCAAAACCTTTAGACCTGCCGGAATATTTATCCGAAATCACAACAGCATCAACTACTTCACCAAACTCGCTAAAGACTTTTCTTAACTCATCAGAATTAGCAGAGTAAGGCAAATTGCCTACATACAGCTTCTTTTTATCTTCCAAAATTTCTCACCCCCTCATAAATATCTTTCAGTGAGAATACTTTTGGAGGAATCTGCCTTACAAAAGGAGAACCGCCAAGAAGTAATTCTTCTTCAAGACAAAAACATTATAGACTAATAATCCTCGATTGTATAGAGTCAATTTTTTCTACCAGATAATCTTTCCTTAATAAACTCAGAAATGATAGGTATAACAGAGATTAGGATAATCACGAGAACAACAAGAGAAAAGTGTTCTTTGACCTGCGGAATATTGCCAAAAAAATACCCTGCCAAAGTAAAACCAAAGACCCAAGTAAAACCGCCAAAAATGTTGTAGCTTATAAATTTACCGTAATGCATCTTTCCGACTCCCGCAACAAAAGGAGCAAAGGTGCGAACAATGGGCACAAAACGAGCCAAAAAAATAGTTTTTCCGCCATGCTTTTTATAAAACTCTTGCGTCTGGTCTATATGTTTTTGATTTATAAAAGGGATCTTGGGATTATCAACAATCTTTTGGCCGAAAAAATGGCCAATCCAATAATTAACAGTGTCTCCCAAAAAAGCAGCGATAAAAAATACCAAAAGAAGCCATGTCAAGTGCAAAGACCCTAAAGCAGCAAAGGCCCCTGCAGCAAAAAGAATTGAATCACCGGGAAGAAAAGGAGTAAAGACAAAACCGGTTTCAGCAAAGATAACAAAAAATAAAATAAAATGCGTCAAAGCACCATAACTTGCAATGATCTCACCCAAATGAGTGTCAATATGAAGTATAAATTCAACAATATTTGTCAAAAATCCCATACAGACTTTATTTGTATCTTTTTTGAAGATAAATTGCAAGAAGAAAAACTACCCTCACCACACCCCCGGTGTGTACCGAAGCGACACCTTAGTACCAAAACTTATTTTACAATCTCCTTCCACTGTCAAGCTTCAAGAGCAGATCTTCCCCTATCTTTCTTATACCCAAGACAGCCCTTGATATACTTCTATCACTAACCATAGCTCCCATAAAATACACCTCGCCATTATAACGAAAAACTCCACAATCGTTTATAAAATATTTAGGTCCCACTTTTTTAGTCCCGGACTTACACCCCAATATTTCTATTTCTTTCTGATCAAAAAGATAATAAATATTCCTTGAGGTTCTTAATTTTTCCTTGAGGAAATTCCACAATTTACCTTCTTTTCCATAAATTTTTCTAAAAATAAGCAACAAGTCCCCTAAAGAAAATTTATTCAGACGCCTGCCGTCTTTGGCAGCAAGCTTAGAATCTTTTAACTCCCAGATATCCTTTGCCACCTTATCCAAATCTCTTCTTTTAGGTAAAATACGCTTGGACAAAATTGAAGCTGAAGAATTGCAACTATATTTAATCATCAATCCAATAAGAGTTAATACATCAAGATTAACCACATTATTATTCTTCACTATATCAGCCAGAACATCGGTACCATAAGCTTCTATATCACTTCTCTTAATTAATATCTGGGAGTTTTTTACCCTCCCTTCTTCCATTAGTCTAATAATCTCAGCTGCGAGAAAGACCTTGGCTACACTAGCTGCCTCTTTTGCCTTTCTAAAATCCTTTCCTTCTAATATTTCTGCTCCAGTCGGAGTAAATTTAGCTAACAGGAAAGACGAAGATAGCATAACTACTATTCTACCACCACTGGTATAGCAATACCCGTTCCCGCATTTATCTTACCTTTGGACATCTTAAATTGTTCTTCGGTGCAACCAAACGCTTCTAAGCTAATCTGGACATTATTATTATCATCATCTTTAAACCAATAAAGCCTATACAGGATCATTAAATTCGTAGGCTGCCCACCTACAGCTAAAACCCTTCTACTAGGCTCTACATTGGACTGGGCTAACCAGACTATTTGATCTCTTGGCGTATCCTCAAGAAAACTAACCACTTCTAAAAGCTTTCTGGCATCACCACTAGTCTTTTCAGATAAAATAGATCGAGCCCGTGGGAGATCCCCATTTATAAGATACAAGAGGGTATCTCTTCCCCACCTTCTCAGATTGCTGTAGTTAACTACATAAGCTTTCCCCGAAGCTTCAAGTCTAACCCAAGGGTAATCTTCCAAGACCCACTCTTCTAAGGAACTCTCTCCTAAGGCAATCTGAGAAGGGACTAGAGATGGACACTCATTCCCCAAATGGTACATAAAACCTCGATAACCGAAATATACAGAAGAAAGAGAATTAACTATCTGGACACGATTGTTAACTATTATACCCTTCAGATCAGAAGAATATTCGCTCCTAAGAAAAATGTTATTGTTGCAAAATTTCAAGATTAGACTAGGGACAAAACCAAAATCTCTACATTGACGAATAAAAGTATCTGCATCCCAGAAACTCGCATTAATTCCCTCAGCAACCATTCTTTCCACAACTCTCTGATAACCTCGCCAAAAGGGGTTCTTACGGCTACCTAAGACAACAACGTCAGTAAAACCACGATCTTTTACCCAACCAAGAAAATGTTGCAACAATTGTGGTTGCCCGACTATACCCAATACTTCTTGCCTAAAATCTTGTAGACCCATCGCCTGCACTCTGGGATTTATCTCAAGAACGCGGAAATCTCCGTCTTCCGTTTGATATAGATCTAATCCTCCCTATCTCATCTGCGACTTTCCACAACTATCTAATCTAATACATTCCTTAAGAGTTTCAGGATCAACGCCAATGCTTTTACCACCTCTCGATAATTCAAAACTGTCAATAACACGAACAACATCTCCTGCTATTTCTCTTAATCGTTCGTACTCCTCAACATTCAACCTTAAAGGTTCATCTGTGATTAGTGTTTCTTGAGGCGACTCACCCTCTGGCCCAAAAAAACGTGGGGTCATAAACTCAACAGTAGTTGTCTCAACTGAATGTCCTATAAGTCTCTCCATTAAGACTGATATTAAAACACCAAGTCAAACCAAAAGAAACACCTTTACCTCACAACATTTAGTCACTCTTGTATAGCTTGTTAAGCAGCTATAAAAGAAATCTGTTGTAACAGCTGCACACCCCCGGTTTCTACCGAAGCGACACCTTAATACTTGACAATGTATAAACTGGTATATACAATGTGAATTGTGATTACAATAAAAGAACCCCATGAATTTGAATGGGATAAAGGCAATAAAGACAAAAATTGGTTAAAACACAAAGTCAAAAACGAAGAATGCGAAGAAATTTTCTTTGACAAAAAGAAAAAAATTTTAAAAGATGTCTTACACTCGGGTAAAGAGAAGCGATTTATAATTCTAGGAAAAACAAAAAAAGAAAGGTTATTATTTGTAGTTTTTACAATAAGAAATAAAAAAGTTAGAGTAATATCGGCTCGTGATGTTAACAAAAAGGAGGTGATTTTATATGAAGAAAAATCTTAAGATACCAAAATTCAAAGACGAAGAGGAGGAAATCAGGTTCTGGGCAAAGACTGACTTATCAGAATATTTTGAAAACATAGACTTTGAAAGAGCAAGTCTTCCCAATCTTAAACCAACCACTCGCTCAATCTCTATTAGGTTACCCGAGTATCTGCTAAATCGAATCAAAGAGATCGCAAATGAGATTAATATTCCCTATCAATCACTAATCAAAAACTATCTAAAGAAAGCTGTCTTTAAAGATTAAAGCTTGCACACCCCCGGTGTGTACCGAAGCGACAACTTGGTATTTACTTGCAGATTTAAAGCTTTAGCTAAGTCTAAATCCAAAATAGTTTGCGGCGCGCTTTATTTTTTTGAATATTTCCCCACTAACTCAGCCGTATCAATTATTTTTCCTTCCATTGCCTTTTCCAGTTCTTCTCTTCTTGCTCCTTCAGGAAGATTAAGTCCCTGGTTAAGCGCATATAGCCTGAAAAAATAACGATGAGTTCCGCTTGGCGGGCAAGGACCACCATATTCTCTTTTACCAAAATCATTCGTGCCCTGAACACTTCCCTCCGGCAAATTTCCTTCCTTTATTTCACTCACACTAGGAGAAATGTTCCAGACAAGCCAGTGGACAAAGGTGCTAACAGGCGCATCAGGATCATCAACTATCAAGGCCAAACTTTTAGCGTCAGCGGAAACATCAGAAATAGCCAAAGGAGGATTAATATTTTCTCCATCGCAAGTGTACTTTGAAGGTATAAAAGCATTTTCTTGAAAAGAAGGACTTGTGATTTTCATACCAGAATCTTTTTTAACAACCGGGCTTTCTTTTTCCTGGTTGCCTTTCTTAATAATACCGAAAAAAGCAAATCCAAGCAATAAAATTGCCAAAAGCAATATAGAGGCTAAAAAAGACTTACTCACAGCATTAAAATAATAACACAGCTAATTTTGATAACAAAAGTATAAATTCTTATAATTGTCTAGTGAGAAAAATAATAAAAACCATAAATCTTTTGCTCCTTTGTTCTTGGCTATTAGTCCTGCCCTTAAGGTCAATACTTTATATTGTCAGGACAATAAAAGAATTTACTGGTCAACATCAAGATAAATACAGCTATATCAAGACTTGCTCTGATCAGTCTATTTTGACCACGGTTGAGGAAAAAAGAGTTTATAATTATAAAAATTTGGGGGAAAAATGCGAAAAATAATCAAAAATACCCTTTTATTTTTGATTTTGGTAAATATCGTCTACGTCTTCTCGGGCGCAATACACTATTCTTTTACCAGCATCGACTCCTATAGCATCTGGCTTTTTAAATCCAAAGCGTTCTTTGTAGAAAAAGGATTTCCTTTTAAAACACTTTCTGATCCAAACTACACCTACTCCCACCCTCAATATCCCATCTTGCTTCCTCTTGCAATTTCAAACATTTACAAAGCTTTGGGATACGTAAACGAAACACTTGTTCTTGCTATTTATCCTTTTATCTATTTAATAATTATTCTCCTTACCTATTTCTCTCTAAAATTAATAAGGTTAACGACCTTACAAAGCTTGCTTTTTACCTACATATACTCTATGCTCTCGCCTCTTCTTGCCCAAGGTGGAAGAATGCACGCCGGAAACGCTGATATCATTATCACCCTTTTATACTGGTTAGCTTTCTTAACAGTTCTCTTCTTCTACAAAACCAAAAAAGAAATATTATTCTTGTTTCTAATTCTTTTGGTGGGCATATCCTCGCAAATTAAACAAGAAGGCTTGTTTCTTTCCGCAATTATTTTATTTTTACCAGTCTCTAAAACTAAAAAGATTTTAGGAATATTATTAAGCCTTATTCCAACTCTTGTGTGGTGGTCTTTTGTAAAACAACATTCTATACCGCAAAGTTTCGGGCT
>Ga0078972_1008902_pt1 | contig 20396 bp, 9 predicted proteins | sample YelNatPaOPGAMG01_FD_67568 | JGI IMG/M metagenome (GOLD analysis project Ga0078972, IMG submission 67568) | Hot spring thermophilic microbial communities from Obsidian Pool, Yellowstone National Park, USA - OP-RAMG-01 (SPADES assembly) (version 2) | ecosystem: Environmental > Aquatic > Thermal...
TAATTGTTAATTACTTAAGTCATCAATTATCAACGAATGAGAGAGAAGAACTTCATACGTGGCTTTCTCAATCTGATGAAAATCGTCGTTATTTCATTGAAATGCAAGATCTTTGGAATACCCTTGCCACGCAAGACAAAGATGCTTTCAACAGCGAAGCTGCCTATCGACGTTTCAAAGCACGTATTTCTTTTCAATCCCAATCTGAAGGGAAAAAGCGTCATAACCATTTTCCCTCGCCAGTTTATTGGGCAGCCGCGGTGATCGCAGCTTTTATCCTTGGCGGTTTAAGCTTTTTGTTTGTCAATAATGAGATCATTCAACATAATACGAAACAATACGCCATTTATGTTCCTTATGGGGCAAAAACGCGGGTTGTTTTACCGGATAATAGTGTGGTGTGGCTGAATGCAGGCAGCACCTTGCGCTATGGACAAAACTTTGGGCAAAAAAGTCGTCAAGTGGCATTGGTAGGAGAAGGTTATTTTGAGATAGCCCACAATCCTGCCATGCCCTTTACAGTCAATGCCAACCAAGCCTCTGTAAAAGTTTTAGGCACGAAGTTCGACGTGAAAGCCTATCCCGAAGACAATCGGCTTGATGTGACATTGTTGCGTGGATCCATCCAATTGACAACCATTTATCAACCCAATAAAATTTTGAAGCTCATTCCAAATCAACTTGCGGTCATTGATAAGGCACATCAGAATGTGACCGTTAAACAAGTTGATGCATGTGATGCAGTAGCATGGACTAAAGGAAAAATTGTGTTTGACGAAGAGTTGTTTGGGCAAATTGTGCGTCGTTTAGAGCGTGACTACAATGTAACGATTGAGGTAAAAGATCCTAAAATCAACACTATGCGATTTTATGGCGATTTCCGTAATGCCCAGTCGATTCAGGAAATTCTCAACATTATGACTTCCAATCATGAACTTCATTACACGATGAATGAAAATCATATTATTGTTTATCAATAAAAATTGATAATGAACAGGAAACAATAGACAATGAACTTTACAAACACATTGCAGGATCAGACATAAAGAATATTTTGAAGATAAACCAATTATTGCAGACAATTATCCATGATTAATCTTAAAATTAGAATGCCTATGAACAGCCCTTAATCCTTCCTTAAAAAAAGAAACCGAAATATGTTGCAGCATATCTCGGCTTCATCTCAGACAAAACGTTTCGTGTTCGTGTTTATCTAATTAATTCTACAAAGGTAATTCAACTTTCCGAATTTTAGATCAACATTGATTTTCGTGTTTTTTGCCAGAATTATTCTTGCAGAAAACTATTTCTTAATCGTTCCCATTGAACGACGTGTAGAATATTTATTTTATTAACTTTTCATTTATTTAATGATTTATTGATGAAACGAGTCCTTAAGCAAGAGGACGAGTTCCATACGAACATTAAAAATAAACTATTTACGTATGAAAAAGATTAAGTATTTTATGTTTTTGTTGGCTCTTTTTGTGGCAACAACTGCTTTCAGCCAACAGAAGGTGACGCTTTCACTTAAAAATGTAACAGTGAAGACGGCCTTAGAAGCATTGAAAGCACAAAGCGGTCTCTCGTATTGGATTAATGCCAACGATGTAGATATGCAAAAGGTGATTTCAGTCAATCTGAAATCAACGACAGTAGATGATGCACTGAAAGCTATTTTGCAAGGACAAGATGTCCGGTATCAGCTATCCGGTGATCATATTGTGATCTCAAAAGCAACCCAAGATGTTGATCCAAAGGAGAAAAAAGTTGCTACCTCAGGAGAAATGAGGAAAATCACAGGGAAAGTGACTGATTTAGTAAGTGGTGAAGCTTTACCGGGTGTAAGTGTGATTGTTGAAGGTACAACGAGAGGCACAATAACTGATTTAAATGGAATTTTTAGCTTAGAAGTTCCATCTGAAAATTCAGTATTGACTTTTTCTTTTATGGGTTATGCAAGTCAACAAATTAAAGTGGGTCAACAAACTCATATTAATATTAAGTTAGCAGAAGCTACTAAAAATTTAAGTGAAGTTGTCGTGGTTGGTTATGGAATTCAAAAAAAGAGTGATGTAACGGGAGCAGTCTCAACTGTTTCTGATAAAGATTTTAATAAGTTAGCCGCGGCTACCCCTTCAGAAATGATTCAGGGCAAAATTGCTGGTGTACAAATTATATCAAATAGCGGTGAACCTGGTGCAGGGTCTCAAATTACAATACGAGGTATGAGCTCTATTCGAGCTGGGTCTCAACCTTTGTATGTTGTTGATGGAGTTCCGTTAGATGAGGGGAATACGTCACCAGCAGGAGGCAACTCATATAATTCCACGCCGACAGATCCTTTAGCATTTATCAATCCTAATGATATAGCATCCATTGATATTTTAAAAGATGCTTCTGCCGCTGCTATTTATGGTTCAAGGGGAGCTAATGGGGTTGTGATTATAACCACCAAGAAAGGTAAAAAAGGAGTTAGTGAAGTGACATATTCAACTTCGTTAAGCATTGGGAATATAAGAAAAAAATTATCTGTTTTAAGTGCTGATCAATGGCGTCAACAAAGAGATGCTTTGCTGGGCTATAACACAACAACTAATTTAGATCCCAATGATTACCATGCAAATACCAATTGGCAAGATGAAGTATTTAGAACTGCGTTTTCACAAGATCATAATTTGACATTTACCGGTGGTAGTGAAACGACACAATATAGGGCTTCTTTAAATTATACGGATGATCAAGGTATTTTGAAAAAGTCTGATATGAAAAAATACATTGGGAGTTTAAACCTTACGCAAAAAGCACTCAATAACAAAGTTACTTTTAATGCTGTGTTGAATGCATCAGAAATTGTTCAAAATAGATTGCCATTGGGAACAACAGGATATCAGGGAGATGCTTTAATCAATGCGTTGCAAGCAAATCCAACTTGGCCGGCATACAATGCCAACGGAACTCCTTTTCAAATTGGATCGGCTAATAATTTAAGTCCAGTTGCCATGATCTATTATACCAATGACTTAACACGTGAAACGGATGTTTTAGGAGATATATCCGCAAACGTCGCTTTTACAAATTATTTAAGCTACAAAGTGAATTTAGCTCTTGACTACATGAATTCGAATCGAATGATTGATCAGGATCAAAAATTAGATTATGAAATTTCAAATGGAGGTGCAGGACAGAGAAATAGTCGTGAAATGTATAACTATTTGATTGAGCATACATTGAATTTTGATAAAACTTTTGGTGTTAACCACTTGACTGTGTTAGGTGGTTATTCATATCAGAATTTTCAGATTAGAGATGCTTATGTCACAGGACAAGGGTACATTACTGATGCTTTGCTTTACACCAACAATATTGGATCAGGTAATCCTACCATGACTTCAATTAGTTCAGATGCAGATTCTTATCAATTACAGTCCTATTTTGGTCGTGTCAATTATAGTTTGAAAGACAGATATCTTTTGACAGCTACGGTTCGTGCTGACGGTTCTTCTAAATTTGGGACTAACCATCAATATGGTGTATTCCCTTCATTTGCAGGTGGTTGGCGATTAAGTGAAGAGCCATTCATCAAAAAATTGAATTTCTTCGATAATTTAAAACTCCGTTTTGGATGGGGAGAAACCGGAAACTCTGAAATAGGGACTCATAATTCACAAACTTTGTATACGCCAACTCCAGTAGCTAGTGCTGTTGTAGGCGGTCAGACAATAACCGGTTTGATTATTAGTAAAACGCCTAATCCAAATATTACATGGGAAAAGACGCAATCAACCGATGCTGGCTTGGAATTTGCCATTCTGGGAGGTCGATTAATGGGAGATTTTGATTATTTCTATAAACAAACTACTGATTTGCTCTTAGCAATTCCTTCACAAGCTGTTTCACCTACTTCGTTTGTGGTAAGCAATATCCCGAATGCTAAGATTGACAATTATGGGGTTGAACTTAGTTTGACAGGGAAAGCAATTCAAACAAAAGATTTTTCATGGGAAATCTCAGGCAATATGACTTTACCTAAGAATATTGTAAAAAATCTTCCTGTTCAAATGTATCAAACAGGAGCAGCGGTTGGACAAGGGCTCTCGAATGCATATTGTGAAATTATTACAAGTAATCAACCGATTGATGTTCTGTATGGGAAAAAGATAACAAATATTGATTCTCAAGGAGTTGTTCATTATTTGCAAACAAAGTCAGGGATTGATAGTTTAACTTATCTAGGAAATCCTTCCCCTAATTTTATTTGGAGTTTGACAAATACATTTAGATATAAAAATTGGGATCTCAATATCTTTATTAACGGTGTCAGTGGAAACAAAATTTTCAATAATACAGCAGTATTATTGGATAAGACAAATATTAATACTTCACATAATACTTTATCTTATTTTGCATACGATAATGTAGCTACGGCGACTTATACACCGACAGTATCGAGTCGTTATATGATGAATGGAGCTTATGCTCGTTTATCAAATGTAACATTGGGATATACATTTCATTTAAAAAACACCACGTATATCAAAAATTTGAGAGTATATGTTAATGGTTCTAATTTAATAGTAATTACTAGTTATAAAGGATTTGATCCTGATGTTACTGCTTCAGCTCCTTTTGGTGGAAACGGTGTAAATTCCTTTGGTATAGACAATGGCAATTATCCGAAGCCTCGTACCTTTATGCTTGGAATTAGCGCTACATTTTAATCGATTAAATTTATAGTTATGAAAACAATCAAAAAAATATTCTTAGGAGGAGTTCTGCTTATTAGTATTCTTCTGATGGCCTCATGTAGTCTGAAAGAACAAATTTTAGACACTGTAACTGCCTCTTCTGTACAAGCAGACTCAACGTTATTACAAAACATTGTGTATACTCCTGTTTCACAATTACCGATAATGGGAGAATGGTTTGATATGTGGGGATTACAAGAAATGTGTACAGACGAAGCCATGTGGCCAACACGAGGAACTGACTGGTATGATGGTGGTGCTTGGCAACAAATTTATACGTTATCTACAAATCCACAACACGTACAGATCAATAATGCTTGGAACCATATGAGCAATGCATTGACTTATTGCAATACCGCCAGTGCAGCGTTGTTAACTGCAAAAACATCACCGGCATTGCTTCAACGTTATACAGGAATGGTTGATTTTATGCGTACATACTATGAATATGTAATGTATGATTTATGGAGAATTTTCCCGTATCGTGATCCGAAAAATGCTGACTTTTCTGTCCCACCAACCTTTTATAGCGGAACAGCAGGATTCAATTTTTTAGTTTCCAATGCAAAAAAGGCATATAGTGAGATGATTTCGAGAGATGATGCTCCTTATGGAGAACCGAACAAAGATGCCGCTTTAATGTTGTTAGCTAAATTATATTTGAATAAAGGTGTTTACACCGGCACAGCCAATTATGATTCTTGCTTATATTATGTCAATCAAATCATAGCAACGGGACATTACGCATTAGCTAATGATTATTTTGCCATGTTTTTGCCCAACAATGCAAGTAGGTATAAAGCAGCGGATGATGAGGCTATTTTAGTTGGAGTGAATGATGATAGTAGAAATCATGGATTTGATTGGAATAATGTTTGGGTTCAACCTTGTTTCCATTATAATCAAACATTCAACGGTAATTATCCTTCTAATTGGAATGGAGGTGCTACAACACCTTTTTATCTGAGAAATACTTGGTATTCTGGAACAGATACAGCACAAGATGTCCGATGGAAAGATAACCGTTTTTATTCAACCACAGGTGTGTACATAGGGTTTAATAATGGTCTTCAACATGATGGACAAGGTAATGTTATAAAGACACGTGGTGGTGCGCCATTAAATTATACGGATACTATTTCATTGACTTCATCTCCTGAAAATTTTGGAGTCCGAATTTTAAAATACTATCCACGTTTGACAGGTGTAACTCCATATCGGATCAATAACAGTTGGATTATTTGGAGGTATGCTGATGTTTTATTGATGAAAGCAGAGTGCTTGGCCCGTAGTACTACTCAACAAGATTTAGCAGGGGCTATGGCATTAGTCAATCAAATTAGAGCAAAACGAAATGCTCCTTTAGTTTCAGCAACAACCCAAGCAGCTGTTTTGAACAAGATTTATATTGAACGCGGACTTGAATTGTATTGGGAAGGTTTCCGCCGTGATGATCGGATTCGTTTTGGTACCTTCTTGAATGCAAGAACTGATTTTCCAGGAACAACCAATACAAATGATTATATTTATCCCATTCCTCAATCAGCTATTGATGGATCGAATGGTGCATTGCATCAAAATCCGGGCTATTAATTGTTAACACTCGATGCAAATAAAAAGCATGTCAAGCTGTGAAGTTTGACATGCTTATTCATTGAATTTTAAATAACCTATCTTTTCTAATTAAATCTATGAAAATTAACTATTTGCTTACGAAAACTCATTTGTTAACGACATTCTTTTTTTTGTTAGCGTCGTTTATCTTCTCACAAACTGTCGATCCATGGAAGATGGAAGCGGAGCATGTTGATGCTAATAACTACTATGGAGTTACCGTGGCTAATGGAATGATTGGTATTGTGTCTTCACCTAACCCATTTGAGGTGAAAGATGTTGTCTTGGCAGGGACTTATGATCAATACGGAAGAGGGATGGTAAGCAATTTCCTTCATAGTTTTAATTTACTAAATGCCTATTTAGAGATCGATGGCGATAGAATTGACTCAAGAAATATTTCAAATTTTAAGCAAGTGCTGGATATGCATCATGCTAATTTCACTACTTCGTTCGATTATGGTGATAAAGCATCAGTTTCTTATACCTATTATGCTTTACGCCAATTGCCATTTACCGTTTTAATGAACATCTCCATCTTAGCCAAAAGAGATATACAAATAACTGCAGCAAGTGTGATGGAAGCTCCAGATGCACTTAAAGATGTTCAAAATTATTACAACGAAATTGAAACAAACAAAGAGGTATTTCCTCTTTTAACTTCTTCTGCCCAAAGTCCCACGGGTAAGCTTTTGATGTGCGCGTCTAATACTTTTATATTTAATGAAAAGGGAGTGAATGAGCCAAAGGTAATTCATGAGTTATGGGATAGCAACATGCACTTTATGAAGTTTACAAAAAAATTGAATGCTGGAGAGAAATATAGTTTTGCCATTGCCGGTTCGTCTATTACTTCTGCCCAAATGAATGATCCCATGAATGAAGTACAGCGTATGACCATTTTTGCAAGATTAGAAGGAGTAAATCGATTAATTGCAAAACATGATAGTGCATGGGATGATTTATGGAAAAGTGATATTACTATTGAAGGTGATGAGCAATCACAACAAGATATTCACAGCATGTTGTATCATTTATATTCATTTGTCAGATCAGGTTCTTCATTAAGTTTATCTCCCATGGGACTTTCAGGACTGGGATACAATGGGCATATTTTTTGGGATGCTGATATTTGGATGTTTCCTGTTCTTTTAGTAATGCATCCTGAATTAGCTGAAAGCATGATTGAATATCGATTTAACAGGTTAGATGCCGCTAAAAAAAATGCATTTATTCATGGATACAAAGGAGCAATGTTCCCATGGGAAAGTGCTGCTTCCGGTGATGAGGAAACTCCAGTGTGGGCATTAAGTGGCCCCTTTGAACAGCATATAACGGGAGATGTAGGTTTGGCGGCTTGGAATTATTTTTGTGTAACTCAGGATACGAGCTGGTTGAAAACAAAGGGATGGCCTATTTTAAGTGAAGCTGCAAATTTTTGGGCAAGCAGAGTAGAAAGAAACGGTACTGGGCATTATGATATCAATAATGTGGTAGCTGCTGATGAATGGGCTGAAAATATTGATAATGATGCGTTTACTAATGGTGTTGCCAAGAAGGTACTATCTTGTGCGACTTTGGCAGCTGAGATTATCAATAAACAACCCAATGTCGATTGGATAAATGTAGCCAATAATATTCCCATCTTAAAAATGGCTGATGGAACTACAAAGGAATTTGCAACATATCACGGAGAAAAAATTAAACAAGCAGATGTTAATCTGTTGGCTTATCCATTAAAAGAAATCACAGATCCAAAGCAAATTGAAAAAGATTTGAGCTATTATAGTCAAAGAGTACCGAATGAAGGCACGCCTGCTATGACTCAAGCTATTTTTGCTTTGTTGTATGCTCGATTAGGCAATCCAGAAAAAGCATATCAATGGTTCAAAGAGTCTTACCAGCCTAATCTTGATCCTCCTTTCAGAGTTATTGCAGAAACGAAAGGTGGAACTAACCCTTATTTTGCAACAGGAGCCGGAGGCGTTTTACAAAGTGTTTTAATGGGTTTTGGCGGGCTGGACATTACTTCGAAAGGAATCATTCAAATTAAATCAGTGCTACCTCCTTCATGGAAGAAGTTAATAATTACAGGGGTCGGCATCAATAAAAAAACCTTTGTGGTCAATCCTTAAAAAGCCATTTGATAGGTTCAATGATTTCCATGCATTCTTATGAAGAAAGTATGTTTAATGATATATGAATGATGCTAATTAATGCAAGCATACTTTGGCTTTTATATCTTTACCCAACCCAACCGGTGGCTATCATTTCATTATGTTGTAACGAGCCATAAAATATCGCATGCTCAAGCAAATGTTACGAGTTCAACGAAACCTTTAAAAATATATTATTTACGTATGAAAATTTTTCTGATTCTAATAAGCATATTATTAAGCATCATTCCCATGAATGCTCAAAAAAATGGTGAATCCACAACCATCAATCCAGCTTCAATGGTGGTAGCTGGAGATGCTCGGTTTACCATACTGACTTCGCATATTATTCGTTTGGAGTATGATTCAACCCGAAGATTTGTGAATAATCCTTCCTTTGTAGTCATTCATCGCGATTTACCGTTTGTGCCATTTAGTAAGTCATTTGAAGGAAAGTGGTTAGTTATCAAGACGGCTCATATAGAATTGAAATACAAAACAGGATCTGGGAAATTTGATAATAAGAATTTACAAATTACATATACCGATAATTCGAACAAACCGATTGTTTGGAATCCCGGAATGAAAAACAATGAAAATCTGAAAGGCACTTTCCGTACGCTCGATGGCATGAATGGCAACACGCATGAAGGCGATACCCTTCCAACCTCTTTTGAAAATGGATTGATCTCGCGAAATGGATGGTTTTTATTGGATGATTCCAACAATTTTTTATTTGATGACAGTAAATGGGCATGGGTAAAAGAACGGAATAATCCTGAGCTGGATTGGTATTTCATAGGCTACGGGGAAAACTATAAAGCAGCACTATTTGACTTTACACGAATTGCGGGTAAAATTCCTCTTCCACCACGCTATGCTTTTGGGTATTGGTGGTCTCGCTACTGGAATTACTCCGATGATGAATTACGGACCTTGGTGAAACGATTTCATCAATACAATATTCCATTAGATGTATTGGTCATTGACATGGATTGGCACAATACTGACGGGCTCTCTTTCAAGAATAGTAAAAACATTGACGAGTTTGGGCAACCTATCGGTTGGACTGGATATACTTGGAATAAAGCTTTATTTCCAGATCCCGGAAAATTTCTTCAATGGATAAAAGAACAACATCTTAAAACCACATTAAATTTGCATCCTGCTTCAGGCATAGCGCCTTTCGAGGAGAAATATGCGGAATTTGCAAAAGCCATGAATTTTGATACTACCGGGCATAAAAATATTCCTTTTGAGGCTGCTGATAAAAAATTCATGACAAACCTTTTTAAGATTGAACTCGATCCAATACAAAAAGAAGGTGTTTCCTTTTGGTGGCTGGATTGGCAGCAATGGCCCTTTTCAAAGAAAATAGCAGGACTTAGTAATACCTGGTGGCTGAATTACTGCTTCTTTTCTCATATGGAACAGCAAAAAGACCAACGCCCTTTGCTTTATCATCGTTGGGGTGGGTTAGGGAATCACCGCTATCAGATCGGATTTTCGGGAGATGTTATCATTTCGTGGAAATCGCTCGATTTTCAACCCTACTTTACTTCCACAGCTTCCAATGTTTTGTATGGTTATTGGAGTCACGATTTAGGCGGACACATGTTTGGCAATGTGCCGGATTCCCTAAAAAAAATTGATCCCGAAATGTACACTCGTTGGATGCAATACGGTGTCTTTAGTCCGATCTTTCGTACACATTCCTCCAAAGATCCGCGATTAAAAAAAGAGGTTTGGAATTTTACGGGTGACTATTATCAAGCGCTTTATGATGCTATTCATTTGCGTTATGCACTTGATCCATACATTTACACGATGGCTCGGGAGGCTTACGATACGGGGATTTCGTTGTGTCGCCCTATGTATTACGATTATCCAAATGACAATGAAGCTTATACGTATAAAAACGAATATATGTTTGGTGATAACATGCTGATTATGCCCATCACAGCCCCTGCTGTAAAGAATTTATCGACTGTCAAGGTGTGGCTGCCTGAAGGGAACGATTGGTATGAATGGAGTACAGGCACCCTTCTCAAAGGTGGTCAAACTATCGAACGTTCCTTTTTGATCAATGAGTATCCGATCTATGTGAAGGCAGGTGCTATTATTCCAATGTATGATAATCAAGTCAAAAATTTACAGGAAAATAGTAACGATCTGATTGTAAGGGTATTCCCTGGAGGAAGTTTCAAGACAAAGCTTTATGAAGATGATGGGAATAATAACGATTACCAAAAATCGGCTTATACCTTTACTACAATACAATCAGAAAAGGAAGCAGACAGCACACTGAAAATAACCATATTCCCACGCGAAGGATCGTTTCCCGGAATGATTGAAAAGCGGAATGTTGATTTTGAATTGTATGGTTCCGTTATGCCTAAATCCATAACAATGAATGGTATTCTTCTTGCTTACGATGGTCAAAAAGGTAACAATACATGGAATTATTCAGGCCATGATCTCACGGTACACATACGCGCTAATCAAACTGATTGTAATGCAAAAACAGAAATTGTAGTCCATTATCCGGCAAATCCCATTGATATTAATGGAATGATCGGTAAAATGAATCGACTGAAAAAGGCGGTTGCTTTGCTCAAAAATAACTGGTTTGATGTTTCTCCGATTCCGAATATGATTTCTGCTACGAATCAGGTTGACATTCGCATTGAGTATCATCCCGCTGATTTTGATCGTTTAGTAAAAAGTTTCAAAACTCATTATGCTCAAATCGGCGACACCATCAATAACACCTTTGTCAATAAAACAATTATTGAACAGTGTCGCAACTATTTGAATAATCAATAAACGGTTAAAAGATTAACCATAATTTGAAGGATTACGTCTTTCTTTTTCTAATTTTGAAGACAATAGGTTGGGATAAACAAGTAATATATTATTGATTATGAATCAAAAAAAACTTGCAACTGCATTGCTCTTTCTTTGCTTTTATGGGTTAGCATTTGCTCAATTAAACATAAATGCAGCCAAGGAATTATTGCATCGAATCATTCCGGCTCAAACGAGTCATTTTGTTATTGAACCGCTTAAAGCAAAAAACGGGCAGGATTGTTTCCAAATTGAGAGTAGAAACGGGAAAATAGTTTTGTCAGGTAATAATGGCGTTAGCATTGCGTCAGCACTTTACTATTACTTAAATGATTTTTGCCATTGTCAAATTACATGGAATGGTGTGAATCTCCATTTGCCAAATCCATTGCCTAACGTGCCGAATAAAATTACCAAATATTCACCTTATCATTATCGCTATTATTTGAATTACTGTACTTTTAACTATAGCATGAGCTGGTGGAATTGGGATCGTTGGGAAAAAGAAATTGATTGGATGGCATTACATGGAATTGATATGCCTTTAGCGATTACGGGTGAAGAATATGTTTGGTACAAAGTATATAAAGAAATGGGATTTTCCGATCAGGAATTAGCCTCTTTTTTTAGTGGTCCCGCCTATTTTTCATGGTTCTGGATGGGAAATTTGGATGGCTGGGGAGGCCCGCTGCCTTTTTCGTGGATGAAGAGCCATGCAGAATTGGAACAAAAAATTTTACAGAGGGAACGTAATTTGGGCATGAAACCAGTGTTGCCAGCATTTACAGGACATGTTCCGGCTGCTTTCGCAAAAAAATATCCGAATGCAAAACTCAAAAAGGTCAGTTGGAACGGTGATTTTGCTGACACCTATATTCTTGACCCTGAAGATCCAATGTTTAGACAAATTGGTAAAACGTTTCTTGAAAAACAAACTGAAATATTTGGGACTGATCATCTCTATTCGGCTGATACCTTCAATGAAAACAGGCCACCATCCAACGATTCTGCATACCTGGCAAAAATAGGTAGCACTGTGTTTGAAAGCATGAAGCAAGTCGATCCAAAAGCGATTTGGGTGATGCAAGGATGGTTATTTTACAGTGATCAGCAATTTTGGCAGGCGCCTCAAATGAAGGCATTATTGAATGCAGTACCGGACGATCACATGATTATCCTTGACCTTTATGCGGAAGAGCAACCTGTTTGGAAAAGAACAAAGGCATTTTACGGCAAACCATGGATTTGGAATATGCTGAATAATTTTGGTGGTCGAACAAGCATGTATGGAAATTTAGAAACGGTGGCTAAAGATCCTGCAGAAGCGTTGCACGATAAAAGTTCCGGCAAAATAGTTGGTATTGGGTTAACGATGGAAGCGATAGAACAAAATCCGGTGGTGTATGAATTAATGTTACACAACACGTGGAAAAGCAATCCGATTGATATAGATCAATGGCTGCAGTCATACATTCGTAATCGATATGGAACTCTCAATCCATTTGCCATCAAAGCATGGAAGGTGCTTAAAAACACAGTGTACAGTAGTCATGAAAACCTTCAGGGGATGGCACAAACCGGAGCCCAATCTATTATTACCGGTCGTCCCACTTTCGATTCAGTAACTGTCTGGACACAAACGACACTCAATTATCGGGCAATCGATCTGTTGCCTGCTTGGGATGATTTTATCAAAGCCATTCCTGCATGTCAACAAAGTGATGGATTTCAATATGATATCGTGGATGTGACTCGTCAGGTATTAGCTAATTATGCGTTGACACTTCAAAAGAAATGGGTTAAAGCCTATCAACAAAAGGATAGGACAAATTTTGAAAAATATAGCACACAATTCATCAGTTTGATTGATGATATGGATCATCTGCTTGCCACCCGCAAGGATTTCTTATTAGGGCCATGGCTTTCAGATGCAAAAAGTTGGGGAACGAATGAACAAGAGAAAGCCCTTTATGAGCGAAATGCACGGGATTTGATTACCTTGTGGGGTGATGCCAACAGCTCTTTACACGAATATTCAGGACGACAATGGAGCGGCCTGTTATCTGATTTTTATAAAGTTCGTTGGCAGAAATTTTTCACAGAGGCAGATGCTGCATTGTCTTCCGGTAAAGAAATGGACATGTCCCGTTTTGATAAAGCTATTTCAATCTGGGAATGGCAATGGGTCAATGGACATAAAATTTTCCCTGTTCATCCTTCAGGAAACAGCATTCAAATGGTGAAATCTCTGTATAAAAAATATCGACAGGTGATATCACCGATATAAATGATTGCCATATATCAATTTACTTGAACAAATGCCAAGAATATGACATCAACAACTTCTACCAATACCATCGCATCCCGCTTTACTGCTTTGGATGTTTTTCGCGGATTAACGATTTGTTTTATGATCATTGTAAACACTTCAGGGAATGGAGCGACCACGTTTTGGCCATTAAAACATGCTGATTGGAATGGATTTACTCCCACTGACTTAGTGTTTCCATCTTTTTTATTTGCCGTAGGTAATGCCTTGAGTTTTGTTTCAAAACGCTGGGTAAACATGAAGCAGTCGGATGTAATACTGAAAATTCTAAAACGAACGATTTTAATTTTTGGAATCGGATATTTGATGTATTGGTTTCCATTTTTTCAACTGGATGCTCAATCACACCTTGTTCTATTGCCTATTTCGCACACCCGCATTATGGGTGTTTTACAACGAATTGCCTTAACTTATGGCATAGTAGCGTTGATGGTTTATTATTTTGGCGGAAAAAAAACATTGGGACTTGGCATTCTCTTTTTATTTGTTTATTGGGCTATTCTTGCCTTATTTGGGGCTCAGGGAGCAGAATATACAAAAACAGGCAATGCAGTGCTTCGACTGGATACCTTGTTGTTTGGTGTCAATCATTTATACGTGGGCGAAGGCTTCCCATTCGATCCGGAAGGAGTGCTCAGTACGTTGCCGGCTCTTTTCAATGTCATTGCCGGATATGTAGTGGGTCGGTTTATTCAGCAAAAGGGAAAAACGTATGAAGGATTGACAAAATTATTGCTGGTTGGAGTTTCCTTGCTCTTTATCGCTTATTGTTGGAATCCCTTGTTTCCAGTGAATAAGAAAATATGGACAAGTTCTTTTGCTGTGCTTACAGTGGGTTTGGATGTTATTTTGTTAACCTCCATTGTATATGTAATGGATTTTCTTGGCAAATCGAAAGGATCTTATTTCTTTTTGGTTTTTGGTCGCAATCCGTTGATTATTTATCTAATGAGTGAATTGGGCGCTACTTTAATGTGGGTTATTCATGTGGGCGATCAACCGCTTTATTCTTGGTTGTATATTCATGTATTCAGCTTTGCAGGTGCTTACTTAGGAGCCTTATTTTTTGCTGTTTGGTGGATGCTGACTTGTTGGTTATTAGGGTATTTCATGGATAAAAAGAAGATCTATATAAAACTTTGAGATTACATAGATTGATGATGATGAAAAACAAATTCCTTCTTTCCATTTTGATGATTATTTTTTGTACAATGGCATTTTCGGAGAGTCGATTAAATGTGCAAAAAATAACATCCGTTGCACAACAAACTGTCCGTCATCCATGGTGGAAAGAGGCTGTAATCTATCAAATTTATCCTCGAAGTTTTAAAGATAGCAATGGAGATGGCATCGGTGATTTGAGAGGAATCATTTCAAAACTTGATTATATTAAAAGCCTTGGGGTTGATGCTGTTTGGTTAAATCCGATTTATGAGTCTCCAAATGTTGATAATGGCTATGATATAAGCAATTATGAAAAAATTATGACTGATTTCGGAACAATGGCTGATTTTAATGTACTACTCAAAGGGTTGCATCAGCGAGGGATTAAATTGATTATGGACTTAGTTGTGAATCACACCAGTGATCAAAATGAATGGTTCAAGCAGTCAAAAAGTTCAAGAAATAATCCATTCCGTGACTTTTATCATTGGTGGCCTGCCGAAAAAGGGTTACCGACCTCCAGATACAGTGATTTTGATGTGAATAAAAATGCTTGGATGTACGATTCATTGACAAATTCATATTATTTACATTATTTCTCGAGACAACAACCAGATCTTAATTGGGAGAATCCAAATGTAAGACAAGCCGTATATAAGATCATGAATTTCTGGTTAAAAAAAGGGATTGATGGGTTCCGAATGGATGCCATTCAATTTATTGCGAAGGATACAACTTTCCCTAAATTTCCGAAAGGATATGAGAAGAATATCATAAAATACTATGGAATGGGACCTCATATTCATGAATATTTACAAGAAATGAATCACGATGTTTTAAGCAAATATCGTGGTATTATGACTGTTTCTGAAGGGGCAGGGAGTAGTTTTGAAGATGCACACCAACTGGTTGATGCTCATCGACACGAATTGGATATCGCATATCAATTTGATGCAATGGATATTGGAAATGATCCCGACAAAAGATACAATTTGTTGGAATTTAAACGTATTTTCACAAAATGGGACAGCGCTTTTGCTCGTCATGGATGGTTAGCGATTTTTTTGGGCAATCATGATGTGCCACGAATGGTAAGTAAATTTGGAAATGATTCACCAATGTATCATGATGCTTCTTCTAAGATGCTTACTACATTTATTTTAACCATGCGTGGTACTCCCTTTTATTATCAAGGAGATGAACTTGGCATGACTAATATTTATTTTGACACCATAACCAATTTTCGGGATATTGCTGCTATCAATGGATATAAGCATATGGAGGAAAGCCATGGAAATTTATCAAAATACATGAACCAATTAGCTTTTACTTCTCGTGATAACAGTAGAACACCATTTCAGTGGGATACAACCGTGAATGCCGGTTTTACTACAGGCATTCCCTGGATTGAAGTCAATCCGAACTATAAAAAAATAAATGTTGAGGTTGAAAATAAAGATCCGAATTCCTGTTTGAATTATTTTAGAAAAATGATAATGATCAGGAAAAAAAATCCTATACTCATTTATGGTTCATATCATCTCTTAGGGCCAAATGATCCCAATATTTATGCGTACACTCGAACATTGAATAAGAAACAGATTCTTGTTTTACTAAATTTTTCACGATTCACCCAGTCATTTGAATTGCCCAGCAGCTTTTCTAATTATAAAATTTTGATTGACAATTATTCGGATTTGAAAGTTTCAGGCACATTAACCAAATTAAAACCTTATCAAGCAGTTGTTTTGCTGCAAAATAACAAAATACATTAGAATAATCATAACCTAACTATTTTCATCATGAAACTTAAGTCATTAATAAAAACAATTATCATTGTCCTCTTTTTGTTTGGTTTTCAATATGTTAATTCAGTTCCTAATAAAACGATCAAACAAAGTTCGTCTAATCATACTTGGTGGAAGGAAGCTGTTGTTTATCAAATTTATCCTCGCAGTTTCAAAGATAGTAATGGCGACGGCATAGGGGATTTGAAAGGAATCATTTCCAAATTGGATTATATTAAAAGTTTGGGGATTGATGTTGTTTGGCTTAATCCGATATTTACTTCCCCAAATGCCGATAATGGATATGATATTAGTAATTATGAAGACATCATGAAGGAATTTGGAACGATGGCTGATTTTGATCAATTATTGAAAGGACTCCATCAACGGGGCATTAAATTAGTTTTAGATTTGGTGGCCAATCATAGTAGCAATCAACATCCCTGGTTTGTTAAAGGCAGAAGCAGTCGGACTAACCCTTTTTATAATTATTACCACTGGTGGCCTGCTGAAAAAGGTGTTCCTCCTTTTCGCCCCGGTTCATTTGATGTCAATGGAAGTGCATGGACTTTCAATAAACCAACAAACAGCTATTATCTTCACTATTTCAGTGAGATGCAGCCGGACTTAAATTGGGAAAACCCCAAAGTTAGACAAGCAGTTTTTAATATTATGAAATTTTGGCTCAACAAAGGAGTCGATGGATTTCGTATGGACGTTATTCCGTTTATTTCAAAAGATACATTGTTTCCTGTCATTACTCCCGAAATATTAAAACAAAAATATAATGGCGATTGGGCACAATATTATGCCAGTGGGCCCTATTTACATGACTATTTAAGACAAATGAACCGAGAAGTATTATCTCATTATCCAAATATTATGACCGTAGCTGAAGGAGCCGGAGTTACTATAGCCACTGCCCCTAAGTTTGTCGATGCAGATCGACATGAGTTAAACATGCTTTATCATTTTGATGGTGTTCAATATGGTTATTTACCTGGAAAATTTAGGACTCCAGATCCTAAAGGATATGATTTAGTGGGATTTAAAGAAATTTACAGCAAGTGGGACAGTGTTTTTGCAACGAAAGGATGGGGAACCATTTATTTGGGCAATCACGATCAACCTCGCATGGTTTCACGCTGGGGAAATGACTCCCCCGAATGGAGAGCATTGTCTTCTAAAATGTTGACAACCTTTATTCTCACAATGCGGGCTACTCCGTATTATTTTGCCGGCGATGAATTAGGGATGACCAATATTAAGTTCAACAACATAAAAGATTATCGAGACATTGAAACCATTAATATGTACAAATATATACAAAATCATGGTGGTGATCTGAACGCTTTTTTAGAAGCCCAAAAAATTTCTGCCCGCGACAATAGTAGAACGCCTTTTCAATGGGATACGACACTAAATGCAGGTTTTACGACGGGTATGCCGTGGATTAAAGTAAATCCCAATTATAAAACGGTAAATGTTGCCATTGAAGAACAAGATTCAAATTCTTGTTTGAATTATTTTAAAAAGATGATTCGGCTTAGAAAACAGAATAAAACACTGATTTATGGGAAATATACTCTTTTAGATAAACAAAATAAGCAGGTGTATGCTTATTCGCGTACCTTAAATGGGAATACGTTGTTAGTTTTGCTGAATTTTTCTCCTCAAGAAGCAGAAACATCCATTCCATTATCTTTTCATCACGCATTGACTTTAATCGATAATTATAATACAACATTCGTGATGAAATCAAACACGTCCATTCACCTTCTTCCTTATGAAGCAGTAGTGCTTGAATTAAAGTAACTTTGCTAGACTATTGGATTCAGAATAAATTTGACCATCTTATCGCATATAAAACGTTCCATCAAAAAGAATCAACATGTTAAAATCATTCTTTACGACTTTTTGTTGTATTTTGTTTTTCGCCACATTCAGCATATATGGCTCTACGCAGTCTTTGCCTCAACATCAGGTTCAACAGAATGTTGATTCTCCTGAAGCACTCTATAAGGATCTTTTCTTTGCTGTTCAGAGCAACGACAGCATCTTTCCCGACAGCAAGACTTTTGTCGATTGCATTCCTAAATATCCCGTGAATGAGATTCTCGAAAAATATGCAGCGCTGCCTGATAATCATCAGGCACGTGTTTTGAAACCATTTATTCAACAAAACTTTATCATTCCTCAATCTCAACAAAGTTATCGTTCGGATTCAACAAATATAAACAACCATATTTCACTTTTATGGAATGCTTTAACTAGAAAACCTGATAGTGCAACCACCGGGACGCTTATTCCTTTGCCATATTCTTATGTTGTTCCAGGAGGTCGCTTTCGGGAAATATATTATTGGGACAGTTATTTTACTATGTTGGGATTAAAAGCGGATCATCGTTATGACTTAATTCAGGACATGGTTGATAATTTTGCCTACTTGATTCGAACATTCGGATTTATTCCTAATGGAAATAGAACCTATTATTTGAGTCGTTCACAACCTCCTTTTTTTTCTTTTATGGTTGATCTTTTAGCTTCAATCAAAGGTGATTCAGTATATAAGCAATTTAGATCTGAGTTAATGATGGAATATGCTTTTTGGATGAAAGGAGCTGAAAAACTTATTGGACCAACCAATGTTTATCGAAATGTAGTGCGACTTCCTGATGGTAAAATTTTAAATAGATATTGGGATAGCCAAACAACGCCTCGTCCAGAATCATATCGTCAAGATGTTGCAACGGCTAATGAGGCTGTTAAATATGATCACTCCGTTAAAAAAGAAGATATATATCGTAACCTTCGTGCAGGAGCTGAATCAGGTTGGGATTTTTCGAGTCGTTGGTTAACAAATACAAACGGTCAATTTGCGCTTTATACTATTCATACAACAGATATTATCCCTGTCGATTTGAATTGTTTGCTTTACCATTTGGAAATCACGATTGCTAAAGCTTTTAAAATCGAACATAATGATGTGAAGGCAGCGTTCTATTTGAAAAAAGCGAATGATCGTGCAAAAGCCATTACATCTTATTGTTGGAATGAACGAAAGGGTTTCTATTTTGATTATAATTTCAAGACACGTCATCAAACAAGCATTTATTCTTTAGCCGGTGTTTTCCCTCTTTTTGTAAAAATTGCATCACAACAACAAGCTGAGCTTGTTGAAAAAAACATTCAATCACGCTTTTTGTATCCTGGTGGATTGGTAACTACGACAAATGTTACTTCACAACAATGGGATGCTCCAAATGGGTGGGCTCCATTGCAATGGATTTCTATTCAGGGTTTTCGTAATTATGGTGATACACTATTGGCAAATGAATGTAAGATACGATGGCTGAATGAAAATCAAATGATCTATCATTCAACCTTCAAAATGACTGAAAAATACGATGTCATGCATCCGGATCAATTAGGCGGTGGTGGCGAATATCCCGGACAAGATGGGTTTGGTTGGACAAATGGCGTATATCAGGCATTGTCAAAAGAAAAATAAATACGATACTATTTTTCAAAAGTTCATCATGAAGAAAATTAGCTGTCTGATTATTGTAAGTATTGTGCTATCTTGGGGAACTGTTTTTGCGAAGGTCTTTCAAAACAATGCCCATTTGCCGCAGACTTACCGTCCTGTTTATCACTTTACGCCCGATTCCATGTGGATGAACGATCCCAATGGGTTGGTTTATTACAAAGGGGTTTATCATCTGTTTTATCAATACTATCCTCATGCTAC
>Ga0078972_1008903_pt1 | contig 20390 bp, 16 predicted proteins | sample YelNatPaOPGAMG01_FD_67568 | JGI IMG/M metagenome (GOLD analysis project Ga0078972, IMG submission 67568) | Hot spring thermophilic microbial communities from Obsidian Pool, Yellowstone National Park, USA - OP-RAMG-01 (SPADES assembly) (version 2) | ecosystem: Environmental > Aquatic > Thermal...
TTTATAAATAATATTTGGTGGCTTAACCTAATCGGTTTTAAGCCCAAACATGATTGCCACACACCCACTTTTTAACTCCTCATTTTTACCGGAGGTTACCGGAACCTTAACAAGTATAATGAGTTGCTGGGTGTTTTCAACCTTAAAGTCCCACGAGGTGGCGTAATTATTCTTTGCATTGGTATAAAGGACTTTGCGGTCAACATCCATCACCATAAACTCAATTTTGCTGAGCGTTTCAGAACCGCAAACCGAAATGCGGTATTGCTGACCTGCATAAAATGTTTTGAAAAGTTCGGCATCCTCGCCCTCAGTTAGTATTGCTGCATTGTAATTACCATCGTGGATATATGGCGATAGTTCAAGGCGACAAATCTTTTTGGCAAAATTCTTACACTGAGCATTGGCGGAGGAAGGAAGTGCAAGAAAAAGTATTATTGCCGAAATAAGTATATAAACCGATGATTTCATACGAACCGAATTATGCTGTGTATTTTTTACGCAATTCAAGAACTTTTGTTTTAAGCTTTTTGAAAGCTTCGGGGCTAACCGTGGTGACATTCTTGGATTTCAGTGTAGCCACATTTGCTTTCCCGTCCTGAACAACCTTTACATCCGATACGGTAATTTTCACCTCGTTATAAACCTTTTCGAGTTCCACCATGTCGGCATAAAGCTCTTTAACATCGGCGTTACTATTGCTTTGCTCTAAAAGTTTAAGAACGGTTTGCAGCGATAGTTTCTGATCGACAATACGATCGACCATTTCGTTATCAACCTTTTTGATATCGTCAACCAGCGAGGTGGCAATGTAAAGTCCCTCAATCCAGCCCCCAACAAGTATAATAGAACCAACAGCTACCCTATCGTCCTCCTGCAGAATGGAGTTGGTATTGAGGAATGTTTCCGAGATGGTCTCGAGGATAACATCGCGGTTATTGATGTTCTCCTCCAGCTTCTCAATTACCGAATTATCAATTGCATTTAAAATGCCCAAGCCCTCTGCCATCTTCTTTGAAACAGTCATATACTTTATGGTGGCCTGAGTTTGGTCAAAAAGGCTTGCATAGCTCAAATCGGTGCTATATATACCTAAGTTAAGAGCCATGCTCTTTGTGGTATTGTATTTGGAAGCGTTTTCGATTGGATTTAGCAGTTCCTCATTATACGTTGCCCCTGAACGTTTGAGTATCATGGCGGTTTCAAGAGGCGAAGGCAAGGAGTAAAAAATCTGTTTAACCGATTCGATACTGCTAACCAAAGCGCTATCGGCGGCTCGTTGCTCATTGGACACCTGTAACATCTCATCGGTTTCCCTGTTGCATTTGCACGAAATGGCAAGCACGGCTACTGAGGCCATAGCCGATATGAGAAGTATTTTTTTCGATCCTTTATACATCATGGAACGTTTGGATTATAATGTCAACAATCGACAAGTAAATATACTATAATTTTATCAAAATCAATATCGATTTGCATATTTTTAGGCTAATATTTGCTTTTGCCCTAATAAATCGATGTACTTCAACAAAAGTTATTCCCTTATCATTAAATTGAACTAAATTTGCAAAAACATCGATTCGTATGCAAACCAATAAGGTTGAGCTTTTCCAAAAGAGTATTGATAGCAGTTCCGATGAAGCAATCATAGGGTTACTCGCGGAACTTCGCGAGAGCGGTGAAGATTATATGCTACCCACGATAATTAATCTACTTTTCAGCTCCCGTTCCGAGAATCTCAAGAATGAGGTGGTAAATTTTTTAGTTGACCTGAAAAACAAATCGAGCATAGTAACAATTATTGAGACCATCAAACAGAATAAAAGATCAAAGGATATCCATCGGTTGGTTTCGGTTTGCTGGCAAAGCAGGTTGGACTTTACACCCCATATCGATATTTTTATCGATATCATGGAGCATGGAAATTACCAGGCTTGCCTCGAAGCCTTTACAGTGCTTGAAAACATAATTGAGAACCTGAACTCAGATGAGCTAAGTGATTTGAAAAAGAAAATCAAATCGGCTAAATCGGAAAACCCAGAAACTCAACCCTTAATAGCAGAGCTCGAAAAAGTTCTGAATGAGCACTGATACCAATAAAAAACCGCCTTTCGGCGGTTATTTTTTACTCATAGTTTGAAAAGTATTTCATGAACTGGCTACGCTCATACTGGGTTGGGTCAGGTATAGAGCCAACATTGAGTTTACCCCTGAAATCGGATATCGAAGTAAACCCTTTCTGGTTCATCCATTCGGTGAGCGTATTAAGCATGACTTCAATGTGCTTAGGGCCGTTGCGGTATATAGCCGAGCAAACCTGAACCGATTTGGCTCCTGCAAGTAACATCTTAACCAAGGCTTCGCCATCGTGAACCCCGGTTGAGGCAGAAATATCAACCTCTGGGATTAGTTGGCTGGCTATGGCAACCCACCTCAAGGTGTAACGTAAATCGGAAGGGTTACTGAAAATATCGGCTGGCACTACCTTCATGGCATGAATATCGATATCGGGCTCAAAGAAACGATTGAAAAGCACTACTCCTTTGGCACCACGGTAGCGCAGGTTTTCCATCACATTGAGAGGATTGGTGAAATGCGAACCTAATTTATAGGCCACGGGAATAGTAATTATTTTATGTAACTTTTCAGCAATGTTATTATAAATACGCTCATACTCATCGGCCTTACGCTTAGGGTCGAGCGGTAAGTAGTAGATATTCACCTCAAGGGCATCGGCCCCGGCTTCCTGAATACGCGATGCAAACGAGAGCCATTGGCTATCGCTTACACAGTTAATGCTTGCAATTACAGGAATATCAACACTTTGCTTAGCGCTCTTAATCAGGCTGATATACTCCTGAACATTATTGGCCGATACGTAGTGTTTAAGGTAATCAGCCGCCTCGGTATAATCGGTATATTTTTCCAGGTGGTTTACCTCATGCAGGATTTGCTCCTCGAATAGTGACTTCAGAACAATTGCACCTGCACCAAATTCCTGGTATTTTTTAATACGATCGACCGACGAATTTAGACCGGAACTGCTGACAATCAGGGGTGACCTCAACGATAGTCCCAGATAGGTTGTTTCAATTTTAGCCATGGTTAAGTGTTTTTAATACGATTGAAAATTACAAAATTTTAGCTTAGGTATAGCTTCGATGACCAAAAATATTGCTTCCGATTCGCACCATGGTGCTACCCTCCTCAACCGCAATACGGTAATCGCTCGACATGCCCATTGAGAGCTCTTTAAACGATGATTGTTCCTTGAAATACTTTAGTTTCACATCATGGAAGAGGTTCTTGAGGAACCTGAATTCCATGCGAACCTGTTCCTTATTATCGGTAAAAGTTGCCATTCCCATCAATCCACATATCCTAATATTTTTCATCTGTCCTAATTCAGGGCTTTGTAGCAGCTCATGGAGTTCATCGGCAGAAAGACCAAACTTTGTTTCCTCGGAAGCAATGTAAACCTGTAACAAGCAATCGATTACCCGATTGCATTTTTGGGCTTCCTTATCGATAACCGAAAGCAACTTTAAACTATCAACCGAATGAATAAGCGATACAAACGGTGCAATATACTTTACCTTATTGGTTTGCAAATGGCCAATTAAATGCCACTCAATATCCTTAGGCATTTCATCGTATTTTGAGACTAACTCCTGCACCCTGTTCTCGCCAAACACCTTATGCCCAGCATTGTAGGCCTCCATAATTACACTCACAGGATGCGTTTTGCTAACGGCAATTAGCTTAACATGCTGGGGTAATTCGTTTTTAATCTTTTTGAGTTGCTCTGGAATATTCATGGTTGCATTGAGTTTAATGCAAAAATAAACAATTTGCCATTGTATAACTACAATTGGGAAACGATTGCTGAACAAAATGGATATAAAAAAGACCCTGCATAAATGCGGGGTCTTTCTTATAAATCTCATTTTTTACTCCAACGAGTGAATAACCAACCCGCTCCGGAGTTTAGGCTCGAACCAGGTGGTTTTAGGAGGCATGATATTGCCGGTATCGGCAATATCGATAAGTTGCTTCATGGAAACGGGATAAAGCGCAAAAGCAACCTTCATTTCGCCGCTATCGACCCTTTTCTTTAACTCACCCAGACCACGAATACCGCCAACAAAATCGATGCGCTTTGATGTTCTTAGATCCTTGATGTCAAGTATTGGGTCAAGCACAAGGTTCGAAAGAATTGTAACATCAAGAACACCAATGGGGTCGTTATCGTTATAGGTTCCAGGCTTGGCAGTTAATGAATACCATTTACCATCGAGATACATGCTGAAGTTGTGAAGGTGTTGCGGCTTATAGATTTCAGTGCCTTTTTCTTCAACCACAAACCCTTCGCGAAGTTTTTGAAGGAACTGTTCCGAGGTAAGGCCATTCAAATCCTTTACAACGCGGTTGTAGTCAATAATCTTCAACTGATTATCGGGGAAGATTACGGCAAGGAAGTAGTTATACTCCTCGTCGCCGCGGTGGTTGGGATTGGCATTTTTCTTTTCAAGCCCAACACGGGCTGCTGCTGCTGTTCGATGGTGACCATCGGCAACGTAAAGGGCAGGTATTGATGCAAAAATTTCGGTTATACGCTTAATGGTTGCCTTATCATCAATTACCCAGAAATGGTGGCCAAAGCCATCGTCGGCAACAAAATCGTATTCCGGTTTTTTGGTATTCACAACGTTCGAAATAATTTGATCCATCTCCTTGTGGGCGGGATAAGCAAAGAAAACGGGTTCGATGTTGGCATTCTGGATACGGATGTGAATCATACGATCCTCCTCCTTATCGGGGCGGGTTAGCTCGTGCTTTTTGATTCGACCCTCCATGTAATCCTCAAAATGGCAAGCGGCTACTAGGCCATACTGAGTTCTACCATCCATGGTTTGGGCATACACGTAGTACATATCCTTGGGGTCCTGAACCAACCAGCCACGCTCTTTCCATTTGCGGAAGTTCTCCACGGCTTTATCGTAAGCCTGTTGGGTGTGCTCATCGATTATAGGATCAAAATCGATTTCGGGCTTTGTGATATGCAACAACGATTTTTCCCCTGCTTCTGCTTTTGCTTCCTGTGAATTAAGCACGTCGTAAGGACGTGCAGCCACCTCCTTAGCAATCTCCTTTGGTGGACGAATACCCTTAAATGCTTTAATTTTTACCATAATTTAAACGTTAAATGTTAAACGTGAGACGTTAAACAGTTTTCAACAAATATCGAATTAATCCTAAAATAACTTGCTTTAATTTGTTCAACTTTTTTAAAAGTTCATCGATTCCATTAACAAAGCCCAATTTTGAAGCAATTATTATTTGCGTTTCCAATTCAGCCAATGAGCCAAGAGAGACATAAAGGAAATGTATGGTTTCCTTTGAACTACCCCTAGCGCATCACTCGGCGATATTAGATGGTATCGAGATAGCTGAACGTCTTATCTGTTGGACTAACCCAAAAATTTCCTCTTTTGGAAAACTCTGAGTTAAGGAATATATCTCAACTGATAAATCAACGGCAACTTTCCAAGCATCTAATTCCTTATGGTCCATCCCTTTAATTAATTCGGATAACGTTTAACGTTTAACGCCTAACCTACCAACTACTTATTTACCTGAAAAGTTTTATCGCCATTCTTGATGAACGCCACTATTTGGCGAGCGGCTGCTAAACCGGCGTTGATATTAGCCTCGGCGGTTTCGGCACCCATCTTTTTGGGTGTGGCAAATACTCTTCCAGGGAACTTTTCAACCAGTTCAGCATGGCAATCGGCCATAATATCGGTGGCATACTTCAAATCGGTGCGTTCGGCAAGAACCTTTTTCAGGCCTTCCTCATCAATCACCTCCTTGCGAGCAGTATTTATAAGGGTAGCGCCCTTGGGCATTTTGCTCAGCAAGTCGTAGCCAATTGATTTTTTGGTTTTATCATTGGCTGGGATGTGGAGCGAAACATAGTCGCAGGTGGAGTAAAGCTGTTCAATGCTATCAACTACCTTAATGCCATCTTTCTCCATTGAAGCCTTATCGACAAAGGGATCGAAAGCATAAACATTCATACCAAACCCTTTGCCGTACTTGGCAACCAGTTTACCTACATTGCCATAGGCATGTATGCCTAACTTCTTGCCGGCAATTTCGGTTCCCGTACCCGGTTGGAAGAGGTTGCGGGCCATATAAATCATCATGCCTATAGCCAGTTCGGCCACGGCATTTGAGTTTTGACCAGGAGTGTTCATGGCAACAACACCCTTGGCTGTGCAAGCAGCCAAATCGAGGTTATCGTAACCGGCACCGGCACGAACCACTATCTTCAGGTTCTTACCTGCATCAACAACTTCCTTGGTAACCTTATCGCTGCGAACGATAAGTGCATCAACATCGGCTACAGTCTTAACCAAATCGTTAGGATCGGTGTACTTTTCAAGTAAAACCAATTCAAACCCGGCATCCTCAACAATTTTTAGTATTCCTTCCACAGCAACCTTTGCAAAAGGTTTCTCGGTGGCTACTAGTACTTTTGTCATAGTTTTTAAGTTTTTGAGTTACTTTATTGGTTTATTGGTCAGAAATCAGAATTAGGATATCAAAATCCCCTTAATTTAATATTTTACTTCGGCTTTGCCTCGTCTTTACAAATGAATCCAGCATTTTGCTTTCCCCATAAAGCATAATTCATAAAATTGTATCTATCCAACCTAAACCCCTCAATAAAAACCGAAATATCCTTGCACTTTGCGATATAGCCCTAAAAGATAATTGGGCTCCTTTTGCTCCATAATCCATTTTTTACAATTCCTTGCAAAAATGTTTGATTAAGGCTTACGGAAAATGGTTTGTAAATTTGAAACATTCATCAATGAGAGAAAATGATAAAACCTATTGAATTTTGAGAATAACCTAATGATACTTGCACCTAATCATCAAATCCTCAATATTCTCTATTCGTTTCATCCTTTAAAATCTGATTTCTTAAACCTTTATTCTAAAAAATGGGCTGAACAGGAATGACCCCATCCAACCCATTCGAATTAAATTAAGCATTTTGCTTCTCGAATTCCTTCATGCAATCAACCAGAGCCTGAACGCTTTCAATTGGCAATGCATTGTAGGTAGAAGCGCGGAAACCACCAACCGAGCGGTGTCCCTTGATGCCTACCATACCTGCTTTTTTGGCAAAATCCATGAAGGCATCCTCTTTATCCTTATACTCAGGTTTCATCACAAAGCAAATGTTCATAATTGAACGTGAATCCTTTTCAGCTGTTCCTACAAACATTTTGCTATTGTCAATGGCATCGTAAAGCAATTGGGCTTTCTTCTTATTTATTTCGTTGATTTTTTCAACGCCACCAATGCTCTTTAGCCACTTTAACGTTTCGCGCATGGTGTATATAGCACCACACGGAGGAGTGTTGAACATTGAACCATCCTTTATGTGAGTACGGTAATCGAGCATGGTAGGGATCTTGCGCTCAACCTTTCCTAGGATATCCTCGCGGATAATTACAAAGGTTACGCCGGCAGGACCAACGTTCTTTTGAGCGCCACCATATATCAACCCATACTTCTTAACATCAACCGGACGGCTCATGATATCGGAGCTCATATCGGCAACCAGGGTTACCGGCGAATCCATATCATGCTTGATCTCGGTTCCGTAAATGGTGTTATTGGTGGTAATGTGGAAGTAATCTACATCAGTAGGAATGGTAAATCCCTTGGGGATGTAGGTATAATTCTTATCGGACGAGGAGGCAACGGTTACAACCTCACCAAAGAGTTTAGCCTCTTTAAGTGCCTTGTTTGCCCACACTCCAGTATCAAGGTAAGCGGCTTTGGTTTGGAGTAAGTTGTAGGGAACCATGCAGAACTGTAAACTTGCACCCCCACCCAGAAATAGGATGTGGTAGTTTTCAGGGATATGTAAGAGTTCACGCCAAAGGGCTTTAGTTTCCTCCATAATGGCCTCAAACTCCTTAGAGCGATGCGAAATGGTTAAAATTGACATGCCTATACCATCGAGGTCAAGAACTGCCTTGGCAGTATTTTCGAGAGCTACATCGGGCAGGATACATGGACCTGCATTGAAATTATGTTTTTTCATGGCGTTAAATGGTTTAAGTTTTCAACTCTATTTGCAAGAATACCTCAAATTTCTAAGTTTTTTTTTAAATTTCCTAAATAAATGTTATCAAACAGTTTGGTTCAACCATTTTTTAACAATCGTTTGCAATCATAAATCTAAACATGTAAATAGAGGACTAGTGGATTTAAAAGAAGCCCGTAATCCATTCATTTTCTTTATAGCGGTGACAAGTTATTTAGATCAGCGCTACCAATTTATCGTTCTTTAAAACCGGTATTGTATCGGTAACATCGGAGGTAAAACAGTAACCAATAACATCATCCAATCCAAGTTTTTTAAGCCGATGACGTTGGGCTACTTTTTCCACGTAAGTGTTTAAATCAACTTTTGCCACATTCCAGAGATCGATAGCAGCATTGGTTGAATCGCAAATTGTCTCGAACCTGCCACTTGCTAAAAGCCTTTGTGCCAAAGCCCCTGCAAATATGGCATCTTCAAGGCAAAATTTCCCTTTCCATCCGGCGCACATGATAAGTATGTCGCTCGATCGGGCATTAAGGTAACTTTCCACTGCTGAGATATTGAGAAAAGCCCCTATTATCACCTCCTGCGCATCGCGACCTAAGGTAATGGCATTAGTTCCGTTAGTGGTGCTGTAAACTATAGTTTTCCCGCCAACGGTTTCGGGAGTAAAATAAAAAGGCGAGTTGCCAAAGTCTGCAAAGTCGAGCTTTTGGCCATTGCGCTCAGCAACCACAAGATAACCCTTCCGTTTGTACTCATGGGCCTCCTCAATGCTTCGAACAGGAATGATTTCCTTAACACCGTTATGTAACATGGTACAAATTACCGAGGTAGCCCTGAGGATATCAACTACCACAACTATTTTACCATCCTTATCAAAGTGCTGAAAAATGGTAGGCGAAAACGCAACTTCAATCCTTGGCATGATACAGTATGATTTAAAAAAAGGGGGCTGTGCCCCCTTTATGGTTTATACATTGGCTAGGTGGAAAGGCGGTTTAACAATTTTAGCCTTCAACTTCTTATCACGAATACCAATATAGATTTCGGATCCATCGTTCCAGTGGCCTTTTTTAATGTACCCCATTCCAATACCACGTTTACTCATGGGCGACATAGTACCCGAGGTAACTTCACCAATCTCGTTACCCTGTGCATCGTATATTAGGTAATGCTGGCGAGGGATACCACGGTCGATCATAACAAAGCCTTTAAGGCGACGTTCAGTCCCTTCATTTTTATGTTTTTCCCAAAAATTGCGGCTGATGAAATTTTTACCCGGAACAAATTTGGTAATCCAGCCTAAACCAGCTTCAATAGCCGAAGTGGTATCGTTAATATCATTGCCATAGAGGCAGAAACCAGCTTCAAGGCGAAGTGTATCGCGAGCGCCTAAGCCTATTGGCTTGATGCCAAACTCGGCACCTGCTTCAAATACGGCTTTCCAAAGTTTATCGGCATCCTCATTGGCACAATAAATTTCGCATCCACCAGCTCCGGTGTAACCGGTTGTAGAAAAGATCACCTCCTTAATCCCGGCAAATGGTATCTTTTTAAAGGTATAGTACTCCATATCAACCACGTTCTCAGGGGTTAACTTCTGCATGGCCTTCAAAGCCAAAGGCCCTTGAACAGCAAGCTGGGCAAACTCATCGGAAGCATTGTAAAGCTCTTTACCAGGTGTTAACCCAAACTTTTTACCTTGCTCGCAAAGCCAGTTCCAGTCCTTCTCTATGTTAGCAGCATTTACCACCAACAGGTAGGTTTCTGCATTAACCCGGTAAACTAAAAGGTCGTCAACTATACCACCCTTATCGTTAGGGAAACAGCTGTACTGAACCTTACCGTCGAACAAGGCTGAGACATCGTTACTGGTAACGGTTTGAAGAAAATCCAGAGCCTTAGGGCCTTTAACCCAAATCTCGCCCATGTGTGAAACATCAAAAACGCCAACTTTTTCGCGAACTGTGATGTGTTCGTCGTTTATACCGGTATATTCAATAGGCATATTATACCCGGCAAATGGTGCCATACGGGCTCCAAGCTCTATATGGTACTTTGTAAATGCTGTATTTCTCATTGGTTTTAATTATTTTTTTACGGTACTGCAAATCTATGATTTTTATTTGTTTTTTGTTATTTAAACCGATTTCGATATAAACTTTTATGCTTATGTTTTTCAACATATCATATTTTTTTCTAAATTTGAAAGTAACAGTTCAATTTATTTTTTTTGAATGGCAACCGATCAGGCAACACACCACGTTAACCTTGAATTCCTGAAAGAAATTTCGGAAGGTAATCTCGATTTGATGCGCGATTTAATCACCCTATTTATTACGCAAGTTCCAACCTTTTCCGAGCAAATGGACGCATACCTAAAAAATGAAGATTACTGCACCCTTGCAAAACTTGCCCATAAAATAAAGAACTCCGTTGCCATGATGGGAATTGATGAGCTAACATCGGACATGAAAAAACTTGAAAACCTCTGCACCGAAAAACCCAACTATAATGTAGTAAAAGCATACGTTGATAGGTTTAAAAAGATATCAACCGAGGCATCGGCTGAACTTAGACAAATCCTTGAATCACTATAAGTATAACCCTAAAAAATTACATATATGATTGATGTTGAAAAAATTAACGATGTAATGGTAATTTCGTTTAGCGAAAGTAGCAAACTGAATGTAACCGTTACACAAAAGATTAAGACCGAAATAATCAAGGCGATTACACCCAATGCAAAGGTAGCATTGAACCTTAGCGGTATTAGCTATATCGATAGTACAGGTTTTGGGATGTTGCTCTCAATACTCCGTCATTGCAAGAACTCCAATGCCTCATTAAAACTCTGCAACATCAGTCCCGAGGTCATGGAACTGGTCAAATTGCTTCAACTTCAAACCGTATTCGATATCAGGGAAAGCGTCGACGAATGCATTAAAAGCTTTTAAACACAACTAAATCGTTCACAATTCAAAGCCGCGGACAAACCCGTGGCTTTTTTTGTAAACCTTTTGATAGTCAAATAGTCTAAAATGCGTAACCAACCTAAATCAGCATAATATGAAACGTGTTATTACGGTTCTGGCATCATTTGCTATAGGACTATTTTCATTATTTGCACAGAGTATTACAACCCCTGAAGAGCATTTCGGTTTTACACCCGGAACCGATCGTACGCTATTCAGGTACGATCAACTGGTTGAATACCTAAAGAAGATTGAAGCCCAAAGTCCAATGGTTAAAGTAGTGCCTATTGGGCAATCGGCTATGGGAAAAACGCTTTACGCTGTTTTTATAAGCAACGCTGAGAACATCTCAAAACTTTACAGGCTAAAAGAGATTAACCAGCAGTTAGCCCTCAACTATAGCCTTAGCGATACCGATAAGGAACAGCTGGTGAGCGAGGGCAGAGTATTTGTTTTGGCTACCCTCTCCATGCACTCCAGCGAGGTTGGCCCAACCCAGGCTTTTCCAGTAATAATTTATAGGTTGATAACCGACAAGGCGGTAAGCCATGCACTTAACAACGTTGTTTACATGGCTGTGGCATGCCATAATCCCGATGGCATGGACATGATAGTTGATTACTACAATCAATACAAAGGCACCAAATACGAAGGCGGGCCTATGCCTTTCCTTTACCAGAAATATGTTGGACACGACAATAACAGAGATTTTATTACACTTACCCAGCCTGAGACGAAGGCTATTTCTAACCTTACCAGCAAGGAATGGTTCCCACAGGTTATGGTTGAGAAACACCAAATGGGACTTACAGGCCCACGGTACTTTGTTCCACCCTACCACGATCCAATAGCCCAGAATGTTGATGCTGAGCTTTATGCATGGTCAAATCTGTTTGGCCAAAACATGCTAAACGACCTAACCTCCAAAGGATTACGGGGCGTAAGCCAACAAAATCTATTCGACAATTACTGGCCAGGTTCAACCGAAACATGCCTTTGGAAGAACGTAATAAGCATGCTAACCGAAGCAGCCAGCGTAAAAATCGCCACACCTGTGTACATTGAGCCAACCGAGTTAACCGGCACATCAAAAGGTTTAGCTGAGTATAAAAAGGGGGTGAATATGCTCATGCCATGGCCAGGCGGATGGTGGAAATTATCCGATATAATTGACCTTGAGGTGGGGTCAACCCTCTCTATGCTTGAAACAGCAAGCAAGTACAAGGATCGAATTCTTCGGTTCCGGAACGATATCTGCAAAAAACAGGTGAATCTTGGTAGAACCACTGCACCCTATCATTTTATTTTGCCGGTCAATCAAAAGGATCCCAGCGAACTGGTTTCGCTGGTCAACCTGCTCAATGAGCATGGTGTAAATGTTTACAGGCTAAAAGAAAATATCACCATACAGAACCAAAATTTCCATGCAGGCGATGTTGTGGTTCCGCTTGCACAACCCTTCCGGATGTTCATCAAGGAAGTAATGGAAGCCCAAGAATTTCCTGAACGACGACTAGAAGAAGATGGGAAAGTTCTGGAGCCCTACGATATCACAAGTTGGTCGCTACCCTTACATAAAGGTTTAGCCTGTTTTACTATTAATGCCAATACTATTGATGACAGTTTAATTGAACCCGTTGCTTCAAAATTCACGCTAAACACAGCGCCAATTCCCGAAAAACGTTTTGCAATACTACCTTCCACAATTAACCAATCGTACAGACTGGCTATCAAGTGCTTGAAAAATGGAATACAGGTAGAAAGAAACAATGAGTCTGTAGTTATCGAAAACATTGAGTTCCCGGCAGGTAGTTTCTGCATACCCCTGAACGATAAATCGAAACAAATCCTTAGCACTGCAGATTTTAACATACCCACCGTAAATGTTAAGCCCAACAACCTAAGTGTTAGCAAAATCCGTCGGATAGGTTTACTAGAATCGCAGGTTCAAAGCATTGATGCAGGCTGGACTAAGTATATACTGGACACATACGAAATCCCATACACAGTAATAAACCCAATTCAGGTTGCCGAAGGTAACTTGTTGTCGAAATTCGACTTGATTTTAGTTCCTAACACTAATGCCACCCTGCTCAAAGAGGGCAAATACAAGCGTGAAGGGCAAATGGTTCCATTGGTTTACCCCGACATTTACACAAAGGGGATGGGACAAAAAGGACTTGAAGCCATAATTGAATTCATTCAGAACGGAGGAACCGTAATGGCTTGGGAACAAGCAACCGAGCTTTTTGAGGGAACGCTTACCCTAAAGCAGGGCAATGTTTCCGAAGAGTTTCAATTCCCTTTTAAGAACGATGCAAAAGACATTCAAAAGAGGGGTTTTTCCTGCCCTGGTTCGCTAATTAGTATAAAACTGAATCCTTTCCCCCCATTTACATTTGGGCTGGATAGTGAACTGGGAATTTTCATGCGCGATAGCTATGTTTACGAAACCCAAGTACCATCGCTTGATATGGATCGCAGAGTAATTGGATATTTTGAAGGGAAAAACAAACAGCTAAGTGGATACCTAAAAGGTGATGAACTTCTTGACGGCAAATCGGCAGCTATTTGGTTGAAAAAAGGGAAAGGTCAACTTATTCTGCTTGGGTTTAGCCCAACATTTAGAGCCTCGGTTCCATCGAACTATAAAATTCTTTTTAATGCAATTTTATAATACCATTAGGGGTTGCCTTTCCGGCAACCCCTAATGTTTTTAGGCCAACCTCTTCTGAAATATCCTATACCGTTTGTAAACAACACCTCCCATCTTTTCCATCTCGGCGCGCATTTTCCTGTTATTTTCAAGTTCCAAATGGCTATCAATAATGGTCATCCCTGCTTTCTGAGCTTCATTAAGCATCTCGGCACCCATCCAGGTATCAAATCCTAAATTCCTATACTGTGGATGAATGGCACCAAGCAATAGGCTGAGCATTTTTGAGGTACTCATGGCCTTTAGGACATGAATAAAGCCAAAGGGAAAGAGGTATCCCTTACTCTTCTGAATACCAGGGCAAATATCTGGTATGCCCAAGATGAAGGCCAACGGTTGATTGTCGGCATTAACAATTACTTTCAAAAACCGAGGGTCAATAAACGACAGATACTTTGCAGCAAGTTCTTCCATTTCATCGGGATCCATGGGATTAAAACCATAAATATCGATAAAGGTTTCATTCACCAGTGAAAGAACAGGTTTTATGAAGGGCTTTATATCGCTTCTCTTTGCAAAGCTAAGCATCCGAAAGCCATTGGCTCGGGCTTTTACCCTTTGGAGAATTCGCAGGTAGAAATCGGGCAATTTTTCAGGAACGGGAACCTTGTAAACCACTAAATCAACATCCTTCTCAAAACCATAGCGGTTCACATATTCAACCAGGTATGGAAAATTGCAGTTCGAGGCAAGGACAATAGGTTCATCGTACCCTTCGATTAGCAAACCCTGGGGGTCCTTATCGGAAAATCCCATGGGGCCAATCAAGCGTTCCATTCCCAAGGCTCTTGCCCACCTTTCAACTTCACTTATGAGCGCTTGAGCAACATCGTAGTCCTGATAGGTCTCCAGATTAAAAAAGCGAGCAGTTTTCTCGTTATGTATTTGGTTATACCGTTTATTGACAATTCCCATTATACGCCCAACGGGTTTACCATTGCGTAAAGCAAGAAACAAAACGGTATCGGAATACGACATGGCTCTGTTTTTCTTGGGATTGTAAAAATCCCATTCATCGGAGTAAATTGGCGGCACCCAATTTCTATGCCCCTTATGTATTTCGGCAGGTAGATGAATGAATTTGCGAAGGTCCGATTTGTTTTGAACTCTAATAATATCAATGCTCATTTGAGTAAACTTTGAAATACAATCTGCAACTTTATAAATTATTTAAGTGATTAACAAAAAATCCGTGGCAAAATTTATGACCACGGATTTACCATTATGATTCATTAGTACTACCCAAACATTATGAAATAGGTAAGAATACCAGCAAAATACCCAATTAGCGCTAGTAAACTTATGTGTTTCATGTACCACATAAAATCAATTTTTTCAAGACCCATTACGGCTACCCCAGCAGCTGAACCGATGATTAGAATACTACCACCCGTACCGGCACAATATGCCAGAAGATTCCAAAAATTTCCATCAACCACATAGGCTGAGCTAATGCCACTTGCTGCAGTTACCAAATCGGGCGATACCGCAGGATGCATTCCCATTGCAGCTGCCACAAGCGGAACGTTGTCAACTACCGACGAGAGTAACCCAATCAGAATGTTTGGTGGATAAGGGCTTGTAAATGACTTATCGAGCCACTGCGACAGTAAAGTTAGGTGCCCAGCAGTTTGTAGGGCATCAACAGCCATGAGTATTCCTAAAAAGAACAGTATAGTGGGAACATCCACATTCTTTATAACACGAGCCACTGTGCGTTTCTCTTTTTCATCGAGTTCGCTCTTGCGGTGATACATTATTTCCGTAAAAATCCAAAGTAGCGATAATCCAAACAGCATTCCCAGAAAGGGGGGTAAATGGGTAAGAACCTTAAAGATTGGGGTAAAGAGCAAGGCACCAACACCTAAAATAAATATCATATGACGTTCTCTTCGGGTTGCAGGTGTTGCCGAATTCTCCTTTTCATGGTGTTGCTCCTGACTCTCTTCAAAATCACCTTTTAGCATAAACGATAAAACAATGAGGGGAACCAGTAAACTTACTAAACTGGCAAGAAATAGCTTGGGTATAATGCCCCCGGTTGTAACATTGCCCTTAATCCAGAGCATAATAGTGGTAACATCGCCAATGGGTGACCATGCCCCACCTGCGTTTGCTGCTAGTATAACCATACCAGCATATAGCCACCTGTCGTGGCGGTGGTCGATAAGCTTGCGAAGTAAAGCAACCATAACAATTGAAGTGGTAAGGTTATCGAGAACCGATGAGAGAAAAAAGGTAACAAATGAAATTATCCACAGCAGCTTAACCTTGTTTCGGGTTTTAATTCGGTTAGTAATTATTTTAAAACCACCGTGTTGGTCAACAATTTCCACAATAGTCATTGCACCCATCAGGAAAAACAGAATCTCGGCTATCTCGCCTAAAAACTCGAGAATCTGATTATCTACAATATACTTAACGTATTGCTCCCACTGGGAAAGCGATGCAAAATCAGGGTGACTATTAAGAAACTCACTAAATCGCCCACCAATATCTCTACTTAAAATTCCCCCGGCATCGAGCATTAGTAATACCCACAATGCAACGCCAAGGAAAAGTGCCGACGCAGTTTTGTTAACCTTTATATTGTGTTCAAGAGCTATGGCCGTATAGCCCAAAATAAAAACAACAACCATTAAAGTGAACATAGCATTATACTTTTTAAATTTGGCTGCAAAAGAATAAAAGAAATTTCATATTGAGAAATTTAGATACGTTTATTTGATTGTTAATCAATTAACACAGCATCGCGCTTCACTAATAATTCTGATTATGTGCAAATTAACGGAAATAAAGAAAATTATATCAATTCTAACTATTTTGATATTGGCCAATGTGTGCCGCGCACAGTTAAATGATGAACGGATGCAGTGGTTTGCCGATGCCAAGTATGGTATATTTATTCATTGGGGCATATACTCCCTTGGAAACACATCGGAATCGTGGGCGTTTTACAACAAACAGGTACCCTATGCCGACTATATGGCACAAATCAACCAGTTTAGCGCCGAGCGCTACAATCAAACCCAGTGGGCAAAGCTTGCAAAGCAGTCGGGAGCAAGGTATGCTGTTATTACAGCTAAGCATCACGATGGCGTTGCATTGTGGGACACTAAACTCAGCAACCTATCCATTGCAAGGCAATCGCCAGCAGCCCGCGATGTTCTATCGCCATTTATTAAAGCTTTACGGGAACAAGGATTGAAGGTTGGAATTTACTTTTCGTTAATTGATTGGTCACACCCCGATTACCCCGGATTTACAAGAGACTCGAACCGTTACAATGTAGCCGATGATACCCTAAGGTGGCAACAATACCTAAACTTTTGCCACGGGCAAATTGAAGAGATTATGCAGCTTTACTCCCCTGATTTAATCTGGTTCGATGGTGACTGGGAGCACTCGGCCAAGGAGTGGCAAGCCGAAAAAATTAGAGAGATTATTCATAGGCATAACCCAAATACCATTATTAATGGCCGATTACAGGGTTATGGCGATTACGACACGCCTGAACAAAACTTTCCGGTTACTCGGCCCAACCTAAAATACTGGGAGCTTTGCATGACCATGAATAGTTCCTGGGGATACCGGGTTAACGATACAAACTATAAAACTCCCTTTGAAATAATATGCATCCTTACCGATGCTATCAGCATGGGTGGCAACCTCCTACTCGACATTACCCCAAAAGCCAACGGGTTAATTCCACAAGAACAGGTTGAAACACTAAACACCATTGGACGTTGGATAAACAAGCACTCCGAGGCTATATATGGCACAATCCCGGGTTTACCACAGGGGCATTTCTATGGCCCTACTTCACTATCAAAAGACTCAACATCGCTTTTCCTTTTTTTACCGGCCAAAACCTTTGGCCAAATCATGCTGAAAGGCATCTCAAGCACTATTAATAAGGTAACAATACTGGGAACAAACCATCAACTACAACATAAGGTTGTAGGAAAAATCTCGTGGAGCCCTGTACCAGGACTAATTTTTATTGATGTACCCAAAGAGCAAACTGACAGCACGATGACTGTAATTAAAGTTGAATTCGATGAACCAATAAAATTGTACAGGGGAAAAGGGGGCCTAAACTAAAAAGAAAAGCCGCTCAAACTGAGCGGCCATTCACCAACCTAAACCAAAAGCTATTCTGTTATATCGAAAGAATCATCGGAGTCAACTTTTTTCTCCTGCCTCATTCTATAGTTGTTGATTCGATATGAGAATCCAACAAAAATTACTCTACTGTCGCGCCAGCTCTCGTTATAGGAGTAAAAGTTTGTATCCCAAGAGCTGTATTTCATCTTTTGCGTATTAAAAATATCGCTCACCCTAACCGTTATGGTTCCCTTTTTATTTAAAACATTGATACGTGCTCCTAAATCAACCCAGTACATCTCCTTTGATTTTCCTTGAGCCCCACCTTCCATATGGAAACCACGTCCTGAGCCACCAACCGTAATGGAAGGAGCACGGTAGTTGCCGGTCAGCTGTATATCGACATTCTTACCAATGGTAAAAAACGAAGCCAGCTTTGCATTCCATGAGCGTCCCTCGTTAGCTCCGCTAACCACATCGCCAAAGAGCTTTGAGTAGTAGTAGCTGTAGCTGGCGTTTAGCCTCCACCACTTAGCAATATTCTGAGTTACTACAGCCTCGGCGCCAATATTCTCATAGTGCGATAGATTGATAAAGGTAGTGAGTGTTGGCTGGCTTGCTACCGTATCAATAACCGTCATTTTTCTTGAGAAGCCATTACGAGTATCGCGGTAGTAAACCGATGTGGTAATTTTAGTTTTGGGGAAATTAAGGTTGTGGCTCAAATCGATTGAACTGGTAAATTCAGGCTCAAGGTATGGGTTACCCTGTGACCAATTGAACTTATCGGATGTGTTGAGGAAAGGGTTTAATACCATTACGCTTGGCCTATTCACCCTGCGGCTATAGGATAGCTGAAGGCTATTGACAGGATTTGGCTCCCAACGAATATGGGCAGTTGGGAATAGATTCAACCTGTTAACATCGGCCACCTGGTTGGTAGTTCTCTGATCGGACTTTGCGTGCTGATCCTCAACCCGCAAACCTAACTGGTAACTAAACTTGCCACTAGCAAATGAATTTGAGTAAATACCATAGGCTGAGTAAATCTCCTCGCTATAAACAAAGTGGTTCGATCGGTTTGCATCAAAATCCCAAGTGCTAGTTGAGGTATTGAAAATGGTATAAGCATAGTCAGCATCGCTTCGCCTAATTTGTGCTTTAAGGCCAGATTCTATTCTGCCACCATTCCCAAAAGGTGTTACATAGTCAGTTTGAACGGTAAAGTTGTTCATCCAACCATCAGTTTTTGCCCGTTCAAGGGCATTTGATGGTACTGTATTAAATACCTCCTGCTGATTGATATTATTTAGGTTGTTGTTGGTATTCCGTGAAAAGAATGCATCGGCAGTCCACTCCTTACCAGGGATATCGTATGTTCGTTTAAAATTGAGCGAATACTCATGCCCAAGGCCATCGTTCGTGTTTAGTGAACTTCTGGTATTCTGCAATGTGTTGCTGTTAAAGTTAGAATAGCTATTGGATAAGACATTATTATCCATATCGAACGATCTAAAATTCAGATTACCGGTGAATGAGAGAGTTGTTTTGGGGTCAAAAAAGTAGTCAAACCCGCCACGGATGTTGTGGAACAACATTTTTGATTGGCCATCGGAGTTTTGTGAGAGGAACGATGAGTCTGCCCCACCGTTAAAGAGCGTAATGCGGTCGCCAATAGAGTAACGGTTCATTTGCCCCCTGCGGAAGCTATAATTGGCAAACACGTTTACCTTATCCTGTCGCCAGTTCATATTAACCGAAGCATTATACTTATTGCCGGTTCCGGCATTTAGGCTTACCATTCCATTGTAACCAGCCTCTTTTCGCTTTTTTAGAACTATATTGATAATGCCGGTTATACCATCGGGGTCGTACTTGGCTGAGGGGTTAGTAATAACCTCAACCCTATCAATCATTTGGGCAGGCAACTCCTCCATGCTATTCAGCATCGATGGGCGGCCATCAATCAGGATATTTACATTTGAGCTGCCCCTTAGGCTAACATTTCCGTCGGCATCTACCTCAACCGAAGGAATATTTTGTAACACATCAGCTGCCGTTCCACCCTCAACCGCAATATCCTTATCAACATTAAAAACCTTTTTATCGAGATTGTGAAGCAACATCTTTTTTTCGCCGGTAACCACTACTGCATCAATGTTCTCACTGGCGGCAAGTATCGAAAGGGTTCCCAAGTCAACCTTGGGTGAACGAGGCGAAACAATAATTCCATTTAACCTCCTGCTCTGGTAGCCAATGAATTTTACATCGATGTAATACCTTCCGGGCATAAGCTTTTCAAGCATGAAGCTACCCGAAGCATCGGTAAGTGTTCCTGTTACCAAAGACGAATCCTTGAGTTTATAAAGTGCAATATTGGCAAATTCCACACCGGTTCTGTCGAGTGAGTCTATCACCTTTCCGGTAATTATCCCATTGAAATTGCTCATATCAAATC